>Ga0315298_1010303_pt1 | contig 11298 bp, 7 predicted proteins | sample WHS_1_MG_FD_203077 | JGI IMG/M metagenome (GOLD analysis project Ga0315298, IMG submission 203077) | Extremophilic microbial mat communities from Washburn Hot Springs, YNP, Wyoming, USA - WHS_1_MG | ecosystem: Environmental > Aquatic > Thermal springs > Hot (42-90C) | place: USA: Wyoming... | reverse complement strand
GGTTGGGTTTGGCTTGATTATACGCCGTTTATGAAAATCTGCGAAGGGCCTTGAAGTTTTATAGACAGTTGCTTATAATACTTGATAGAGATTGACTCATATATGGATATCAACCGCTTTACAGAAAAGGCTCAACAGGCCATTCAGACCGCTCAAAGCAAGGCTACTCGCCTAAGCCATCAACAAATAGATGTCGAGCATCTGCTCTCGGCCCTGCTCGAACAAGATCAAGGCCTCGCTCCGGCCATCCTTTCTAAAGCCGGAATCAACCCCGAGCCGCTGGCCGAAAGGGTGAACCGGGAGCTCGAGCGTTTCCCCAGGGTCTCCGGCCCTGCCGGAGCTCCGCCGGACCAGCTTTATATCACCGGACGCTTGAACCGCCTTTTGGTTCAAGCCGAGGATGAAGCCAAGCGGCTGAAGGATGAATACATCTCGGTCGAGCATCTGCTGTTGGCCATGACCGAAGATGGCGGCGCTGCCGGCAGGCTGCTTAAGGAGTTCGGCGTTACGCGGGAACGGCTCATGCAGGCGCTGGCCGAAGTCCGGGGAAGCCAGCGCGTAACTTCGCCGACACCCGAGGCCACCTATCAAGCTCTGGAGCGCTATGGGCGCGACCTGACGAAATTGGCGGCTCAAGGAAAGCTTGATCCGGTCATCGGCCGTGACGACGAGATTCGCCGTGTCATTCAGGTGCTCAGCCGGCGCACCAAGAACAATCCGGTGCTCATAGGCGAGCCAGGGGTCGGCAAAACGGCCATTGTCGAGGGGCTGGCCCAGCGCATAGTGCGGGGCGACGTGCCTGAAGGTCTTAAGAACCGCCGCGTGGTGGCGCTCGACATGGGTGCGTTGATCGCAGGCGCCAAATACCGCGGGGAATTCGAAGAGCGGCTCAAAGCCGTACTGAAGGAAGTGCAGGCTTCCGAGGGCGAGATCATACTCTTCATCGACGAGTTGCACACGGTGGTGGGCGCCGGCAAAGCCGAAGGCGCCATGGACGCCGGCAACCTGCTCAAGCCCATGCTGGCGCGCGGCGAGCTCCACTGCATAGGCGCTACGACGCTCGATGAATACCGCAAGCATGTCGAAAAAGACGCTGCGCTGGAGCGCCGTTTCCAGCCTGTGCTGGTCGATCAGCCGAGCGTCGAAGACACAATCTCCATACTGCGCGGCTTGAAGGAGCGTTACGAGGTGCACCACGGCGTGCGCATCAAGGACAGCGCCTTGGTGGCGGCTGCGGTTTTATCCAACCGCTACATCAGCGACCGTTTCCTGCCGGACAAGGCGATTGATCTGGTTGATGAAGCCGCCGCGCGGCTGCGCACCGAGATCGACTCCATGCCGAGCGAGCTGGACGAACGACTGCGGCGGATAATGCAGCTTGAAATCGAACGCGAGGCGCTGCGCAAGGAGACCGATGCGGCCAGCCGCGAGCGCCTGGCGCGTCTGGAGCAGGAGCTGGCCGATCTGCGCAGCGAGGCCGACGCGCTTCAAGCCCAATGGCAGGCCGAAAAGGAGTCGCTCCAAAAGCTGCGTTCGTTGCGCGAGCAGATCGAGCAAACCCGCCACGCCATTGATATGGCCGAACGGCAATACGATTTGAACCGCGCCGCCGAGCTGAAGTACGGCAAGCTTACCTCGCTTGAGCGCGAGTTGCGTCAGGCCGAGGAAGCGCTCGCCGGCAAACCAGGCCAGACCCGCCTGCTCAAAGAGGAGGTTGACGAAGAGGATATCGCCGAAGTTGTCAGCCGCTGGACGCACATCCCGGTTTCAAAACTGCTGGAAGGCGAGCTTCAAAAACTGCTCCACCTGGAGGACGAACTGCACAAACGTGTTGTCGGGCAGGACGAAGCGGTGAAAGCCGTCGCCGAAGCCGTGTTGCGCGCCCGCTCCGGGCTGAAAGATCCCAACCGCCCGATTGGCAGCTTCATCTTCCTGGGGCCGACCGGCGTGGGCAAGACCGAGTTGGCCCGGGCGCTCGCCGAATTTCTCTTCGACGACGAGCGGGCCATGATCCGCATAGATATGTCCGAGTATCAGGAGAAACACACCGTGGCCCGGCTCATTGGCGCGCCTCCGGGTTATGTGGGCTATGAAGAAGGCGGGCAGTTGACCGAAGCCGTGCGCCGCCGGCCTTACTCGGTGATCCTTTTTGACGAAATCGAGAAGGCGCATCACGACGTCTTTAATGTGTTGCTGCAAATACTGGATGACGGCCGCCTGACCGACGGCCAGGGGCGAACCGTGGACTTCAAAAACACGATCGTCATCATGACCTCCAACGTGGGCAGCCACCGCATCCTCGGCTACCGGGGAGCTTTTGAAGGCTCCGACTATGAGCGCATGAAGGAGGCGGTGCTCGAGGAGCTCCGGCGCGGATTCCGGCCTGAGTTCCTGAACCGTGTGGACGAGATCATCGTGTTCCACTCGCTCACCGAAGAGCACTTGGAGAAGATCGTAGAAATACAACTTGAAAGGCTGCGCAGCCGCCTGGCTGAACGCCACATACGGTTACTGTTACAGCCGGAGGCCTTGCGCCATCTGGTACGGGTGGGCTATGACCCCAACTATGGAGCTCGCCCGCTTAAGCGCGCAATTCAAAAAGAAGTCGAAACGCCTCTGGCGCGTCTGATTCTGAAAGGCGAGGTGCCGGAGGGGGCGGAGGTCTCCGTCGGCCTGGATAGCCAGCGCGGAGAATTGAGCTTCGCGGTGGCCAGGGAGGTGGTTCATGAGTGACAACATAAGGTCCTTGCCGCTTCTGCCTCTTAAGAACAGCGTGCTGTTTCCGCATTTGCTGATGCCGCTGAGCGTGGGGCGTCCGGCCTCGCTGGCGGCGGTAGAGGCGGCCATGGCGACCGAAGAAAGAGAAATCGTCATTGTCGCCCAGCGCGACGCCTCGGTCGAAACGCCTGGTCTGGATGATCTCTACCAGGTGGGCACGCGCGCCGTCATCAAGCGCATGAACCGACCGGCCGAGGGCGCCATGGAGCTGATCGTGCTGGGAGTGGAGCGCGTCAACATCCTCCGGCTGGAAGAGACCACTCCATATTTGAAGGTCACCGTCCAGCCGGTGCCTTTGCCCGAGGACACCGGACCCGAGGTTGAAGCCCTGCACCACGAGGTCATAGAGCTGGCCACCAAGGCCCTGGCGATGGCCCAGCCGCAGGCGCCGCAGGAGCTGAGCCGGTTGCTGGTGGGCACCGACGATTCGCTGCGGCTGGCCTACATGGTGGCCTCGATGTTCGGATTGGAGGTCAGCAAGGAGCAGGCGCTGCTGGAGGCCCAAACTCGCGCCGACGCTTTGCGGCTGACCCACTCCTTCTTGGCGCATGAGATTCAGGTGCTCGAGCTGCGCAACAAGATAGCCTCCACGGCCCAGAGCGAGATGACCAAGGAGCAGCGCGAATACCTGCTGCGCCAGCAGTTGCGCGCCATACAGCAGGAGCTCGGCGAGAAGAACCCGGAGCAGGCCGAAGTCGAACTGCTCAAGGAACGCTTCTCCAAAATGGAACTCCCCGAGGAGGTCCGCAAGGAAGTAGAGCGCGAGCTGGCGCGCCTGGAACGCCTGCCTTCCAGCAGCCCGGATCATCATGTGACTCGGACCTGGCTTGAATTCGTGCTGGATCTTCCCTGGAATGTTGAAACCGAAGACGTACTAGACATTGCCCGGGCGCGGCAGGTGCTCGATGAGGACCATTTCAATTTGAAAGAAGTCAAAAGCCGCATCCTCGAGCACCTAGGAGTGCTGAAGCTGAACCCGGGCGCCAAAGCGCCTATATTGTGCTTTGTCGGTCCTCCTGGCACGGGAAAGACTTCGCTCGGGCAATCCATTGCCCGCGCCCTGGGGCGAAAGTTTGAGCGCATGAGCCTGGGCGGCATGCACGACGAGGCCGAACTGCGCGGCCACCGCCGCACTTATATCGGCGCCATGCCCGGCCGCATCATTCAGGCCCTGCGGCGCGCGGGGGCTAAAAACCCAGTGCTGATGCTGGACGAAGTCGATAAGCTGGGACGCGATTTCCGTGGCGATCCGGCTAGCGCCTTGCTCGAAATACTAGATCCGGAGCAAAACAAGACCTTCCGTGACAATTATCTGGATCTGCCATTCGACATCTCGAAAGTGCTGTTTATAACTACGGCCAACGCACTCGATACCATTCCGCAACCGCTGCTTGATCGCATGGAAGTGCTGCGGTTGTCCGGTTATAGTGAAGAGGAGAAGCTGGAGATCGCACGCAAGTATTTGATACCGCGGCAGATAAAAGAAGCCGGGCTTACGGCGGAGCAATGCCGTATTGGCGATGACGTAGTGCGGCGGATCGTGCAAGCCTATACGCGGGAAGCCGGACTACGGCAGCTTGAGCGCGCCATCGGCCGCGTGGCACGAAAAGTCGCCCTGCGCTTTGCCGAGGGCGCAACCGATCCGGTTACCGTCTCACCGGATGATCTGGCCGAAATGCTGGGACCGGAGCGGTTCTTCCCGGAGCAGATGCGCAAGAATCTACCCCCTGGGGTGGCCACTGGCCTGGCCTGGACCGAAACCGGCGGAGACGTGCTGTACATTGAAGCTACGCTGCTGCCCGAAGGCAAGGGCTTGACGCTTACGGGCCATTTGGGCGAGGTGATGCAAGAGTCGGCCAAAGCTGCTCAAAGCTACATTTGGTCGCATGCCGAGGAATACGGAATAGACCGCAGCGCCTTCAAGGACTGCGGCGTGCACATACACGTTCCGGCAGGCGCCATTCCCAAAGACGGGCCCTCGGCCGGGGTAACCATGGCTGTGGCTCTGACCTCGCTGTACACCAAGACGCCGGTTCGCGACGACACAGCCATGACCGGAGAGATCACGCTTACCGGTATGGTTCTGCCCGTGGGCGGCATCAAGGAGAAGGTTTTGGCGGCGCGGCGTGCCGGGCTCAAGCGGGTCATTCTGCCCAAACCCAATCAGAGCGATCTGCGCGAGCTGCCGGAACAGGTCCGGGCCGACATGGAATTCATTTTCGTCGAGCGCATCGAGCAGGTTTTCTCCGAGGCGCTCACGGCCCGGGAACTAAAGCCCAGTCCGGCTGCAGTGTAATGTCACAAGCGCGGAGGAAGTGCTAAGTTAAATTTTAAGGGGTTTTTGGATCATTGATTCGATGCGCCGGATGTGCGCATAATTAACAACTTCTTACGGAGCCTATATGAGCAGCGCGACCGTTCACTCTGAGGGCGCCGTAGCTAAAGCGCCCGCCACTCGTCACGTTCTCGAAGACATCCTCAATAAGCCTCTCACCTGGAAGATCCTTGGCCGGTTGACTGCGGGAAACGGCGCCTCGCCCTGTTTATTTGAGCGCTTGGCGGAGAACTACAACAATCCCGCCCTGCAAGGCTGGCAGAAGTGGAAGTGGCTGCCGGCGGAACTGCTTATCGATGCCGGGCTCCGCCTGGCCGGACTCGACAAGCGGGTCATGACCGACAAGCTCTTCCATCACCGCCCCACGGTGCGCGCGCTTACGCTCACGGCGCGCAGCATCGCCCGGTATGGGCTTACTGCTCCTCAGCGCTTCATCGCCCCGCTGATGGTGGTTTGGAACATCACTCAGGCTTGTAACCTGCGCTGCCGCCACTGTTACCAGAATTCCGGTGCGAAGCCTTTGCAATCGGAGTTAACGCTTGAAGAAAAATTGCACGCCGTAGACCAAATGGCGGTCGCCGGCGTGCCGTTTCTGGCCATTGCCGGAGGCGAGCCCCTTATCACGAACGATCTTTGGCCGGTCCTGGAACGGGCTAAGCACTGGGGCATTCATGTAACCATAGCCACCAACGGTACGTTGCTGACTCCGGAGCGGGTCGCGCGCCTGATGGAGCTGGGGGTGAAGTATGTTGAGGTGAGCATCGACAGCCTCAAGCCTGAGGAACACGACCGGTTCCGCGGGCAACCCGGCGCCTGGGAGCGCTCGATTCAGGGCATACGGAACAGCGTGGCGGCGGGCATGCGCACCGGGCTGGCTACTTGCTTTACGCGGCAAACGGTGGAGACGGTCGACGAAGTGGTAGAGTTCGCCATTTCGCTCGGCTGCCGCACCTTTTCGCACTTCAACTTCATACCGGTCGGCCGCGGTCGCGAGATGGTGGATGCCGACATTACTCCGCAACAGCGCGAATGGTTGCTAGAGCGGCTTACGGCTCACCTGCAATCAGGCCGGATCAACGTTATATCAACGGCGCCCCAGCTCGGCCGGGCTTGCGTGGTCTATGCGCCGCCGGAGGGCATATTTGCGACCGGCCATGCCGGCAGCGGGCAGGGCACAAAGACCATGGTGCTGTCACGATATATCGGCGGATGCGGTGCTGGCCGTTGCTACTGTGCGCTCCAACCAAACGGCGATGTGACGCCTTGCGTCTATATCTCCTCAATCAAGGTCGGCAACATCCGCGAGAAATCTTTTACAGAGATCTTTGAGTGCGACCTATTCAGCCTGCTGTCAAACCGTGAAGACCGCCTGCATCATTGCGCCGTATGCGGGTACAAGTCCTACTGCGGCGGTTGCCGGGCGCGCGCCCTGGCTTATACCGGCGACATACGGGCCGGCGATCCAGGCTGCGCTTTTAACCAGAGCCTGTGGGATGAGCTGAATGCCGAGGCGGCAACGGCGCTGCCGGTCCTAAACAACCTGGCCGCAAGGCAAGCCAGTTGAGAAGCCCGGATCTACACCTGTTCCAACGGAAGATGGCCGATGAGAGCCCACTGTTCGCTTGGCGTGTGCCGTAGGCAGCGCAGGCGATGCGGCCGGTAGGCTTGAGCGGAGGTTAGGGGTGTAAGTGAGGCCGGCCTGATCTGCTCGGCCACAAAGAAAGCGTTTACACCGGCGGCATCGGTTGCAACCAGCGAGTATCCTTTGCTGCGACCCAGTTTTTCCAGTGCGGCCAGCGAAGCGCCGTGATAGTAACCGCTCGGATGGGCCTTCGCGGCGCAAAAATCCTCGCTATAGGGCACCGTTACGGCCTGTTCGGGGCCGAAGGAGGCATTGTATTCGATCACTACCAGGCGGGGTCGCGTTTGCATGTAATCTCGCCAAAGCCAGTAATCCATTCCGTCCACATCGATCGAAAGCACCCCCCAGCTCAGGACCGTCCATCAAGTGGTTGATGTTGCCTGGCGTCGCCTTCAGGCAGCGTACCTCGACCCGGTTCGTTCTGCCCTTAAGCATGCGCTCGGCCAGCTTCCTGGCCGCGGCCGCCCCCAGCGGATCGGCCTCCACCATAACCCCGTCCCAGCCAAGCACAAAAGCCAGTACGGCCGTATTGCACTCGCGGGCGTTCTCAATGCCGATTTCGAGGAAACGTTTGACCGGAGCGCCGATTTGTTTTAGCAACCGGAGCAGAATGCCGTCCTCGCCGTTTTGGGAAAAGATCTGAAACTCCGCCGGCGGCAAATCGGCAAACAAACTGCCGAATTCCGACGCCAGCACAATGCGGGCAAGCTGGGCGCGGCGGGCCTCAAGCTCATAGAGCCGGTCTTCCAAATGCGAGAGGTGATTGAGCTTGTTGAGTACCCCGGGCGGCGCCAGCCGCCGCAGCCATTTCCTATACCAGCGCATGAGCTCTCATGTTGACCAGTTTCTACTTTAACAACTGTGTAATCTGCCGGCGGAAGAAGAAATGCGTTATACTCCGGAGGCGGAACGAAGAGGCAATTGATGGCTTTACGGTTAGGCGACGACCTGGACGATTATTGTGTAAAGTGCAAGCGTATAACGAACCACTCGGTGGTTTCGCTGGTCGGTGGAGAGCCGGTCAAAGTCCGCTGCCGTTCCTGTTATAGCGACCACAACTATCTTCGATCGGAAATTCCGCCTGCCAAAAAGACAAATAAGAAATCAGGCGCCACAAAGAGCTGGGGCGTTGAAACTCCCGCGGCCGAAAAAGAGCGCCACTGAATTTAACCCTTCGAGAGTTCCTTGCGCAGTTCCTCTAGTACTCGCTCGCGCTCGGGCCCGTTTAGTCTCTCTTCAAGCAGCTTCAGCGCCAACCCTACCACGTCGCGGTGATGCAGACGGGCGCCCAGCCCTTCCTCGGCTGAAAGTTGCAGCCATAGTTCATGCAGGCGGTCAACATCTTCCGGCCATAGCCGGGGCGGGTGGGGCCCCAGGTTAACGTAAACCGACGGGCGGTCGGGACTAATTACTTCCAACGAAAACGGATGCCTCGGCTCAGGCAGCTTCTCCCAAGCCAGCCCTATCCTGCGCGCCAGCTCTTCGGAGCTCATCTTGGCCGAAACTCCGGTTACCAGACGCGAAGCTTTCAAGCGCGCGGCCGTCTGCACCATGGCGTCAAAGGGATCCACCGCGGGCACCACCAGCAGCTCAACCGTTTTGCCCGCCTTTTCCGCCATCGTGACCACCCGGCTGAAAAGCTCTTTTTCGTAGTCGCTGAAAATTTGCCGCTCGGCTAAGCCATACTCACCCGCTCCGGCTGTGATCGGACGCACGGTCATAACCACGATGTCATGTCGGCGCACATTTGTCTTATCCAGGACCCGCTGCAAGTGAAACATGCGGGTATAGTCGCGAACGGCAACCAGTACGCAGCCGGGCCGAGTGTGCACAGTGTCAGCACTCACTTCAGGCTGAAGCTCGAGATTGAACTCCTCGAGACCTTTGGCGCGGCCGGACCAGCGGTGGGCATTGACGCGCTCCGAAATGGTGAATACAGCAAACAGCAGCACGGTGAACGAGACGCCGTATACCGTAGCAATGCGTTTGAAAAACAGGTTGGCGACAGCCACCAAACCTAGTGTCAGCGTAATCAGAACCAACCCGACCGGTATTTCGCGCCCTCCCAGCTTCAAATTGAGAGGGGTCTTGTATTCCTGGTCGTCCCGCATGCGCCTGAGCGCCAGCACCCCCAAGCCTTTTAGAAAAAAAACTCCAAACCACGCCGAAAGCATATGCCTCGCCGAGCAGGTAGACGTCGCCACGGCTGGCGATGATGGTGGCGGCCTGCAATAAGGCGATGGTATTGATGATCCGTGAAGTCGTTCCGAATCGCCGGTGCGGCTTCCGGAACCAGCTCAGAAGGACCCCGTCCTCGGCCACCCGGTTAAGAATGCCGTTGGCGCCGATGAGCGAAGTGTTGACCGCGCCGGAAAGGATCAGCGCGCCGACCACCACGACAAATACGTGGAAGCCCAGCCTGAGCAGGTATGGACCGGCCAGATTCATAGCCAGCCCGCCGATCAGGTTGTCGTAGTAGAGGCGGCGGACATCATCGGGAATGATCATCACCGCAAACAGAGTGATGAGGCCGGTCGAAACCAAGGCGTAGCTGCAAACGATGTTAGCAGCGATTTTCAGGTTCTTCAGTTTCGGATAGGCGATCTCGCGGTAAACCTGCGCCAGCGTCTCAAATCCGCTCATGGCCAAAAGCGAGTGACCGAAAGCGATAATAATCGCAACCAGCGGAATCTGAGGCCAGAAGGTTCCTTTGAACCACCCCAGCGACTCGTCGGTGAAATGCAGGTTCGCGGGCACGGGTGCGGGCGGCAGCTCAACTTTATCCTTAAGCAGCAGCGTCACCGGGCACCATATCAGCAGCACGACAACCATTGCCGTGGTGATTTGGATTATGCGCAGTGCTTTAATGCTGGATTCCTGTATGCCCTTGACATTCGCCCACCAGAAATACGCAGTCACCGCCAACCCGAAAAGCATGGCGAAAATATTCGGGTTTACGTGCAGCCGCAGATGCGTCAGCTCGCCGATCTCATTGAATAGGCGGCCAAGATACTGTCCGGCGCTCACCGAGCTGATCGGTCCGGTCAGCACATAATCCACCACCAGAGCCGAAACAGACAGCTTGGCCATGAAAGGCCCCATGCTGTCGCGCACCACGACGTACACGCCGCCGCGAACAAACATGCTGCTGCTTTCCATGTAGATGGAGCGCACGGCGAAAGAAAAAAACATCACGCCAAGGACAAACCAAGGCGCCGCCTTGCCGATGGCCTGTTCGGCGATGCCGCCGACGTAGAACATCGTCGAAGCCAAGTCGCTCAAGACGATGGCCGCCGCACGCCAGAAAGAGATGAAGGAAAGCGCAACGGTGGTGGCGACTACGATTTTGGCGGTTTGCGCCGGTTGGACGGCATCATTCGACATAAGATTCTATTCTTAGCTTCACCAATCGCTTATTCTACGATTGTGATGGTCCCGGGTACCAGCGCCGCGCAACTGGCGCGCGAAATTGTGAAGAAATTGAAGGCGGCGGGCTTCCGCGCCTACCTGGTAGGCGGTTGTGTGCGCGATTTGTTGCTTGAGCGCACTCCCGTAGACTACGACGTAGCCACCAGCGCCCGCCCCGAGCAGATCCAGCGGCTGTTCCCGGATGCTTTGCCCGTCGGCAAGCACTTCGGCGTGCTGCTGGTACGTCGCGGCGGAGACGAAGTTGAAGTCGCAACTTTCCGAAGCGAGCACGGCTACCGCGACGGGCGCCATCCGGATAACGTCTCCTTCGAGACTGACCCGGCTCGCGACGCAGCACGCCGCGATTTCACCATAAATGCCCTGTTGTTCGACCCAGAAACAGGCGAAGTGCTTGATTATACGGGAGGACAAGCAGACCTCAAAGCGCGGCTGCTCAGGGCCATCGGGGATCCAGAAGCCCGTTTTCGCGAGGATCGACTGCGCATGCTGCGGGCAGTACGGCTGGCCTCAACCTTAGGCTTCGAAATCGACCCCCAAACGCTTGAAGCCGTCCGCCGGTATGCAAACCGGATCCACGAGGTAAGCCCTGAGCGGCGCCGTGATGAGCTGGTGCGCCTGCTCACCGGCGGCGGCGCCCGCCGGGGTGTTGAGTTGCTCGATCAATCCGGCCTGCTGGTGGAGGAGTTGCCGGAGGTGTCCGCCATGAAAGGCGTCGCCCAGCCGCCCGAATTCCACCCGGAGGGCGATGTATGGACGCATACGCTGCTCATGCTGGAACTGATGCAACAGCCGACGGCGACGCTGGCGTTTGGCGTGCTCCTGCACGACGTAGGCAAACCGAAAACCTTCCGCCTGGAGGACCGCATACGCTTCAACGACCACGCCGCCGTCGGCGCGCGCATGGCCGCCGATATAATGCGACGGTTGCGCTTTTCCAACGATGAAATCCGAACCGTTTCGGCGCTGGTGGCCGAACACTTGCGATTCGAAGACGTTCAAAAAATGCGTGAGAGCACGTTGCGGCGGTTCCTCCGGGCACCCTACTTCGAGGAGCTGCTCGAGCTGCACCGGCTGGACTGCCTGGCCAGCCACGGCTGGCTCGACAACTACGAAT
>Ga0315298_1010302_pt1 | contig 11299 bp, 11 predicted proteins | sample WHS_1_MG_FD_203077 | JGI IMG/M metagenome (GOLD analysis project Ga0315298, IMG submission 203077) | Extremophilic microbial mat communities from Washburn Hot Springs, YNP, Wyoming, USA - WHS_1_MG | ecosystem: Environmental > Aquatic > Thermal springs > Hot (42-90C) | place: USA: Wyoming... | reverse complement strand
AGTTCGCCTTTCCCTTGATGGACCGGGCACCCTGGCTGGCGATCATCCCCGGCGTTGCCATCTTCCTGCTCGTGCTGGCGTTCAATTTCCTCGGCGACGCCCTGCGAGACGTGCTCGACCCGCGCCTGCGAGGTGTTTTCAGCTAGCCCAGTTGGTCGTCCGGAGACTTCGGGTGGCCGTTCCTGCCGTTTTGGGATTTGTCGAAGAAAACATGCATTAGCGCGTCGGCGAGCTTCTTCGGGTCGTGATGCAGAGGATTGATCTCGCTGACGACGTCAGCAGCGACGACCTTGAGGTGTTCAGGCAGCCGGCCGTTTAGAGACACGCTCCCCGCCGTAGGATCGGAAGAAAGTCCCTCAATGCGGTTGTTGTTGACGATCACGTAGTCGAAGAGTCCTTGCCCAACGTGCCGTTCGATGGCCGCTACATGGTCGGCCACGTCGAAACCGTCGGTCTCGCCCGGCTGTGTAGCCACATTACAGACGTAGACTTTCACCGCGCTGGAGGCCCGGATCGCCTTGTGGATCCCTTCCACTAAGAGATTGGGTAGCACGCTAGTGAACAGGCTGCCCGGGCCGAGCACGATCAGTTCGGCGTCGAGAATGGCTCGAATCGCTTCGGGATAGGCTTGTACCCCCTCGGGCTGGAGAAACACGTTTTGGATACGGTTCGCGTAGTGCGAGATCTCGGACTCGCCCTGGATGGTGACCTCGTCTTCCATCTGGGCGCAGAGGGTAACGTTCGCTAGCGTAGACGGGAGGATCTGACCGCGCACGGCAAGCACTCTGCTGGACTCGCGCAGGGCCCTCTCGAAGTTGCCGGTGATGCCGGACATCGCGACAATAAAGAGATTCCCAAAGCTATGCCCTTCTAGCCCAGACCCTTCCTGGAAACGGTATTGGAACAATCTGGTCATCAGGGGCTCCACGTCGGCGAGCGCGGCAATGCAATTCCGGAAATCGCCGGGCGGGAGCACTCCTAGTTCGCGGCGCAGACGCCCGGAACTGCCTCCGTCGTCGGCAACGGTAACAATGGCGGTAAGATTGCCCGTATGGTCCTTTAGTCCGCGAAGCAGGGTCGAAAGACCGGTGCCACCGCCGATGGCGACGACCTTCGGGGCCCGACGCAGATAACGTTCATGATAGATAAGGTCCACCAGCTTATCCTCGCGCCCGGCGGGCAGGAGCACAGAAAGCAGCGAGCGATTCAATTGCCAGAAGGCTCCGACAATGAGGCCCACACCGACGGCAAAGAATAGGGTACCGCGCACGTAGCGAGGGATCATCTGTAGGGTGGCGTACCAAACCCAGTCTGGAAAGCGGTAGCTGTTGTAAACCTCGCGCAGCACATAGGCGAAGCCCAAGCTGATGATGATAATCCCTACCATCAAGAGGAGCAGCCAGCGCTTGATGTGCATACCCGGATAGAGCCACTTGAAGGACTTCATACCCGCTCCGTAGCTACCGCAGCGCGGGGACAAGCCACCGCCAACCCATGGTCCGTAGCATGAGGGCTTGTCCCCCGCGCTGCGGATCTTTCAGCTTTCACGCCTCACAACGTACCTAGTCGCAACACGTATCACGAACCACGTATCCTGAATCATAGATCAGTGTTGCTAGCGCAGCTTTTCGGACAAGATCTTGTTCACTAGTCCTGGGTTCGCCCGCCCTCTGGTTTCCCTCATCACCTGGCCTACCAGAAAAGTCAACGCTTGGTGTTTCCCGGCGTGGAAGTCAGCCACAGCCTGCGGGTTTGCCGCCAGAACCTTGTCGATGGCCGCTGCCACGGCCTGCTCGTCGCTGATTTGGGTCAGCCCCCGCTCGGCGACGATCTCCGAAGCGCGTTTTCCGGAGTTGAACATCTCCTCGAAGACTGTCTTGGCGATCTTGCCGCTCACCACCCCTTTGTCCATCAGGTCGAGCATATCTGCGAGATGGCCAGGGGTCAGCTTGATGCCCGCTAGCTCTGTAGGGCCGAGCATCCGCTTCAGGTCACCTAGCATCCAATTGGCCACAGCCTTGGCACGCAATGTCTGCGGAACTCCACTGCCAAGTTGCACAGCTTCTTCGAAAAAGTCGGCAAAGGGCTTGCTCTCGGTCAAGAGGGCGGCATCATAGGGAGAAAGGCCATACTCGGCCATGAAACGGTGGCGCCGCGCATCTGGTAGTTCGGGCAAGCTGGCCCGCATCTCCTCGATCCATGCTGGTGACAGGGTAAGGGGCGGCAGATCGGGCTCGGGGAAATACCGGTAGTCGTGAGCAAATTCCTTGCTCCGTTGTGATACAGTGATACCTTTTTCGTCTACCCAGCCTCTGGTTTCCTGAATGATCGTGCCTCCTCGATCCAGCACCTCAGCTTGCCGCTCCACCTCGAATTCCAGCGCTCGCTGGACAGCGCGGAAACTGTTCATGTTCTTGATTTCGACTTTCGCGCCGAATATCGAACTGCCTACCGGGCGGATGCTGACGTTGGCGTCGCAACGGAAGCTGCCCTCTTCCATGTTGCCAGTAGAAACGCCAATGTACCGTAGGATGCTCCGTAGCTTTACCAAATACTGGCGGGCTTCTTCGGGCGAACGCAGATCGGGCTCACTGACGATTTCCATCAATGGCACGCCAGAGCGATTCACGTCAACGAGACTGATCGAATCGCCAGTCAACGGATCATTGCGATGGATGAGCTTCGCCGTGTCTTCCTCCAGGTGAACGCGGGTAATTCCCACACGCTTTTCCTGGCCGTCGACATCGATTAGCAGCCATCCGTTTCGCGAAAGCGGAGTATCATATTGCGAGATCTGGTAACCTTTCATCAGATCGGGGTAAGGGTAGTTCTTGCGGTCGAACTTGGTGAACTCCGGGATCTCACAATTAAGGGCCAGCGCTGTGGTCACCGTATATTTGATGGCTTTCTCGTTGATCGTTGGCAGTACGCCAGGCATGCCCAGACAAATCGGGCATACGTGGGTGTTGGGCTCGGCACTAGCATAGTCGGCGCTGCAGCGGCAGAACATCTTGCTCTCTGTAAGCAGCTGAGCGTGCACTTCCAGTCCGATAATGGTTTCATATTCCACCGGTCGCTCTCCTCGTGTCCGCCTAATGGCCGCAGGAGATATTCTCCTAGGTCTACGGACTGGTCTTGCCCCCTAGCCCGCAGGGTCGGGGTTGCAGGCTTGCTGGTCGGCTTGTCTGCCATTTCCGGGAGGCGAGATCAAAGGTAGTATAGCAACGGCAATGCCATTTGGCAAGCTAGCAGGGCCTCCTCTTGGGCGTTCAAGAGAGTTTTGGTTGCTTTTTATGGTCCAATAGGCTAGAATCGCCGAGATGAAGGTAGAGGAACGCGTCGACCTCCAGCAGGAAGTGGAGCAGATCCGGTTTTCGCTACACCAGAAACTTCTTGTTGCCGGTGGTGTAGCTCTAATCGCCCTTTTCTTCCTTGTTCAGGTCCGAGGGATTCTCAAGCCCTTCATCTGGGCGATTATCGTTGCCTACCTACTGGACCCCATCGTCACTTGGTTAGCCAAGCATAGCGGGTTGAGAAGGGTCTACGTGGTCACGGCGATCTTCATTGCCTTCCTTGGGGGAACGATCGGCTTCCTGTGGTTGATTGTCCCTGTGATGTCAGATGAGGTGCGCGAAGTGATCAAGGACTATCCAAACATCATTCGCTCCCTATTCTCCAACGTCGCTGGCGGAGAACCGCTGGTGATCTTCGGTCAGCAGTTCGACACCGAGGCGATTACCAGCGTGTTGTCTGGAGCAATCCGAGAGCTGCCAAAGAGCGTGCCCCTCGTACTGACAAGGACGGTAGATAGCTTGGCCAGAATGTTCATCTTCCTGGTGGCTACGTTTCTCTTGGTGCGAGATGCGCCAAGGATTAGCGAAGGAGCCCGCAACCTTGTACCCACGCCCTACCGAACCGAGGTAACGAGTCTCATGCGCCGGATCAATGCTGTCCTGGGCAACTACATTCGTGGCCAGCTCTTTCTGATTATCTTCATGAGCGCGATGACATGGATCGCTCTTGGACCAATCATGCACCTGCGCTTCGCCTTAGTAATGAGCGTGACCACAGGGTTCTTGGAGCTGTTTCCGATCATTGGCCCGATTGTCGCCGGGGCCATTGCCTGCAGCATAGCCCTTTTCCAGAGCAATAGTTTCGGGTGGCCACCTTGGGTGTATGCTGCAGTGATCGCCGGCATTTACACGGTGCTGCGGCACATGGAGGACTACCTGGTTATCCCCAACGTTATCGGCCGAGTGGTGCACCTGCACCCCTTGTTGATCATTTTTGCGTTGTTTTCCGGCGCCACTATTGCAGGCGTGTTGGGAATGTTCATCGCCGTGCCGGCAACGGCGGTGTTGAAGATCTTGGGCGAGTATCTAGTACAGAAACTGGCGACGTAGGTCAAGTGCCAACTCGAGGTGGAAAGTTGAGCAATAAGAGAGAGGTCTATATCGGACTAATGGGGCTGGGCACCGTCGGCAGTGGCGTGGCCAAGGTGTTGCATGCGAAGTCAGAGGCGATTGCCTCTCAAGCTGGCAGCCTTCTGAAGCTTAAGAAGGTCTTGGTACGGGATCTGACCAAGCGGCGGCTGGTAGATGTGCCACACGAACTCCTAACAACTGATGCTAATGAGATCCTGCAGGACGCGGCGATCGATATCGTAGTTGAGGTTATGGGCGGCGAGTATCCGGCCGGGGACTACGTGCAGCGAGCCATTGCCTCAGGAAAGCACGTAGTTACCGCAAACAAGGAATTGATCGCCAAGCGGGGACCAGAGCTGCTGCGTGAGGCTCAGGAACACGGCGTCGAGGTTCGCTTCGAAGCCAGCGTCGGAGGCGGCATCCCCCTGATCGCGCCGTTCCAAGAGGACCTAGCGGCGAACCGGATTATCTCGATTGAAGGGATCATCAACGGCACTACCAACTACATTCTCACTCAGATGGCCCTTGAGGGTACCGACTTCGAGGTGGCGTTGAAGCAAGCTCAGGAATTGGGGTACGCAGAAGCCGACCCCACTAACGACATCGAGGGCATCGACGCGTCTTATAAGATAGCCATTCTGGCGATGCTCGGCTTCCATCGCATTGTGCGGCCGGAGAATGTGTACACCGAAGGAATTACTCGCCTCTCGGCACGCGACTTTCGCTATGCTCGGGAGCTGGGCTATGCCATAAAGCTCCTGGCTATCGCGAAGGACGCCAATGGCGCTCTGCAGGTTCGGGTACATCCTGCTTTGGTTGCCGACGACCTACTCCTGGCGAAGGTGGACGGAGTCTTCAACGCAATTCAGGTCGATGGCGATCTAGTTGGCCGTGTGCTGTTCTACGGCCGTGGCGCCGGTTCAGAACCAACCACTTCAGCGATTGTCGCCGACATGATCGCCTTGACTCGTAGCATAGGACAAGGCACGTGCGGCAACCGAGTGAGGATTTGCCTCGATGAAGATAAGCCCTTGCAGCCTATGTCTGACGTGGAGACTCGCTACTACTTCCGTATGCAGGTCGCAGACCGGCCCGGCGTGTTGGCCAAGATCGCCCAAATCTTCGGCGAGCATCAGATCAGCATCGCCAGTTTCATCCAGAAGGAGAGTGACGAACTTGGTCAGACTGCCGAAATCGTGATCATGACGCACACGGCTAGGGAATCGGCCGTGCAGGAAGCGCTGCGCGAGATCAGAGGATTGCCCGTGGTATCGGAGATCGGGAATTTCATCCGTGTTGAAGGTTAGCAGGGGAGGCTGAGCATGGAGAAGGTCGACCAGGCATCACTTTCCGGGACGATTGGCTGGCTAGAGAACGAATACCGTGAGCAGCAGGTAGCGATTTCAAGGCTGCAACAGCAGCTGGAACAGGTCAATAACGCCGTGCATCAGCAAACCCTAGATATCCGGCTGCTCGAGGACTCGATCACCAGCTTGCGAAATCAGGTCCTCCGCTTGCCCAAGATCGATGAGGCCTTAAACCAGGTCTCTCATCTAATTAACCAGATTCAGAATGCCCTCGCGGAGCAGAGCCAGAGAAGCGAGAAGTTTGAGCGCCAGTATCAGGTGGATGTAGAGCGCCTGCGTCAAGGGGCCGCAGAACTATGGCAGCGGACTGAGCTAATAGAGAAGGAGACAGAGCCCTTGGGGGTGAGGCTCCTGACGCTTGGCGACACTCAGAAACGTCAGCAGGAAAGTCTTATCGGGCAACAGGCGGCCATCGAGAAGCTTGATCGCCAGCTTGGTGCTGTGTCGAACCGCCTAGAACTGCAAGGCGAGCAGAACAGACGCACCGAGCAGGGAATCGGGCGATTCGATAGTGAGATCGAGGCTCTGCGCAAGCAAGACGAGTTGCTTGCTCACCGTATTCAGGGGGTTGCCGATCTTGCTAAGCGAATCGATGAGCAAATGGCCGCCGTACTCGCCGAGGAACGGCTGCGCCGCGACTTGGCCGAAAGGGTCGAGGTACAGCGCGTACAACACCAGAGGACCCAAGATGCCCTGGTCGAAGTGCAGCAATCAGATCAGCAGCAGGCGCGCCAACTGGAGGGTCTCGTTAAGAGCCTGCGAGAGCTCGATGAGCGGGGTAAGGCGGTGAGCGACCGCGTGAATGCGTTACGGGAGCAACTGATCCAGGTGCGAAGCGAGTTCGCTTCGCACCTGGCGGAGCTGCAATTCCTGCTCGACCAGCAGAAGCGGCGGCAGGTTGCTCAAGTGCAGCAGGAATTGAAGGAACTCGCGGAGTTCAAAATCGAGCCATTGGAGAGGAAAGATGGGTAGGGGAGTCCTTGCAAAGTACGGCCAATACTTGCCGGTGACGGCCAGTACGCCGATGATCACTCTCGGAGAAGGGGACACGCCTCTGGTGCGGGCGCAACGACTCGAGGTGGAATTGGGCCTTGGGCGGCTCTACTTCAAATTGGAGGGCTGCAATCCAACTGGCTCGTTCAAGGACCGGGGAATGGTGGTGGCAGTGGCCAAGGCGATTGAAGAGGGCAGCAAGGCGGTGATGTGCGCCTCTACCGGAAACACCAGTGCGGCGGCGGCGGCCTACGCAGCACGTTGCGGCTTGACTGCAGTAGTCCTCGTGCCCAGAGGCAAGATCGCCCTCGGCAAGCTGGCTCAGGCGCTCATCTACGGTGCCAGGGTTCTGGCCGTCGACGGCAACTTCGACGAAGCCCTGCGCATCGTACGAGAACTAACCGCCAAGCACAACATCACCCTTGTAAACTCAGTCAATCCCTATCGGATAGAGGGCCAGAAGACTGCAGCGTTCGAGATCGTGGACGAGCTTGGCGATGCCCCCGATTTCCTGTTCATTCCCGTGGGCAACGCTGGCAACATTACAGCTTACTGGCGCGGCTTTGTCGAATACCACCGGTCCGGACGGTCCGCGTCTCTGCCCAAGATGATGGGCTTCGAGGCCGAAGGAGCAGCACCGATTGTCCGCAATGAGGTGGTAGCAGAGCCAAAGACTGTCGCGACAGCCATCCGCATCGGCAATCCGGCGAGTTGGAAAGGAGCGGTGGCGGCTAGGGACGAATCTGGCGGGACCATCGATTCCGTGACCGATGAACAAATCCTGAAAGCCTATCGGCTACTCGCAGATCGTGAGGGGATCTTCGCCGAGCCAGCCTCGGCGGCCTCGCTGGCTGGACTCATCAAGCTGGCGGCATCTGGCTTGGAGCTGGAGGGAACGACGGTAGTCTGCGTGCTCACGGGCCATGGCCTCAAGGACCCAGATACGGCTGTCGGCTGCGCATCCTCTCTTACCGAAGTGCCGGCTGAGATCAGCCGGATAGAGCAAATCCTGGGTTGGGGTTGAGCCCGCCTAACAGAAGCGACTCCATCCCTGTAGCATGGGCTTGTTTCCAGAAATAGGCAACAACATGAGCACACCCCGCATGGGTGTCTTTTCGCGGAAGGCAGCGGGCATGAAGCGTTCGCCTCCATTGCTGGCCTCCCGGGGCTGCAAAGTGGTTGCCTACAAATAGTGCCGGTATGAAGTGGGCTCCAGGCGATTTGCAACCCGCAGGTATTCCTGCTCGTTGCCCTCGATCATCAGCTTGTGCATCAAGACCACGTCGGCATCAGGCACCGGTTCGGTTGGCTGGACGCACAGAACCATTACTCTCCTGCCCTGTTCGTAGACGTGCACCTGGCCCCTGTACTTCGGGATGTGATAAACGCGATTCGGTATACTAGGGCTGCGAACTTCGAGATACCCACGCCAGGTGAGCTGCCGATACTCTTCTTCTGATAGCAGTTTACGGAGGAGGGCCTCGGCTCTTCTCTTACCTTCAATACAATCGCGAAAAGAGCTTGCCATCCCCTTCAGAGAACGAAGAACCGGCTCAGACAGGAAGCACCAAAGGATCGCTGCAACAGCCAGGGCCAAAATCAGTACAGCGGCCAACACAATTGGTGGAAACAAGGCTACTCTCCGCCAGTAACCTTCGGCACCATGACAATATGCTCGGCTGTCTTGTCGAAGGTGTCGATGCGTTCTGTTGTGTGGCCTGGGGCAACCTTAAAAGCCACACCGCCTTTGGCTCTCTCCTCAGCGAAGATCCGCTTGGCCTCCCGGATGGCTTCTATCGCCTCCGGGTCGCTTTCTGCAGCCTTCTTTTCATCCCACGTCACCTGCATGTCGCCGCGTGCCGACAGAACGTGCAGTCTACCCATTTCTCACCCCTCCTTTTGCCATTGGAGTTTGCCGAAATCTGCTTCTCCCTTGGCGCGTTCATGTCTCCAAGAGAGGCACGGGTGTTAGTCCTTTCCACCCACAAGATCCGAGTTCGCCAGAACGGCAAGGCCTGCCTGTGGGAAAGGTAGATGTGAAGTAAGGAGGATAAATGGAACAGTATCATGACTCCCCCCTTATGGGGAACGTCACCTATCGCCAAGCCTCGAGCGCCGGGGCCAAGACTCAGGAGCACTGTGCTCACTATCACTACCACGCCGCTGCTTGTGCCGACGGGAATGCTCTCTGGCCCTTAATCCTAGTATACTCCTCTTCGTTAAGAAGTCAAGCAGAAGACGGCAACCTCGCGGTCACTAATGCTAAAGTGGTACCTTCTGTGCTTGCTCATCAGCCCTGTTCCACGATCCGGGACCAAGATCGGTCTCGGCTTGTTCCCAAATGCCTCGAAATGTGGTATAACTACCGTCCAAAAGCCGCGCAGATACTGCACCGGGCGTTAGTGTGTTGTGGGAGGGAGGCGTTGAGTATCGTCAAGGAATTTGTGAAGCGGCATCCATTGGTTCTGGCATGGTTGGCCTTGTCGCTGGGCATGGTGACGATGCTGGTGCTAGCGGCAAGAGGAGTTGGTCTACAGCCGGGCCAGATGGCCGCTCTGATCGTCAGCACCATCGGCTTGGCTGGGGTATGTATTTGGATTATAAGCTGGGAGTAGAGGTCATGCAGAAGAGCAGGGCTCTAGGCATGGCAAAGCCTGCTCGCTGCCTTCCTTGTATCCGCATGGATGCTCAGGATCTTCGGGTCCAGGCAGACCTTCCTGGCATCAATATTGCACGGCTTGGAAACAACGTCCTAGTTCGGGAGAGCCTATCCGAACTACAGTCAACTAGAGGTAAGAGATGACCCAGTACCAGTCAGAGGACAGAGCGAGACTTAGAAGACAACGTACAGAACAAGCCATCTCACTAGCTATGCAGAGCCGCTGGGACGAGGCTGCGGCAGCGAACCGAGCCATTATTGAGATCTTCCCGACCGATGTCGATGCTCTAAACCGGCTAGGCAAAGCTCTAACAGAAATGGGACGGTATGCAGAGGCAAGAGACGCGTACAGCCAAGCGCTGGCCATAGACAGTAACAACACCATCGCCAAGAAGAACCTGGCCAGGCTCGCCCATTTGAAGGAACCTGAAGCTGCTTTGGTCGGAGCGCGAGAGAAGGTCGATCCCCACCTCTTCATTGAGGAAACTGGGAAGACTGGCGTTGCCACGCTCCAAGAGCCCGCGCCCAAGGAGACTCTGGCCAGCGTAACTGCTGGTGATCAGGTTTATTTGAAAGTAGATGGTCGCGGCTTGGTAGTGGTCAATGCCCGTGGCGAGTATCTTGGTAAGGTCGAGCCCAAGATGGCGCTGCGCCTAGTCAACTTGATGGCCGGTGGTAATGAGTATGCAGCGGCAATCATGAGCCTTGGCGACAGTACCGCAAAAGTGATCATCAAGGAAACGTATCAGCACCCTAGCCAGGCCGGTCGTCTTTCCTTCCCATCAAAAGCCATCGAAGGCTTCCGTCCCTACATTAGGGAGAGCGTCCTCAAGTATGAGCTAGAGGAAGAAGAAGAAGGTCTCGAAGAGGGCGAGTATGGCGCTGAATGGGAAGAGGAAGCCGAACCCAGCGCGGAGGAAGTGCAGTTATACGAAGAGGATAGTATCACCGAGGACAAGGAAGACGAATTCGGTTCTGATTAATCAACCGGCTGGATACGTATTGAATCAAATATGACTGTTGCCGAAGAAGGGATCGTTGAATCATCAATACTGTTACCTTCGGTAACAGTAGTCATCGTCGAGCCGGTGGATAAGTGGGCAGCCCGCAGGCTGTCGACTTATCCATCGGCGGCGGCTCGCTTTTTCAATTGCTTTGCCGGTTGCTCTTGACGCCTTTCTCGCCCTGCTAGCTTCCAAAGCTTTTCTAAGGCTTGGTCGATCTCCTGGCGCATCGGATCAAGCGGTCCATCGTGGCATTGCTCATGGCGCAGAGTTGCCTCTTTACCGCCGGGGCTAAGACCAGTTCCCCATGACGATGCAAAGCCTCCCAGAGCTTGGGCATAAAGGGCTTCAGGCGCCGACTACAGACCCAGTCCGCACTCTCCCAAGCGCTACGGAGGGCAGGGACCACTTCCCTCTGATACCGGTGATTAGGTCCTCGTCTGCCACCGCTGGTCGCTTTCCTCTGACCGCATGGCGCACTCTTCAAGAGACGAATAGCCGATCTGCGATGGTAACCGGTAGCCATCACGAATTCATCCAGAATCCTCGTCCGCTCCTTTCGGTTACCTCTCTCGTAGCGGTCCCGTATCGCCGCTGCATACACGAGTATGCAGCCGCGTGACATTTCTCCCATCCCAGTCTCCTCGGGCAACAGTATTTGTCAGGCAACGATACACTACTCGGTAACTCTTATGATGATGCGATTCGGAGACTGTTGAACAAGAGTGGGGGAATACTGGCTAGGACCCGCTTGCCTGGTTTTCTCAAGGACGACGAGGCGTTAGAGAGCCTCTGTTGGCGCCAGCACCCTTCCTGATACCGGCGTTTGGGCCTCTGCTAGCCCATGGTGGA
>Ga0315298_1010296_pt1 | contig 11304 bp, 15 predicted proteins | sample WHS_1_MG_FD_203077 | JGI IMG/M metagenome (GOLD analysis project Ga0315298, IMG submission 203077) | Extremophilic microbial mat communities from Washburn Hot Springs, YNP, Wyoming, USA - WHS_1_MG | ecosystem: Environmental > Aquatic > Thermal springs > Hot (42-90C) | place: USA: Wyoming... | reverse complement strand
ATGAGGCAGCCGTAGCAGTCACAAAAGGCGACCCCGTTTACCTCAGCGCCGACGACAAGGTAAGCCCTGCAAGTTCAGCCCAAGACTGTATAGGCGTGGCTGTCAAAAGCGTTTCAGCAGGCGACCCATGTCCAGTTCTGATTCGTGGAAGAGTTAAGGTCAAAGTAGGCGGAGGGAAACGGTTTAAAAATTCCCTATAAGGTTGAGGGCTACAAGCTTAGGCAAGCCTACGGCGGCGAAACATTAAAGCCGGAAGCAGTGATTCACTGGAGAATGAACTGTGTTGGGTTGTCCGGCTTCGGAACAGGTGTTTTGCAGGTTCTGCTGCACTCTCTTGTTTTTCAGTCTGATAGACGACCAGCCTACGCTTGGATGAAAGCCAAAATAGAACGCATAATGCCAAAAATTTTTGAGAAATACGCTGGACCAGACGTTTTGGCATTGCTTGAGAGGGCTGACGACACAACAATTCAGAGGTTTGAAAAAGCAATTAAAAGCCGTGGGGAAGAGGGCGCTTGGCTATTCTACAGCGGTAAAGGAGACATAAAACCAATAACGCTTGATCCCAGAGCCAGATTTGAATTTTACGTTGACCACATAATAAACCAGTTCTACCTTGGCTGTGAAACGCCTCTGCCGAGACTGTTCAGCACCCCAGGTTTTACAGAGGCAAGCGCTAGGGCTGCGTTGGAACTTCAAGAGATGCTTATCAAGCCAGTTCAACGTTACATTAAGAGGCAGGTGGAAAGAGCCATCTTTGCGCCTGTCCTGCTTCAAGCTGGTTTTAACCCTGCAGAAGCTAGGGTTCGCTTAAACTGGGGTTCTCCTAAAACCCCCGAGGTCAGCATTTTGGACATGCTGAAGGCTTCGGAGCTGGGATTAATTTCTCGTGAGGAGTTCCGCAAGAACGCTGTTAAGTGGGGTTGGGAGCTTTGGGAGGAACCCAGCCCCGAAACCATCCCAGAGGAGGCAAAGGCATGATTTGGTTTTGTCTTCTCCTTTCTCCCTCAAAAGAGCGTTTATGTCTCCTTTTGGGATGGCGGGAAAGGGTTCGCCCAACGTCTTTGGGTTAAAATGGTGGAGGTGAAAATGGAATGGTAGACCTATTAAATATTGGTCTAGGCGTAGGCGCAGCTTTGGTCTACGCTTTTCTGGGCTTTTCAGCGCAAGAGAAGCCTTTCAACTGGAAAAAGTTTCTGCGCACTGTGGCGATAGCAGCCTTTTCAGCGCTAGGCTTGGACATGGCTGGAATGACCTTTGATGTGTACACCGCCTTGGTTGGACCCACAGCGGTTACTGTTTGGCTTCAGAAACTTGTGGATGCGGCTAGACAGAATTCGCCCTTAAAGGGAGAGTAGCCTATGAACGAAGTGCTTTATGGGCGTTATGAAGAGGCTTATAAGGCTATTCACAGCGCTTTAAGCGGGCTTATGGCTCCACCACCGGGCAAAAAAGTTACGAGGCTTGCGTTCACGTGGAACGCTGACGGCACAGTTCAGTCGTTGAAGGCGTATATGGGCGATGAGCTGCTTTTCACTCTCACTTTTAGTTGGAATGTTGATGGCACTTTGCGGGAGGTGGCTCGAACATAGACTGCACTGCCAGTCTATGCGAGAAACCGCATGAATGGAGGTAGAATGGGAAAATGAAAAAGGTGAGTGTTGGAGCGTTCGTGAAGTACCGTGTGATTAAGAGACGGGTAGGCGAGCAGAAGCCCTACATCATAGACGAGACCGAGCACAACTGTTTCCTCGTTGAGGGCATGAATGAAATGTGGAACTTGATACTGGGCTTAACAGCGACGCCTTTCAGCAGCGCAAACGCTTACATTGGTGTGGGTGATAGCTCAACGGCTGAAGACGAGTCGCAAACGGGACTGCAGGCGACAACAAATAAGTATTACAAGGCTATGGCAACTGGCTATCCGAAGGGGCCGGCGGATGCTGGCGACAAGAAGGCTGTTTTCCGCAGTGTGTTTGCTAGTGGCGAGGCGGAGTTCGCTTGGAACGAGGTTACTGTGGCTAATGGCAACAGCGACGCAGCCAAAAACATGCTTCGTATTGTGCAGAGCAAGGGCACTAAGCCGAGCGGCGAAGAGTGGACTGCGGAAATCGAATGCACCTTCCAGAATCCAGCATAAAATAGTGATTTACGTTGGGCTGGCTCAGCGGTTGGAGTTATCGAAAAAGTCATGTGGTTAATTCTGCTTCTGGAGCTGGAGCAAACTATCAAGTTCGCATTAAAGCGCATTATGGAAGTGGAACAGACAGCGGTGAAGATGTTTACCTGAACAGTCATTGTCGCACAGATTTTGGCGATGTGCGCTTTACGGATGATGATGGCACTACGCTTTTGGATTATTGGATGGAAGAAAAAGTTGATTCTGATTACGCCATATTCTGGGTTGAGGTTGCGGACGACTTAAGCAGTAACAATGCGACTATCTACGTTTACTATGGAAAGAGCGATGCCACAACAACAAGCAACGGCGATAACACTTTCCTGCTTTTTGACCATTTTGAAGGCTCAACTCTAAACCCTAACAAGTGGGTTTCTACCGGCAATGTGGCGGTGGCTAACAGTGAAGTATCAATTTGGAGCACAGGCGCCTCAGTAAGCAAGATTCGTTCTTTGGCAAGTTGGCTTTACAACGTTGCAGTAAGAATGAAAGTTAAATGTAATGACGTTTATGACGAAACTTTTGGCTTAAGGCTTGATGCAAGCCCGTTTGACTCAGCTATATTTAATCGAAATTCAGGCGGATTTTGGGCTCAAACAGAAAATGAAGGCAATGTGACAACGACTTCTGTTACTTGGCTTTCAGATTATCACCTTTACGATGTAACCTGGGTTAGTGGAAAAACCAAATATTACAGGGACAACAGCCTTATCGCGCAACATGCAACAAACGTTCCCGACGAAAGCCTCTACGCCCGATTCGCAACATACAACGCAAACACGCAAATCGTCATGGACTGGGTTGCCGTACGCAAATATGTTGACCCAGAGCCAACTCACGGTGGCTGGGAAAGCGAAGAAACATCAGGCGGAGTAACCGTAGCATGGAGTGCCCTTTTAAACACAAATCATGTTTTCACTAGGCCAATTCGTTTCTTTAAACTCTCGCAGACGTTAAACGCAACCCACATTTTTATTCGCAACCGCCTTGTGAGGTTAACTCATGCTTTGCAGACAACCCATGTTTTCAGCAGACCCGCAAGAGTTATAAGACTTCCAGCAGCCCTGCAGTTAACTCATGTTTACGGTAGACCTTTCCGTTTCATAAAGTTGCTTCAGCAGTTAGGGTTGGTGCGTGAATATTACGTTTCTAAGCCGGGCGTTAAAAAGACAAAATTGTTTCTTGTGTTGGGCGGCTTGGCTATCCAGCTTTCAAGTGATTAAAGTGGCTTCTGCATAATTCTTAAATTTGAACTTCACAATAAATGGAAAAAGGGCATTTACGTGTTAAATAGGCATTTTTGGCTTGTCATCGCCTCTCTAAGCGTGTTGATTGCGGCGAACGGCGCCGCTTTAAGGGTTTCTGGATGGGGTAACGGTGGCTTTAGCGCTAACCCCAACAGCCCTAATTATGGCACGCATGATTGGATTGCTGAACATGCTTTGGACTGGCTGCCGCAGGTTGAAAGACAGTTTATCCTCAATGACCTTGCAGCATATCTATATGGGACAGAACTTCCAGATAATGGGGCGGCTCCCGACGGCGTAGGCGACACAGCAAAGCATCACGTGTATTATTTTGCTAACGGTTCTCTACAGGATGACACCTCTGCTTTGCGGGCACAGGAGGAATATGACAACGCTGTCAACCTTTACAAGGCTGGAAACTATTCTGAAGCAGTTAAAACACTTGGAATAATGACGCATTACATTGCGGACATGGCTGTTTTCGGGCATGTTATGGGAGCTGACACAGACTGGGGCGGTGAGAAACACCACAGCGACTACGAGAATTATGTTGGCGCACGAACAGACAATTACACGGATGATTTCTTTCTTCTAGAGTTTGATGGAACTTTAGATGTTATTTCTGCGTATGACGCTGCGCTTTCGCTTGCCTACGACACGACTTTTGATGCTGACGGCGGCGGCTTAACATGCGTTTGGATGGACCAAAACTACGACTGGAGCAACCCAATTTTCAAGAACAGATGCGGCGAATCCCTTAATTTGGCGGTGAACCTTATTGCGGATGTTCTACACACTTTCGCGTTAGATGTCCAAGGACACCGCATTGATGTTCCTTTTCACTATCAGGAAAAAGGGTATTATTGTGGTCCAGCCTGCCTCGAAATGGTTTTCGACTATTATGGGGAGGACATAAGCCAAGCTGAAATAGCTGATGTTGCAAGAACAGTAGGCGAACCCGTTGGTTCAACATTTACAGATGAGCTTCTGAGGGCTGCTCACTTCAGCAATATGAGCACTTCCACGGGGGACGAAATGCCAGACGTTAACATTACTGGTTACACTCTGCGGAGTTTGGGTTATGCAGCCTTTGAATCTCACAGCATGAGCTTGGATGACCTCAAAAGTTTCGTAGACGAGGGCAAGCCCCTCATTTTACTCATGTGGTATAGCTGGCGTCATCTTTACGGGCATTATCGTGTTTTAACTGGCTATAACGAAACTCACTTTTTCCTTCACGACCCATGGAACAAGCCTGAATGGGGCGGAACTTACGGCGGTCCAGACATAGCCTTCAACTACACTGAATTCTTAGACTTGTGGTCCTATTATGATTATTGGGCACTTTATGTTGAACCTTGGCGGGTTAACGTTTCGGCTCCAGCCTACATTAAGCCCGGAATCCCATTTCAAATAAACGTGACAGTCACTTATCCGGAGTCTCCTCCAAACGCGCTTTCCCTCTATCCAGCCTCCGTATGCAACGCAACAATAATTTTGCCATCCAGCATAAGCCTAGCCCAGGGCGAATCGGAAAAGAAGGCTGTTGGCGCGGGAGTTTTAGAGGCGGGGATGTCTTCAACTGTTAGCTGGATGCTTGTGGCAAGTTCTTCTATTAGGGACATAATCGCCGTAGAAGTTGAAGGGCTCGTATCTGGGCATGTTTTGGGACGCTACAATTATTCGGAATATGACTACACGGACAGGATAGGCGTAAAAGCCAGTTTCATAGTGGAGTTTTCAGAGGATAACACACCGCCATTGATAGGTGTTCCATCCCGCGTGCCAGAAGGCGAGGTTCAACCATTTCAAGAAGTGAAGGTTTCAGTAAATGTCACAGATGTGGAAAGCGGCGTCAAAAACGTCACCCTATTCTACACGGTAAATGATGGAGCCTCATGGGAGAACAGAACAATGAACCTTAACACTTCAACAAGCCTTTATGAGGCTGCCGTGCCGGGGCAGGATGCTGGGACAACTGTTAGGTTCCGGATAGTGGCTTATGACATGGCTGGAAACAACGCAACATTAGACGGGACGCAGCCGTACTGCTTATATCAAGTGGTTCCAGAGTTTCCGTCAAACATGATTTGGCTATGGCTTCCACTGCTTCTGACAGTCTTCCTGTTTATCGTGAAGGTTAAGGGCGGATTAAAACGGTGGCGGTTCATATACGCTTTTTGACATGTTCGGAAAATCATTTGTATCTTTTTATAGAAGAGAATTTCACTAATGGTTAAATCTATCGTTTTGAATATTACATTCTAGAAGCGAAATGGAAGGGGGGAAGGGAGTGGTTAAGAAGGCAAAAATCACGATAATCCTTGTGAAGGAAAGTGAAGAAAGGTCAAACGAAGAGTTGGAGAAAGAAATTTTTAATGCGTTATCAGAGTTGCCCGTGAAAATTCCTTGGATGAAAAAGGTGGAAAATGTTAAGGTTAGCGGCTGAAACCCAAGCCGTTGCTTGAAAAGACGCGGGCAACAAGCTTCTGGACGTTACCATTTATTCTATCAAACTCTCTGACAAGCTTTAAACCCTTCCCTGTTAGGCGGTAAACTCTACGCCTATCCTCTTCCACGCCTTTAAGCCAACCAGCCCTCTCCATGGCATAAAGATGGGAGTAGACAGTCCCAGAGCTTGGGAGGAAATGGAACTGTCTATATATATGCTTAACGATGTCGTAGCCGCTGAAACAGCCTCCGTTGCCGCTTAAAGCAAGCAGTACAATAAAATCCATGAAACCATTGATTATTCTCTTTTCAATTTCCCTCAAAAGAGTACGTTCCATTCTCCTTCCCTTCGGGTATTTAAAATCGAATGTAGAATCTGCTTTTAAATTTTGCTCAAAAACCGAACATTATACCGTTAAATCCCTTTTGGTTAAACAAAATGCAACTTCCGAAAGTGATAAAACCAATCAAGCCCTAAACCAAAAGCGATGCCCTATGAAGGATGTTGACAACAAAATCATCGCAGAACTGTTAAAAAACGCCAGATTAAGCGACAGACAACTAGCCAAAAAAGTTGGGGTTTCGCAGCCAACCATAACCAGAAGAAGGGCATTTCTCGAAAACGAGGTAATTGACGGATACACCATAATCCCGAAATGGACGGAGCTTGGATATGAAATACTAGCGATAACCCTAATCAGAGTCAAACATGGCGTTGCATCGAGAGAAAACGCCGAAAGTATCCGTGAAAAGTCGGTAAAATGGTTGATGAGCAATCCGAACATCATCATGTCCGGCGCATGCCGAGGAGATGTAGACGCCTTCATGATAACATTGCATAAATCCTTCAGGGAGTATGATGAGTTCATGCAAGACCACAGAAGAGAAATGGGACAATTCGTCGAAGATGTAAGCTCAATTCTCGTAAACCTAGCTGGAAAAGAACTCTTAAAACCCTTCCACCTCAAATACCTAGCGGAAAACCTCTAAACAAAAACCTTTAATAAAAAGGATTACAAAAATCAGATTTTACACAAAACAAACTTAAATTTTCCTTTTTCTTCGTGGAAATTGTTTAAATTTTGCCTTTTCCATTTTCTGGTTTGGAGGCAGAGGCTGTTTGGCAAGCGTTTCCGTTGATGACGTTCGAGATGTTTTAAACCTCAGCAGCGCAGATATTCCAGACGACAAAATCGCCAAAATGATTAAACGGGCTGAGGTCACGCTTGAGCTTGAACTTGGAAAAGAAATAGACTACGGCGACTGCACAGAAGCTGAGAAAGAGGCTATCACAGTTTTAGCCGCCATATACGCTGTTTGCTACTTGACAGGCGGCTCAGCCGTTGGCTTAAACTTCAGCGTAGGCGACCAAAACATCTCCGTATTAAACAATGCACCTCCACTGGACGTTTTACAGAAGGAGCTTGAAAGGATACTTGAAAGCTTGAAAAAGCCCTATGTTGGGAGCGTGTAAGCCTCTTTGGGAAAGGTTCCAGAAGCCTATTATCAATTCGTTATGGATTATGCACCTTACGTTTACGTGATTCCACCAGACACTCCAGACCCAGAATGGGGACGCGCAGCTTTCTCTGCAGCCTTCGCCATAGACTTCCTCTGTGAAGCCTATCCTGCCAAGCAGTTTGAAAACCAAAAAACAGACATCTACAACAAAATCATTAATCTTGCAGACTTTATCCTAACGCAGCAGTGCACAGACCCAGCCAAGAAAGCTTATGGCGGGTTCAAATCAGCCGAAAACAGCACATACTATTATGCCATAGACGCCTGCAGAGTTATCCCATCGCTTTTAAAAGCTTACGAGCTGACAAATGATGCAGACTATTTAGACGCTGCCAAACTTGCTGGAAACACGTTTCTTAAAACAATGCAAGACCAACAAGCCTACGGTGGATTCGCAAGAGCCGTCACAATCGATGACAATTGGCTTTTACAGTTGGATGTGGAATGCCTCTACGGGCTATTAGGCTTGAAAATGCTTGCTGAAAAATACGATGTTGCAAACTCAAGCCTTTATGAGGCTATGATGGCTAAGGCTGTTGGCTTCTTGCGTGAAGGCTTTGAAAACTTATGGCTCTATTTTGACCCTGCAGATGGCATCTGGCATCGCGTTGGCTTAGCAGAAAACGAGGTTTACGATGACCCATTAGCCTACGCATTAATCGGCTTATACGATTATGAAGGCTGGAGCCTCTCGTGCCAGAAAGTTTACGATTTTATCAACACCATCAGAGCTTCAGCACAATACCCAGCCTATAACCCAGCTATCTGCTGGGCTGGTTATATTGATGTAATTTCACGTTTTCCAGCATGCGACTATTACGATGCGGTTACAAGCGGAATCCTTTGTCGAATACGCCGAAACCATGACAAACCAAGTCTCGCCTATGGCATGAAAATCATCGACAAGCATAAGGATGAGTTTATGTTCTGGGGCGTTAAACACGCCGACTACAGCCCTGTGGAAAACAAGAAGGCTATGGCATCGGTCTGCTGGCTTGCAAGGCTATTCCTAAATTATGAAGAGCCTTTGACACGTTTCACGCAGATTTTGCGTTCAAAAGGCGAAACATTAACGCTTTATCCCATCGTAGAAGCTGGTGAAACCGTTAGTTACGGCGAAGGCATAGACATCAAAGCCATCGTTTCGCCAACAAGAAACGACGAAGTGCTAATCGAACCTGGCTATGTAATCAACGACTACATAACCGTTTACGCTTTTGCGCCTTTGAGGCAACATGACAAGGTTAGGCGGAAGGGCAGCGACTACATAATTTTAGGCGTTCAAGCCTTCGACTGGAAGGGCGAAACAGCCTATTTCAAGGCTACTTGCAGGAGGCTGATAGGCGCATGAGCGAAATGGAAAGTCCAGTTGACACGGTTATTAGGCTTCTAAGCCAAAACATGCACGTAGTTAAAAAAGACGGTTCACTTGCCTCCATAGTTGTCAGCCGAGAATGGGTTGACCGCGAACTATTCAAAAACGTTGATGGACAAATCACAGTTGGCTTAGCAGAAAGCAGAGACACAAAAATCGAAATGAGCGGTAGACTTCGTAGACGTGTCTGCAGCTTACGCGTTAATGTTTGGAGTCAAGACGCCTACATTCGCCAGAAAATGGTTGAAGAAGTAAACCGCATTGTAAGGCAGAACCGCAACAGTCCAGGCGGCAACCTATCCTATCTGGATGTTGTTTCCTACCGTGATGTTGACCGTGTGAACCTTAAACCCTTCATCTACTGCACGGAATTCACCCTAAAATCATGGTCCTTCGAGGACATAGGAGGTGTTTTCTAAATGCCCGCAACATATGGAGCGCATGAAACCCGAATCTATTATGTGGTGGAAGAAACCTATGGACAGACGCCCACAAACCCCACAATGCTTGGCATTCCAGCAGAAACAGTAGAGCCAACAGTAGACCATTCAAACATTAAAGTTCGCGGCGTGGGCAGCATCGACTTACAAGCAATCAAGAAAGGCTTGAGGACGCCAAGCCTAAAAGTTAGTTATCCGTTGCCAAGCGAAGCGCCAATAGCCTTTCTCCAATGGGCAAAAGTGGAGTTGGATAAGTCGTTAAGCATTCAAACGCTATACTACAAAGGCGCATTTGCATCAGCAACAGACATAACATCGCTCCTCTACAAAGGCTGCAAATTCCACAAACTCACAGTTGAATGCAGCATAGAAGACGTTGTCAAAGCAACTGCAGAACTAATCGGACAAGACTTAACTGTTGGGACATCAAAAATCGAAGGCGCAACGTACGCAGACTACGCTGGAGCAGTGCCATTCTACGAAAGCTACGTCAAAAAAGAAACAAGCCTGCTTGACCGCGTAACAGACTGGAAATTCACAGTTGAAAACAACTTGAAGGCTGTGCCGGTAATCCGCCAAACAAATGGAAACATCATCAAATACCTGCCCCACAGGCACCGAAACCTAACAGGCGAACTGACCCTAGAATTCGAAACAAAAGAAGAGTTTGAAGACATAATAAACGATGCAGAGTTCAGCCTAGAATTCGGCTTAGGCGGAACAAACAAGGCTGTCTTCAGCAACTGCAAATGGGAAAAAGTGGCATCACCAACACGCATAGAAGAACTCGTCTCCTGCAAAGCCTCCTTCACAGCAAAAACAGTTTCCATAACCTAAAAGGTGAGGCGTTCTAAAATGCGAAAACAAGTTTTAGAAATCGACAAAAGATTCGGAGAGGAATACGCTGGAAAATATGTCTTCACAGAATTAAGCTGGGCTAAAAGAAACCGCATAATCCAAAAACACACGAAATACTCGCCAACCACAGGTCAGGTCCTAAGCAGCGACTACGTAACAATACAGGCAGAAACCATAATGGCTTCCCTTAAAGAACAGCCGCCAAACAAACCCATAACACTGGAGAAACTTTTAAGTGAAGACTCAGAGAAGGGCATACCAGTAGAACTCGGCGAAATCTTCAGCCAAACCGTAAACAAGCTTAACGCCATCAGCCTCGAAGAAACCGCTTTTTTATCAGAGCCATCCGCAGACAAAAGCCAAACCAAGCCCTCACAGAGTTCCGCCTCTGCAAGGAGTTCGGCTGGACACCAAGACAACTCGCAAAACAGCCCGCCAAAACAATCCAGCAATTCATCGTGATTCTAAATGAAATGGACAAGCAAACGGAGGAAGAACGAGAAAAGGCGGAGCGTGAGGCGAAATGGCGGTCGAAATAACATGCGAAGTCGCGGGCTTTGAAGAGTTTAAGCAAGCCATCCAACGGTTCGATGCCAACATGCAAAGGCATGTGCAAAGACAGTTGACAGACTGGGCGGCAGAAGTCCAAGCCCTAGCCAAACAACTAGCCCCGGTTAAAACTGGATATCTACAAAGCAGCATCTACACAGAGATAAGCGATTGGGTAGCAGAAATAGGCGCAGAAGCCACCTACGCTTTATTCGTTGAGTTTGGCACACGTTACATGCAAGCCCGCCCATACCTTTACCCAGCATTCCAGGAGCATCTGCCGAGGCTTGAGGCTATCATTTGCGAGGCAATTGACGCTGCGAAATCGGAGGCTGGCTTAACATGAGCTTCAGAGAAATCGCCATAACAGTAAGGGCTGTCAACCATGCAAGCAGCGAATTTGCAAGAATCCAAACAGACGCAGAAGCCCTAAGCGTCCGCATAAAAAGCCTCGGCTCAGCCATTGCCGGTTTGGGTGCTGCTGGCACAGCCATAGGGCATGTAGCCCACCAATTCGGCTTACTAAACGACGAGCAAGCCCGCGTATTTAACAGCGTCATGATGATTGTCTCGGTCATGGGCATGTTCCTGCGGTCAAGCCTAGGCGTAGCCGTAGCCCAGAAGGTTTATGCTGCCGCCTGCTGGATTGCAACCGCAGCCCAAAACGCCCTAAACATAAGTTAT
>Ga0315298_1010292_pt1 | contig 11307 bp, 10 predicted proteins | sample WHS_1_MG_FD_203077 | JGI IMG/M metagenome (GOLD analysis project Ga0315298, IMG submission 203077) | Extremophilic microbial mat communities from Washburn Hot Springs, YNP, Wyoming, USA - WHS_1_MG | ecosystem: Environmental > Aquatic > Thermal springs > Hot (42-90C) | place: USA: Wyoming... | reverse complement strand
CAAGCAGCCAAATCCTCCAACTGTTCATGCGATAGCCTATCTCGGATAAAATCAAAACTCAACGAATTAGCAGCCATTTAATCTCCTTAAAAGAAAAATAAACCCCACTCAAAACCCAGAAACAGAAAAAGAGGGGATTTGCGGGAGATTTCTCCACGCCACGGTGGGTTCAACTCCCACCCCCGGCTTTTTGGAATAAACCCACAGACTTTTGCGGTTGTTCTGCCTTAACTATACGCTTTTCGGTCGTAGTCATCCCGAAAAGAGATGCCATTTTTGTGCTGAAATTCTTTTGTCAAAATTGATAGCCCCCTCTAGTTTCAGCAAAGGCTACTGATGAAACTACGTTGTAATCGTTGTAGTCTTTTGGTTTGCAAAAACGCAAGTTAACATGTTCAAGGCTTAGCGTAGACGGGCGGGGTGGGATTTGAACCCACGACCACAAGCTTAGGAGGCTTGCGCCCTATCCGTACTAGGCTACCCGCCCCAAGCAATAAAATAGCAAAATCCAGATTTTAACTTAATGCATTCCGCAAAAGACTTAAACTGCACAATGTCATCTCAAAATAACTGTGCGGGGGTACCCGAGCCAGGTCTAAATAGGCAGTGGGCCAGAAAGCCTAAGACAAGGGGGAGGACTTAAGATCCTCTGGCGTAGGCCTCCGTGGGTTCGAATCCCACCCCCCGCATAAAAAATAAAGCTTTATACAAGCGTATTTTGGCTAAAAAGTCATTTATACCAAATAAGTTCAGATAACTGAAAAATTTAGAAAAGAGAATTCAGGTCTTTATTTAGAAAGGAATATTAAAATGGTGGTTAATTTTATGATTAATATGAAATGTGAAGGTTTAAGTGTTTGCAATTGGTTCTAAGGGTAATGCTTATTTTTATGTAAATTTGCTTGTTTTGCCCATTCTGGAATTTTGGCGTTTGGGATGGAGTCTGCTCTTGGGTTGTATGGTTTAATGTCTATTATTGGTGAACCTTCAAAAGCATCAAGTCCCTTCACAGTTAATGCGCATTCTTTAACCTTCAAAAGCTCTACTACGCATAAGCCTATGGGGTTTGGGCGGGAGGGGCTTCTGCAGGCAAAAACGCCTGTTTCAATTTTTACTGCGTGTTTTCTTGGGAAGACCAGTAGGGTTTGTCTGTTTTCTTTGTTGTCTCTTAAGTGAATCCAGTATAGAATGATTATGTGGGAATAGTTTTCTATGCCCTTCAGTCCAGCGCAGAATTCGGGAAAGATGCGTATTGTGGCTTCTTGTTCGCCTTCTTTCTCCACAACTCCTATAAAATGGAGTTCTGCCTTTCTTTTCATGTTTTGGCATCTCTGTTTTTCAGAAATTTCTCAACTTTTTTACGATTTCCATGAAGGCTTTTGATGCTGGCGAGTCTGGATATTTAAGTGCAGTCATTTTTAATGGTCAACATCTCCTTTTCCGCTTATTACAGGAATTTTATGTTTTACTCTATTTATTCTATTCTTCAATTTTTCCTGTTGTTCCAAAAGTTGTTTTCTCCATTCGTCGGTTGTCTGCATGTTGTCCGTCATATTTTATGCTCCGTGTTGGTTCGATGTATGCGGAACTAATAGCGTTTTTGTTCTGTGAAGCTTGTTGAAATGTGGATTTTTAATCATGTTTTCAAATTCATAAGTGTTTTAACATTTAGTGGTAAAGGTATTTGATTGCAGGGTGAAATTGCCTTGAACGAACAAATCCTTCAAGCTTGCAAAGAATTAATCGACGACGCAAAAATGGGTTGCGCCGACCTAGTTTTTAAGGAGATATGCCTTGAAATTTTGTCAAGGGCACGTTCGGTGCTGACTGAAAAACAGTTTAAACAGTTAGTTGCCCACGCAGCCGAAAGAATGAAAGAAAAGGTTCCTTTTGAAATACAGCAAGAGTTAATGGCTCACAGATAAAGCGTAAAAGCTAATGTCACTGTACCATTTAAAACTTGAAACAACGTTAAATCCAAGGCAATCTTCACCTTGCGCCGGCTTTTTATCAAAAACGTTCACTTTAGCTTATAGCCAATTTTTCGTAGAAATTCTTTCCTCATCTTTATATCCTCTTCATTCTCTATTCCTTTGCTCTTTAACCCATCAATAACACCAACAACTCCTCTGCCGTCCTCAGTCTCTGCAATTACAACTTCTAGGGAGTTGGCTGTAGCGGCATAAATTGTGCAAACTTCTGAGACATTTTTGATCTTGTCTAAAACATTTATGGGATAAGCGTTTTTTATGAAAATTATAAAGCTGTGACCACATGCGATTTCTAAGGCTTTTTCCGCTGCCAACAGCCTCAATTCCTCATCATTTCCCTCATGCCTTACAAGACATGGTCCGGAGCTTTCGCAGAAACCTATTCCAAATTTTATGTTCGGAACAGAGTTCGCAAGAGCCTCGTAAAGGTCTTCAACGGTTTTTATGAAGTGGGCCATGCCGAAGATTACGTTGCAACCTTCTGGCACTTGGATTTTTACTGTTTTGAATTCAAGCATTGGAAATCACCAGATGGCAATTTAGCCCAAACTTGTTTTTAAGATTTAGGCGGGTTTTTGTTTTTGGCTTGCAACTTTTAAAGCGAAAAGCACTGTGCCTGATGCGGCTAGAATGGATGATGCATAGAAAGTGTTCACATACGCCACGTAAGGGGTTAGACCAAAAATTTTTGTTTGAACGTCTGCAAGGGGTCCGCCAACCAGAAAACCTGCTGGGCCCCAACCTAATGCCATTACAGTATTATATCTGCTAAATAATCTGCCTCTTTCGTTTTCTGGTATTATGTCTCCGGCGAAGGCGAATCCAACTGTCTGGATTGTCCAAAAGCCTATGCCGTTTAATCCATAGATTATTGCCATGCCTAAAACGTTGGAGGCCAAGTGATAAAGGGATGGAGTTATGGTTGCCAAGACTAATCCCGTAAAGAGAACGGATGCTCTTCCAATTCTATCTGCAAGCCATCCTGAGAGCAAGCTTGTTAACATTCCGCCTAAAGTCCAAGCTGTTAGGATGAGACTCATTTCTGGGTCGCTTACGTTTAATCCGTCAGAGAGTTTAATGAAAAGTAGAAAAACCTGGTTTATGCATGACGTACCAATCACTATTATTATGAGCGATAGAAGGAACCACTTGTAAATTTGGCTGTTCTCGCTTTTTACAGAAGTTTCAATTTTTTCGTTTTCTGCAATAGCTTCTTTGGTTTTTATGTTAGCCTTTTCTGTAAACATTGATGTTATCCACATTATTGTTGCACTGGCAACAAGCATGACTATGACTATGTAGAATATTGTTCCTTGGCGGAAGCCTTCTCCATTGTTGTATAGAAATCCTGCAAAAGATATTCCAATCATTCTTCCCAATGATGCAATAAAGTTGAGTGTACCGACTATTCCACCTCGTGTTTTGGTTGTAGTCATGTCTGTTAGCAGCGCAGCCCATCCCACATCTGACATGGACCAAAAGAATTCAAGGAAAGAAAGCCCAACAATCAGCGAAACTCCAGCTGCAAAGTTGGCCTGCACATTTAGCAAAGACTTGTGTATTAGAAAAACGATTAAGTATGTGGCGGCAGCTATGGATTCCCCTGCAATTATAAGTTTCGCCCTAAGCCTATAACGATCTGATATTTTCCCCCACAACAAGTTTTGACCTAAAGCCGAAGAAACCATGTTAAACGTGCCAAGCAAAGTTGTTGAAGTAACAGTTTGCATAAGGTCAAAAAGGTAATTTATCATGAAAGTGTAAAATATGCCTCTCCTAACAAAACACAAAAACTGAAAAAGCCCCAAATTAAGAAACACATATTTTCGAGTCTTCTGAAGGTCCACGTCTACTTCTCCTTTTGAAGGTCAATTTAAAAGCAATGGCAACTCTAAAGCCTTTTCGCCACAGAATTAAACAAAACCTAAATATTATGCAAAAAGAAAGCAACTTATAAAAACGACATGGGCCGGTAGTTCAGTTTGGTATGAACGCCTGACTTGCACTCAGGAGGTCGGGGGTTCAAATCCCCCCCGGTCCACTGGAACAAACCCCGGTACACTTGGAATGTTTCTTTATTACTTGTGCTTTCTAAAGATCTTGGTACCGTTAAAGTCGCAGACATATTCGAATCCTGCCTCCACCAGTGTACATGCCTCCTTCTCTGAGTGTGCCACTCTCGCTGTGAACTCGTCTTCTTCGGAACTTACAAGCTGCGTGTAAATCAAGGTGTTATTTATGGACATGTGTCCCAAAAGTTGTTTAACGTGGAGAATGTCCTTGGTTTTGTGGTATTCCATTGTAGCTTTCCAATGTCTGAAGGTGTGAAATTTCTTCTAATTACATCAGTGTTATTACTGAAGACTTTGCCTGTGTCCGTGCCCTTTGGCATCGTGTTCAGCATGCTCGCCGGTTTATTTGATATCACAAAATGAAAATGAGGAATATCAAGATTTTCAAGAAAACGAATGGGAAGATACACTAACGGAGGAAAGTTTAGACATGTGGGAGGATTGGATGTAAACTGTATGATATATCAATGGGAAAATCGAAAAAAGGTAAAATCTTCGGGAGAATTCGCCAAAAAAGCCCGATGTAACCGAGCTAGGCTACCGGCCCACGTTTTGCATTCTTTATTTGATAATTTTCTTTTAGACCAGGTTTTCGATTAAATATTTTTTCCGAAATGATTTTTATGAGATTAAATTTGTTCCTCATCTTTGGCTAAGTATTCTTTTAGAGTTTTGAAAGTTAAGCTTCTATACTGGTCTGTGTTTGTTAGGCTTGCGAGAAAATTGCCTACAACTTCTGTGTTTACTGTTTCTGTTTTTAGTTCTCTTATGAACTGGGTGAAACTGGCGAAGTTTTTATGTAAGGAAACGAGGATGCCGTCGCATCCCATGCCTTCGCCTCGCAAGGCTAAGATAACGTTTGGATGCGTGTTAAAGAAGGCTTCTGCTTTTTTCCGAATTTCCTCCACCGCTCCCTTGGTGGCTCCTGATCTAATTTTAAAGAAAGTGAACGCTACCAGTTCAAGTCCTATCTTTGAAAATTCAGGTATTGCCGCATACTCCCGAATAAAGTGATTTTTTTCAAGCCATGTGCGCACACGCGTAACAGTTGGCTGCGAAATGTCCAGAGCCTTAGCAAGTTCCCTGTCGCTTCGCTTGCAATTACTTATTAACTCCAGCAGCGTCTTTCTTTGAACCTCTTTCAATTTCGCACACCATCAAGTCTTATCATGTGTTATTAGCACATACGGTTTATTTAAACTTCGGAATAAAACGGAAACATTTTAGAAGCCAAGATCCTTAAAATTCACAAGGCCGGGATGGCGGAGTGGATAACGCGCAGGCCTTGAGAGCCTGTGGACCTTTTGGTCCGCGTGGGTTCGAGTCCCACTCCCGGCGCTTACATTCAGATGGTTTCCCCGTAATTTTCTTAGTGAGATGCCAAAACGGCTATAATCTTGCTATTCTTTGTTATGCTGTTGGAGAGTTTGCTTCTTATGCGGTGTTCAAATTGCGGAAAATGCTGTGAAGAAACTGAGATGGAGCTTTCAAATAAGGATATCAGAAGGCTAACGGAAGCGGGTTATCGTCCAGAAGAATTTGCAGTCATGCGTAATGGTGTGCCTCATCTCAGAAATGTTAAAGGATGGTGCTATTTTTACAGTCTTGCTGATAAGAAGTGCCGGGTCTATGAAAAAAGACCATTGGGATGCTATCTCTATCCAGTTGTGTATGTGGAAGGCAAGGGTGTTGTGGTTGATGAATTATGCCCAATGGGAGAGACGATTTCAGAACGAGAATTGAAGACAAAAGCGAGAATCCTTAAAAAACTCTTGGAAAAAATAGATAAAGAAGGTAACAGAAGGTTTTTTGGAAAGGATGCTACTGATATTTGAGAGGTAAAGTGAAGGAATATGCGTAGAGAACAGGATTCCCGTAGAAAAGCAAAGGAGAGCGCTCGTCGTGACAGAGCGAGGGGGCATCAAACGAGGAGAGCCCGTGGAGGAAAGAAGCAGAAGAGAAGGTAAATATCCTTCTTGAAACATTTACAAGAAAATTCTACAATAGATTATGTGTAGGTCTTCTAATTTGAAAAAACTGGTTGGCATTACAAAAGTTGCTTACAAAATAATTCAAATAGAATATTTTAAGAAAAAATTGCCTATATTTGGTTCCGCTGACATTACGAATTCTTGCAATCTAAAATGTAAACATTGTTATTGGTGGCTGAATAGGACGCCGCACAAAGAATTAAGCGCCGATGAATGGGTAAACGTCGTAAGGGAAAAATTCATAAAAAATGATGTAGTGTCTATTAGCTTGACAGGCGGCGAACCGCTTCTTAGACCAGATGTTATTGAGGCTATTATAAGCGAGATGAAATGGCGATACGTTACTGTAGTGACGAATGGAACATTGCCGTTGGTCGATTTTGGTGTGGGATATTTCATTTCAATAGATGGGACAGAAAGCATTCACGATGCAATTAGAGGTGTGAAAATATACAGAAAGGTGAAGCAAAACGTTATTGACCATCCAGAAGTTGATGTTGTCATTAACATGACGATAAACAGTTTAAACTACGGATGCGTCGAGGATGTTGTTGATGAATGGTATAGTTTTGCCAGAGCCTTTACATTTCAATTTCACACGCCTTTCTCTTATGATGACACGTTATGGTTGCCTTATGGAAAAACAAGAAACAGCACCATAGATAAATTATTAGAAATGAAAGAGAAATATCCGGATTTTATTGCTAACACGTCGAAGCAATTAAATCTATTTAAATATGGAAAGTGGACTGTAAATTGTCCTAAATGGTTTTTTGTAAATTTGGATAGTAGTGGCAAAACGAAACAATTATGTGTTATATCTAACACTGACGAGAATGGGGTTAAACCCATATGTGAAAGGTGTGGAATAGCTTGTTATGCTGGAGCGTACTCTGGATTATTTTTATCCGACACTGAATGGTTTAGAATGTTTAAAGTTGCGAAGAGAGTCGCACCTTTTAAGAATAATAATTTAAGCTTTTTAGCCGTCTGTGCAAAACTTATTTGAAATCCCATCCAAACAATGCCAAATCAAAATCTGTAACCAGTCCCACGAGTTTGTTTCGGGCGTTTACAACTGGAATTCGTCTAAGATGTTTGTTCTTCATTATTTTTACAACATCGAGAACCGTGCAACTAAGATTGCAAGTCACTAAATCTTTAGCCATTATGTCTTCAACTTTAAGCTTTCTCACGTCAGCTTGTGAGTAAATAACCTTCGTCACTATGTCTCTAAAAGTGAGTAAGCCATGCAAGATTCCTTTTGAGTCAACGACGGGAAGACATTCAACATCATAGTCAACCATCTTTTTTACGGCTTCCTCTACCATACTGCCAAGGGAAACAGTTATCAGATTTTTAGTCATGACTTTGCTAACTTTTATATTAGCTGTGGTCAACTTTTTCATCAGAAATCCCGACATTTCAAGAAAGCGCAAATATTTAAAGTTATTTTGTTGGTAAAGAAAAAAGGAGCATTTACGTGATAGCGGTTTTCAATAAAAAGAGGTTGGGTTAAAAGGGCTTATAGGCCTAACAATTTTAGCAGATTATAATTCACAATTAGTGTAGCGAATAGTGTGGCGATTAATGACATTACCGTGATCATTGTGTTAAGTGAAGGGCCAGCAGTATCCTTGAACGGGTCGCCAACAGTGTCGCCTACCACGGCAGCTTTATGTGCTTCTGAACCCTTCCCGCCATGTTTGCCAGATTCAATCAGTTTTTTGGCGTTATCCCAAAGTCCACCAGCATTGCTCATCAAGAGGGCTAAAAGTAAACTTGAAAGTATGGAACCTGCAAGGAATCCTCCGAGCGCCTTTATTCCACCTGCAAAGCCTATAATCAAAGTTGCCACAATTATTGTTATACTTGCTGGCATAAGTTCACGTAAAGCACCAACGGTAGCTATGTCAACGCATTTTGCATAATCAGGCTTAACACCTTGCTTTCCTTCCTTAAGACCTGGAATCTCCCTAAATTGTCTTCTGATTTCAGCGACCATTCGTTCGGCGTTTCTTCCGACGCCAAGCATAACCATAGCTGAGAAAACCGCGGGAATAGCTACTCCTATTAATGCACCGAGCAGAACAATGGGATCCATAATGTCAAAAGTAACAGTCTGTTCAGTGATTCGAAAAGCTGTTTCCTGAAATGCTGCTAACAATGCGATTACTGTTAGTCCTGCTGCTCCTATTGCAAAGCCTTTAGTTATCGCTTTTGCCGTGTTTCCAGCAGAATCAAGCTCATCTGTAATAGCTATTACTTCTTCGCTGAGCCCAGACTGCTCCGCTATGCCTTTAGAATTATCAACGATTGGGCCATAGGCGTCATTTGAAACTGTTAATCCAACAATTGAAAGCATGCCGAGGGCTGCGAGGGCTATTCCATACAAAGCGTATTTTATGCCTAAAGGTTCACATACTTTATACGAGATTACTGCTGCTACGGCTATGCCAATCAAAGGAAAGATTGTGCTGCGTAGACCATAGGAGAATCCAGTTATAATATTCAATGCAGGTCCAGTTTCGGATGCTTCTGCCGTCTTTAAAACTGGAGCTTTATCTTCTGAAGTGAAGTAGTCACTTGTGACGCCGATTATTATTCCAGCCACAAGGCCTACAACTACTGCTCCCCAAAAAGCCCACTCATATTCAAGACACCATGTAGCTAAGGCGGTTAAAATTCCGAAGGCTATGCATGTTATGTATGTGCCGCGATTTAACGCTGCGCCAGGATCACCCTTAGGTCCAACTCTAACTAATAATGCGCCTATGACAGCGGATAGTATGCCTAATCCAGCGAACACGAGTGGTATTTGTACATACTTGCTTGGGACATCAAGTCCTACACCAAGAATCATGGCGGCTACAACGCTTGCAACATACGAGTCGAAGAGGTCTGCTCCCATGCCAGCAACATCTCCAACGTTGTCTCCAACATTGTCGGCTATGACGGCTGGGTTTCGCGGGTCATCTTCAGGAATTCCCAGTTCCACTTTGCCAACGAGGTCTGCGCTGATGTCTGCAGTTTTTGTGTAAATGCCGCCTCCGGCTTTAGCGAAAAGTGAAAGTGAGCTGGCTCCGAAGCTGTAGGCTAACACTCCAGGGATTGTTTGTTCCATTGACATTCCAGTGATTGCGTAGACTATGCTTATTCCGAGTAAGCCTAAACCTACAACGGCTAAGCCCATCACTGCTCCTCCTCGGAAACCTATTGGAAAAGCCTTATTCAATCCCTTTTGTGCTGCATTAGCCACTTTAGCATTAGCTTTTGTTGCAACATTTAATCCTAAATAACCGGCTAGCGCTGAACAGAAGGAACCGAACATGTATGCTATTGACAATTGAATGTTAAGCATTAGATCATGCGGTTCCCACAATGGTTGCGGTAAGAATATGCAGATTATTACTGCTACAACAACCACAAACATTGCCAGCACAGTGTATTCTCGCCTCAGAAAAGCGTCTGCGCCTTCTTTTATGGCAGCAGCAATTTCCTGCATTCGTTCTGTTCCATTGTCTTGCTTGTTTACATAATGATAGAAGTATAACCCAACAATTACTGAAATCAAAGCTGACAGCGGCGCTACAAACCACGGTTCAAACATGCTTTTTCCTCCAACTCTCCAATATTCTTTTAATACTCTTAAAGTTGAGTAGAGAATATCTTAATAAACTTATTTGGATAACTTTCCAAAAATCATGAGAAAAGGATATAACCAAATATGCTGACAAGATAGCTCTGTACTCAATTGATGAGTGGAGTGGAAAATATGTCGAAACCTTGGCATGCAATGGAAATTGAAGAAACCTTGAAGGCTCTGAATGCGAAGGAGACGGGTTTAAGTCAAGAGGAAGTGCAGAAACGCCTACAGGAGTATGGTCCTAACGAGCTTAAGAAGGAGAAGGGAATATCGCCAATTAGGCTTTTCTTGGAGCAGTTTGCAGACATACTTATAATAATACTTTTGATTGCAACAGGACTTTCGATTTATTTAGGCGAAATTACCGACGCCATAGTCATAATCGCCATAGTTTTGGCATGCGCCATCTTGGGTTTTGTTGAGGAATACCGTTCAGAGAAGGCTTTAGAGGCGTTAAAGAAGATGACGGCGCCAACAGCCATGGTGCTGCGTGATGGGAAAGAAGTTAAGGTTCAAGCAAGCGAAATCGTTCCAGGCGACATCATCCTGTTGTACACTGGCGATAAGGTTCCAGCAGATGCCAGGCTTATTGAAGCTATTAATCTGAAAGTAGATGAGGCTCCATTAACAGGGGAATCCGCACCCGTAAATAAGATTGTGGATCCATTACCTGAAGAAATAGGGCTTCCTGAAAGGCGAAACATTGTTTTTACTGGAACAGCTGTTGTTTATGGACGTGGAAAGGCTGTTGTCACCTCAACTGGAATGAACACGGAGTTTGGCAAAATAGCCAAGATGGTTCAAGTGACAGAGGAAGAGGAAACGCCTTTGGAAAAGCGTATGGCTTCTGTTGGAAAATGGATTGGAATATTATGTATTGCTGTTTGTTTAACGGTGGCAGCTATAGGCATAGTGGAAGGGCGCAATCCCCTTGACATGATTTTGTGGGGAGTAAGCCTCGCTGTTGCTGCAGTTCCCGAAGCATTACCCGCAATAGTGACTGGCGCCCTTGCAGTTGGCATGTATCGTATGGCTAAGGTGAACACTATAGTTAGGAGACTTCCAGCAGTTGAAACATTGGGATGCACAAGCGTCATCTGCGCCGACAAAACCGGAACAATGACCAAAGGCGAAATGACAGTTCAAAGGATATACGTGAATGACAAAACAATAAAGGTTTCAGGAGTAGGCTATGAGCCACAAGGCGACTTCATATTCGAAGACAAGAAAATGGATCCCGCAGAGGAAGAGGAGCTCGTAGCGCTCTTAAAAATTTCAGCGTTATGCAATGATGCAAAGCTGGAAAAGGAAAAAGAAAGTGGAAGATGGATAATTAAAGGCGACCCAACAGAAGGCGCTTTAGTTGTTGCCGCAGCCAAAGCTGGATTATGGAAAGAAGAGTTAGAAAAAGAAACCCCACGCATAGGTGAAGTTCCATTTTCTTCTGAAAGAAAGCGCATGACAACAGTTCACTTGGCATCTAAAAAGAAAATGGCTTTCATGAAGGGAGCGCCAGAAATAGTCTTGGAAAGATGCACAAAGATTCTTTCAAAGGGAAAAGTGCGCAAAATAACAGAAGAAGACAGAGAAAAAATACTGAAAGTAAA
>Ga0315298_1010291_pt1 | contig 11307 bp, 11 predicted proteins | sample WHS_1_MG_FD_203077 | JGI IMG/M metagenome (GOLD analysis project Ga0315298, IMG submission 203077) | Extremophilic microbial mat communities from Washburn Hot Springs, YNP, Wyoming, USA - WHS_1_MG | ecosystem: Environmental > Aquatic > Thermal springs > Hot (42-90C) | place: USA: Wyoming... | reverse complement strand
CGTCACACGATAAACTCACAGGGCCTGTCTGGCGCAGCGCTGGCGAGTGGCCTAACTGGCAAGGCACCTGACTCTGGATCAGGGGATTGGAGGTTCGAGTCCTCCCTCGCCAGCCAGCTTTTTTCCTGCTCGATGCCTTCTTTTGCGCTTCCCTTGCGCTGCCGATCAAATGCTTGGCGCAAATCATCACGCGAATCGACCCGTTCGAGGCGAGTTGAGAGATGGCGAGGCGGGGTCTAGAAGGCACCATCCGCCGGCGCGGAGGTCTCTGGCAAGTCTTCCTCTCAGTCAGTCTTGGCAGCGACGGCCGCTCTCATCGCCGCAGTGTCACGTGTGCAAGCGAAGAGGAAGTGCGCGCTAAGCTGCTTGAGCTCAACCTCGCCAAGAGCAAGGGGCAGCTCGAGCGCTTGCGGCCGCAGGACGTGCGGCGCTTGTACGGTCAGCTACTCGCAAAAGGCGTCTCGGTCGGCATGGTGCACCACGTCTAGCGCACCTTGCGCGCCGCGCTCACGCAAGCGGTCACCTGGGGCCATCTGTCGGCCAATCCGGCCGCCAAGATCGCTTTGCCGCGCCACACGTACGCTCAAAGAGTACGTACTTCTAGACGACTCCCATCGCCATGAGCACGCCCCAGACGGCCAAGCCGCCGGCAAAAACCCAGAGCAGGTCTAGCTTGAGATAGCGGATGGCAACAAAAGCGGCCCCGGCAAAGGTCAACGTCCAGGGAGTGGTCAAGGCGACCTTCCCCAATTCCAAGGTCATCACAGCTAGAAGACCGACAAAGGAAGCCATGACTCCGGCCAGAGCACCGCGCACAGGGCGCAGGTGGCGAGAACGGGCAAAGGCCTCCGTAAAGATGAGAGTCATCACGAACGAAGGCGAAAAGATGGCGAACGTCGCCAGGGCAGCGCCGCCGAGGCCAGAAAGCTTGTAGCCAACAAAGGCTGCGGTCATGAGGATTGGACCAGGCGTTACAGTAGTGTCCCAGCACGTGGTGATCGGCGTTCGCACGTCGGCAGCGCACAGCAATCTGGCTACCAGCACGGGCTTGCCATCAGTGATTCACGCGAGCGTTGACATGAGGTCATGAGCGACGGATGCGATGAGGGCCGGATAGTCGGTGACCCTGACCACCTTGCGTCATCAATCGCCATGGCGCGGGCGGCCTGCTCTCTGCCGGTCGCAAACGGGGTGCAGTTCGTGCAGCCAATACCAAGAATCGCGAGCCTCATGACTCGGCAGCCGGTGCCGTCAGCGAGCGTGACGGTACAGTAGCGTTCGCTCAAGCGATGACTTTTGTGATTGCCGTCTGCCAATCCAGTCAACCTTTGGCACTGCGGCTTGCCGATCCAGTCAACCCGCGCGGTGGTGGCTTAGCAGGATATTCGGCAGGGCGACTTAAGGGGCGCTGCGGAGGACTCACAGTTATACTGCGTTATACTGCGGTGGGCATGGGGAAACACGCTTGGCGATGCTTGGCCTCTACCGGTTGATGCGCAGGGAGGAAGTACCCGTGGTATCTGTCGTCGTGGGTTCTCCTGAACCAACCGGATCGCGCCGGCGCGGTTGGCTGCTGGCCGTCGCCATTGTGGTCGCGTTCACCGCCTTCGGTGCGGTGGGCGTTTACCGGTACGTCAAGGGGTACTGGCTCTACCGTGGGTTCCCGCCACCGAAAGCCGCGGCCTTCGTCCACCAGTTTGGCACCGAGCAGTCGTTCACCTTGCGGAGCGCCGCGGTGGGCGGACGCCCGCAGCGCATAGTCGTTTACCTGCCCCCGGGGTACAGCACGCATCCCTGGGTGCGGTACCCCGTCCTCTACCTGCTCCACGGTGTGCCGGGCGGGCCAAACAACTTTCTGCTCGCCGGTCGGATGGGCGTACTGGAGGACACGCTGTATGCACAGCACCGGACCGCGGGCATCATCCTCTGCATGCCGACCGGCTCGGCCGGCTTTTTCGACGACACGGAATGGGCCAACGGCATTCACCCCGGCCAGGCCTGGGAGACGTTTGTCGCGCGCGATGTCGTGCAGGCGGTCGACGCGCGCTACCGTACCATCGCGACGTCCCAGGGACGAGCGATCGCGGGCCTCTCGGAAGGTGGCTACGGGGCGCTTAACATCGCGCTCCACCACCCGACAGAGTTCCACGTGGTCGAGAGCTGGTCGGGTTACGCCCTCGCCGACAACCTGCCGGCGATTTTCGGCCGGCAGCCAGCGCTGCTCGCCTACAATAGCCCGATGGAGTACCTGCCGCATGTCGCGGCGACCCTCCGTAAACTGCACACGTACTTCTGGTTCTACTGCGGCAGCTCCGACCCTCTGCGGGCGCAGAACGCGGCATTCGCAGCCGAGCTCACGCGCTACCACATCGAGCATAAGTACTTCGTCGCGAGGGGCGGCCACTCGTGGAAGATCTGGCGCGCGAACGCCCGCGACGCGATCTTGGTAGCCACGACGCATCTGGCACAGGCGAAGTAGACATGGCGTCTCGTTTACAGCACGCAGCCGTTCTGGCTGGGGTTGTTCTGGCCGGCGTGCTCGTGCCCTTGGCCGCGCTCGGCTGGCTCTACCTCGTGAGGGGGCACGTCACCCTCTGCGGCCCCACGTTGCACGACGCGCTGCCGCTAGACGAGCTCGCCGGCCACGATGGTGTTCCCTTGTTCCTATTCTTGATTGTCTGGAGCGCGGTCGCTGTCAGCCTGGGCCTCGTGGCTCGTGCGGCCCGCATCGAGCGCCTTACGGCCGGTATTCTCTATGCGGCTGTGACGGGCGTGACGCTCTATCTGACGGCTGGCTTCTCCATCTTCATCGTGCGGCAGATTTCGATGAACGAAGCGTTCGAGGTCGCCGGGGGGCTGGGAGAGGTCTACCTGGGCGCGGCCTACGCGGGAGTAGGCGGCGCGTTGCTGGGGGTGCACAGGAAGGGGGGCAGGCCCTGGTCGGCGCTGCTGGCTGCCTTCATGGCGGTGGCAGGGCTGCTCAACGTCGTGTCTGCGCTCGCGCCAAGGTCGACTCCCGGGATGAACCTCATCGAGGGAACGGTTCCTGACCTGACGCGCGCTCTCATCGCCCCCTTGGGCCTGGTAGCGATGCTGCTCGCCCTCGGTCTCCGGCGTCAGCGCCGTCGCGCCTGGGAGTTGACGCTGCTCCTTGTGCTCGTGGCGGCTGCTCTGCAGCTTTTAAGGGCGGTTGACTATCGAGAAGCAGCTGTCAACTTGCTGGTCGCGGTCGTGCTCCTTGCGCGCCGAAACGACTTCACTGGGCCCGGAGACCCCGTCGCCCGCAGGCGCCTTCCGGTCCAGGCATTGCTGTGGCTGGTGGGCATCTTCGCCTACGGTTTTGTGGCGATTTGGATCAACCGCATTGCGATCGACCGGCCCTTCTCACCCCGCTTCGCGCTGCGCGAGACGGCGTTGTCCTTGGTCGGGCTCGGGTTTGTCCGCCATCACGTCTACGGCCATTGGTTCGCCCTCTCCGTGTTCCTGCTCGGCCTCATCGCCGCATTCAACCTTCTCTGGGAGTGGCTCGCGCCATGGCGCTACCAACTCGCTCAGACGCAGCGCCAACGTGATCGCGCCCGGGCGCTGGTGAGGTCATTCGGGGTCGACTCGCTCTCGCCATTCGTGCTACGCGCCGACAACTCGTACTTCTTCAGCGAGGACGAGCAAGCGATGCTCGCCTATACGGTCGTCGCCGCTGTCGCCGTCGTCTCGGGAGACCCGATCGGGCCGGAGAACGCCGTGCGCTCTTTGTTGCGCCGATTCCTCGACTTCGTTCATGAACGTGACTGGCGTATCGGCGTGCTGGGGGCAAGCCAACGCTACCTCTCTCTCTACCACGAGCTCGGACTGCACGCCATTTATCATGGCGATGAAGCCGTCATTGACGTGGATGTTTTCTCTCTCGAGGGACGAGCGATCCGCAAGGTGCGCCAGTCGGTCACGCGTCTCGGGCGCAAGGGCTATCGAGCTGAGGTCCTCTATGCGGGTGACGTGGACGAAGGGCTACGTGGCCAGCTTGAGCGCATCTTCAAACAATGGTGCGGCAAGGCAACCGTGAAGGGCCACGCCATGGAGCTCGATACGCTTTTCCGCCTTGACGGCGACGATGCGCTCTTCGTGATCGGCCGCGACCAGGAAGGACTACCGCGTGGCTTCCTCCACTTCGTCTGTGTGCCTGCGGTCCGAACCCTGTCGCTGTCGTCGATGCCGCGAGAGCGCGACACGCCGAACGGGTTCACCGAATGGCTTGTCGTTGCCACGATCGACTGGGCGAGGGAGCATGGTTTCGAGCATGTGTCCCTGAACTTCGTCCCCTTGGCGCGAATTTTCGACGGCGCCGCGCGGGGACTACGGCGATCGTTCCAGCTCATGGCGCTCGCAAGGCTGAAGCGGCACGGTTTCCAGCTCGATAACCTGCTGCAGTTCTGCCGCAAGTTCTCGCCGCGCTGGGAGCATCGCTACGTGGTCTACGAACGGGCGGGCGATCTACTCTGGGTCAGTGTTGCTGGCCTTGCGGCTGAGGGCTACCTGCCGCTGACCGTGGTGAAGCGATGACCGAACGGCTCTCCCTGTCATTGCTGCTCGGGCTTGCCTCGACCTTGGCGCTCAACTGGTCCTTCTACCGTGAACATGGCCGCGCATCTGTTCTGCCACCCCTGTCGCTGCGGCATCCGCTTCAGGCACTTGGGTTGCTGTTCTCCGACCTCCGCTGGCTGAACGGTTTTCTCGTCGGCATCCTTGGTTGGGTCCTCTACATCGTGGCGCTGGCGTTCGGACCGCTCTCTCTCGTGCAGGCTGTCTCGGCGGGCGGAATTGCAATCTTAGCACTGCTTGTCTGGCGCTGGGGAGGTGTGTCGCTCACACATCGCGAATGGGCCGGCGTTGGCATTTCCGGCGGCGGTCTCGTGGTGCTCGGGCTCTCGCTGATCGGGGGCCGAGGAGGAGTTCCTCCGGGCAACCATGGCTCGTGGATCGCGATTGTGGCTTGGATCGCAGTATCCGGAGCGGTTGCCGCGGCCTTCGCCGGCCCTGCAGGACGACTCGTCGCAGTCGGAGCTGGTCTCGGGGTCGGCGCCGGTCTACTGTACGGCGCCGCTGACGTTGCGACGAAGGCTGCCGTGGCAGGGGGCTGGTGGTTGCTGTTTGTGCCGGTCGTCCTTGCCACGAGCGGACTGGCCTTTGCATGTCTGCAACTCGGTTTCCAGCGCGGTAACGCGCTTGCGACCGCCGGCGTGAGCACCGTTCTGACCAATGCTGTACCGATTGTTGCTGGTATGGTGCTCTTCCACGAGCCTCTGCCCCCGGGTGCCCGTGGCGCGGGCCGGCTTCTGGCGTTCATCGCCGTGGTCGCCGGCGCACTCCTGCTCACGCGGCCGGGGCGGGCTGGTGACGAACGCCATGTCGAGGGAGCTGGAGATCAACGTGGGCCGTGCGCCGAAACCTGAGAACGTGGCCGGACATGCCAGGACCGCGGCCAGCGCCGAGTGACCAGGACGACCGCCGCCGCCAGGGCGAAAGCGACTCCATGTTCATAGTGGGCGAGCCCACTTGAGATCAGGGTAACGTACACCATGAACAGAGCGGGGGCGATTGCCAACGGCAAACGCACGAGGCGCGGCAGAGGACGCCGACCCCACCAGGCGATGCCGGCGATTACGCCGAGGGCAGCGCACCACATGAGCGAGATGCCATAGTCGAGCTGGGTTGAGAGGTTCGTCGGAGTCGCCACCCTGTCGGTGATCCAGACGGCAACGTACACGACGATGGTGCCGAGGACGTGGGCCACGACCGCCGCCGTCCAGAATACGCGGGCGCCGGCTAGTCGCATGGCGAGTATGCCGAACACGGCCGTCTCCACGACTTGGACGGTCATGGGGCCCGCCACAACCAAGGCGCTCAAGAAGATCGGCAGAAGGTTGCCGGCGGCGACGTTGTCAGGAGTCGAGGCGAGCGAGTGCAAGTCGACGTCGCCGGCCCGCTGCAGCCCCGTGAGCGCGCACGCCACAGCCAGATAGCCGAATAACACCCACTCGCCCACCGACGGCCGCAGGCGGTGGGCGTGGATGCGCCAGAGCGCGGCCAGATCAAGGATTCGGTGCTTGCCTGAGCGTCCTTGCTGCGTCTTGGGATCGAGCTGTGGCTTCGCCGGCGGTGTCTCACTTAGTGACCGATCACGATGCAGTGCCCTCACTCCCTGACTCGGCGTTCCCGACCGATACAGGTCGGCAAGCTTAAAGATACCCGCAGTGCGGCGATCACAGCTGCGGGCAAACCTCTGAAGGGACGCCGGCTGCCTGGACGGTGGCGGAACACTCTCCAAGCGGCGCTTGCGCTAAGGAGATTGGTTACTTGACGCAAGTCTTGAGGCAAGTCTTGTCGCGGGTTCTGCGGCCCGATTCGGCGCAAGCACTTGACGCAAGGTTAGCGCCCACGATCGTGGACGCTAACGCGTCCGGATGGCCGCGGTCTGAGAGCAAGCGCAAAGACCCTGCGTTTCTTCTGAAGCACGCAGAAGTCAAGACTACGCTCAGGCGACCCTCACCTGACGATCACCTTGGCCCAGCCGCGCACGCTCTGCGCGTTACCGGCCAGGTCTTTCGCGTAGACGCAGTAGCGATACGCGCCCCTAGCTCTGGGCGTCCACGTGACGCTGTACCAGGTGTTGACGTTCTTGGGGGCGCTTACGGTGATGGTCGCGACGGTCAGACCACGGGCGTTCTTGACCACGACCGCGACGCTTGTGACCTGCGGGCTCAGGTTGTCGGTGGCCTTGTAGTACAGCTGCACGGTGTCGTTGAACCTGGCGTAGGTCGTGTTGGCCTCGGTCACCGGGCCGGCGTGTCGATCGTAACCGTGCAGGTGTGCGGATCCTCGACGTTACCGGCCTTATCCACCGACCAGTAGGTGATGGTGTGAGTGCCGTCGCCCGAGTGGTCCGCCGGAGCCGGGACGGTGACAGAGGTGCGTTCCGTCTGGGGACCGCCGTCGAGGGTGTAGTAGGTGTGAGCCACGCCGCTCCCAGGGCTGGGGTCGCTGGCCGTCAGGTGCACTGTCACGGGGGCGTTCTGCCTGAGCCCGTCGTAGTCGTCCGTGGTGACCGGCCGGGTCGTGTCCGGCGGGGTCGTGTCCTGCTCGGCGGGGCCGGAGGGCGCCCAGCCGCCGGTGGTGGTCGCGAGGATGACACCGTCGCTCACCGCCCAGCCGTGGCAGGAGTCGGTGTCGTGGTTTGACCTGCACCGAGCAGAAACGTGTCGCCGAAGTGGTCGCCCGCCGGCTCGTGATAGTCGGAAGCGATGGTAAGTTCGCCTGCGCCCGGCCGCCCATTATCCGGCTCGATAAGCTCGAAAGTTCAGGCAACATGCGGTTCATCCGCAGAGTGGCCTTCAAGCGCATCTGACCGTGCCGCATCAACGCTACCATACCGCGTAGCCCGTGACCGAACTGTGGTGCCGACGTCGGGCGACTGGCGGCGGCCCCCTCGCTTGCAGGGTCTCGCACGGCGACGCCAATGCAATCCTGGCGAGCAGAGTGGCGCAGACGGTAAGGACCTCTGGGGCAGAAACTCAGCACCTTTGGGGTTGCGAGCAGGATGCGACGTGCTAAGCCGACTGGAGCATGGGCAACTCGCTCCCGGGCAGGGCTTCCGGTGGCTACTATTGGCCTTCGAACCCTCCGTTGACAGCGTCCGCCGCTACGTCGATAATTCTCGGACATATCGAGCATATTTTGCCGATATATCAACGTGCCTTGTGCGTGCTGTTGTCCTGCGCATAGCACAATCAGTCTCTAGGGGGCGACGCCATGTGGAACGAGGTTCTGGCGATTGATGAGGTCAGAAGGATCCATGAGACTAGTATGCGGGTCCTCGAAACTGTGGGCGTCGAGATGCCCGTGGAAGAGGTGCAGCAGATCTTTCGCAGTCATGGGTTCCGCGTGGCGAATGGGCGCGTGTATCCCACAGAGTCACAGGTCATGGAAGCGCTGGCCACTGTCCCTAAACGCTTCATGCTGCACGCACGGAACCCTGAGCGTAGCGTCCAGATTGGGGAAGGCAGCAAGATTACGGCACCCGGCTACGGCGCTCCGTTCCTCATCGATGCGGAGACCGGCAAGCGGTCGCCGACTCTCGACGATTACGTAAGTCTTGCGAAAATAGCACACCAGTTGCCCAACCAGGACGTCAGTGGACATCTCCTCGTGGAGCCTGCACGCGTTGAGCGAGCGTACCTCTATATGCTGCACGCACATCTTGTCCATTCGGACAAGCCATTCATGGGTGCCGCGGAGGGCGCAGAAGGCGCCACCCAGACTCTCGAGATGGCGCGGATCGCATTTGGTGAGAAAATCGGTGAGCGCGCCGTCACCATTTCGCTGATCAATAGCCGCAGCCCGCTTGGGTACGCCGCTGACATGCTCGATGCTCTAGTGGTGTACGCCAAAGCGCGACAGCCGGTGATCATTGCCGCTTTGGCGATGGGCGGAACCACCGCTCCCATCTCCCTCGCCGGGATGCTTGCTATGCAGACCGCCGAGCTCCTCGTGGGTGTGGTGCTGACCCAGCTAATCAATCCGGGCACTCCAGTCGTCCTGGGCTCCACTTCATCGAACGTCGATATGCGTCTTGGTTCGCTCAGCATCGGGAGTCCCGAGTTCTCCATGCTGATCAGCGCACACGCGCAACTAGCGCGTTTCTACGGCATCCCGTCGCGTGCTGGTGGCGCCCTGACGGACGCCAACTTCCCCGACGCCCAAGCGGGGTTCGAGTCCATGCTCGGGCTCAAGACAACCTTCGACAGCGGGATTGACTTCATCCTGCATTCTGCAGGCATCCTCAGTTCGTACCTCGCCTTCTCATACGAGAAGTTCGTCATCGATGACGAGATGTGCGGGATGATCCGGCGTGCGCAGGCCGGTTTCCCCACCGATGACGAGTCTCTTGGGTACGACGTCATCGCGGCTGTCGGTCCCGGCGGCAACTATCTTTCGCAGTCGCACACACTCAAGCGCTGCCGAACCGAGTTCTGGAAGCCGTCGCTCTGCGACCGACGCGGTTTGGCCGCATGGGTCGCCGACGGCGGCAAAGACGCCGTCGACCGCGCGACTGCACGCTGGAAGCAGCTTCTCGAAGAGCACGAGGACCCCGATATGGACGCTGATGTGCGTCGCGAGCTCGACGCCTATCTCGAGACTCACACATGACACGGAACCTAATACGGCACGGCATCCGGAGGTAAGTGCACATGAATGACGACACGAACGGGCGCCCTTCGGTACTCACGCAGTTACGGCGCATGGACCCGGTGATCTTCGGAGTCTCGGCCATTCTTACGGTTGCCTTCGTGCTTTGGGGAGTTCTCGACCAAAAAGGCATGATCGCGGCTGTCGGCAAAGCGTTCACTTGGACGACGGTCGACTGGGGCTGGCTGTACTTACTGTCTGCGTTTGCCGTCGTGATCGCTGCACTTGTGGCGATGTTCGGCCGTTATGGCGCCGTCAAGCTCAGCAGACACGGTGAGAAGCCGGAGTTTTCCGACTTCGCGTGGTTCGCCATGCTTTTCGGCGCCGCCATCGCAGCCGGCATTGTGTTTTGGGGTCCGGCCGAACCAGCTTATGACTGGATGACAGTGCCGCCCTACTTCCATGACGCGCCCATGTCCTCGGGCGCTGCAGTCCACGCGATGACCTACTCGTTCTTCCACTGGGGACTCACCCCGTGGGCTATCTATGCGGTGCTCACCGTAGCTGTGGCGCTTGGGGCTTATAGGAAAGGCCTCCCATTCCGCTTCTCGACGGCGTTCTACTACGTGATCGGTGACCGCGTACGCGGTGGGTGGGGTAAGGTTCTCGACATCTTCGCTGTCATTGTCACTCTCGGCGGCCTCGCTACCACAACTGGACTCATTGCCTTCCAACTTTCTGCGGGCCTCAAGTTCCAGTATGGCTTGGTGCTCGGCAAGGATGCTGCCTACCTGATCATCGGCCTGCTCACGCTGATCTTCGCCATCGCTGCCTACACGGGCTTGCACAGAGGAATAAAGTTCCTCGGGACCTTTCGAACCTGGGTCTTCATCGCCATCTGGCTCTTCGTGCTGCTGCTCGGCCCAACGCTTTTCCTCATCAATTTGACGATCGATGCCACCGGCCAGTACTTACTAAACCTCGTGCCGATGAGCCTCTACACTGGCATCGGTGATACGACCAATTGGCTTGGCAGCTGGACGATCTTCTATTGGGCTTGGTGGATGGCCTGGGCGCCGTTCGTCGCCGTCTTCATCGCTCGGATCTCGAAGGGTCGCTCTGTTCGCCAGCTCGTGGCTTTCACGCTGCTTCTCCCGTCCCTTGCCGATATGCTGTGGTACGGCGTGATCGGCGGCTCGGGCATCAAGTACAACATTACCGGGGCGCTGAAGAAGAACGGCGTAGAGAGTGCAATCTTCGCCACCGCTCACCATCTGCCGCTCACCAGCATCCTCGTGGTCGTCATCCTTGTACTGATTGTGGCCTTCTTTCTCACTGTCGCCGACTCGGCGTCCGTGTCACTGGCCATGTTCACCTCGAGAGAAGAGGACCCGAACAAGTACTTGCGCCTGTTCTGGGCAATCGCGCTGGGGGCAGTGGCGGCTGTGCTGGCTGCGACGGGGAGTCTCCAGGCCGTTCAGACGGCGTCCATTGTCACCGCGTTCCCGATGGCTTTCCTGCTGTTCGTGGTCATCTATGGAGTTTTCCGCGGATTGAACGAAGAGATTCGCGACTCCTCTCTCCAGGACGTTGCGGAAGGAGCCGTGCACACTGCGTCCTACGGGCAGTCAATGAGCGACAGGCTCACTGGTGGGGCTGCCGCTGTGAACCAAGAACGGGCTGGGACTGACTAGCCGCTTTGGCCCTGGCCCGTCATGCGTGCCCTGGGCGCGGCGGGCCAGGACCAAAGCAACCGCGCCTGCGCAGGCCGCGTGTTGCACGCGCTGGCGACGGACGTGAAGATTAGTCTTTCGGCGCCGGATGCATGGCAGCTGCGGCGCCAGAAGATTCCGAACGCTAAAGGATTAGAAATGGCTGCGACGGTCGCAGAGAGAGCGTATGCATTGCTCAAGGAGAGGATCATCACCACGCGGATGAAGCCCGGGACGCTGATCCACGAGACGGCCCTGGTCAGCGACCTTGGTCTTGGGCGCACCCCAGTTCGAGAAGCGCTCAAGCGTCTGGAAGCGGAACGATTGGTCGTAGTCCTGCCGCGGCGCGGCATGTATGTTAGCGAGATTACGCTCGCGGAATTGCGAGAGCTGGAGGAGGTGCGCGTCTCTCTCG
>Ga0315298_1010290_pt1 | contig 11309 bp, 7 predicted proteins | sample WHS_1_MG_FD_203077 | JGI IMG/M metagenome (GOLD analysis project Ga0315298, IMG submission 203077) | Extremophilic microbial mat communities from Washburn Hot Springs, YNP, Wyoming, USA - WHS_1_MG | ecosystem: Environmental > Aquatic > Thermal springs > Hot (42-90C) | place: USA: Wyoming... | reverse complement strand
CAACGAGTACGCCGGCGGCGAATCGCAGCGCTCGGTCCACGCTTCAAACAGCCGCAAGCGCTGGCGACTGACAAAGCGCCTCGCGCCAGCCGAGCTCGCGGCGCTGCGCGATTTCTACGAGGCGCGCGGTGGCCCCACGGAACCGTTCTACTTTTACGACCCCTATGAGACCAACCCCAAGTTCTCCTACGATCCCACCGGCCAGGCCACCGCGGGCCGCTACACGGTGCGCTTTGAGGGCGGCTGGAGTCAATCGGTGGGGCTGGGCCGCGCTGAGGCCGAAATCGAACTAGTCGAGGTGGCTTGATCGGCCACGGAAAGGAATCTCATCCATGCAGCTACTCGGTCAACGCCAACAACGCCCAATCCTCGACACTGCCGCTCGTGCCCCGATCTCTTCGGCGAACATCCAGCCGCGGATCTACGATACGACCTTGGGCTCAGGGTTCACGCTAGCCGCCAACGCCTACCCGTACATCCTGCAAGGGTGCACTTGCCCCGCTGCGCCAGGCTCGTCGATCACGCCCCAGGCGCTCGATCCGCGCGGCCCGGGGGCGCGCGCTGGTGTCCCAGAACCAACGCTTATTTGCAATGGCGGACTTTGCGGATGACTCGTGAAGGCGAGGCGGTCCGCGCAAAGGGACGGGCATGGCGGTTGTGCTCGGCCACATACTCCCGGATGACCCACTCCAGCTCCCCCACGCTGCGGAAGGTGCCCCGCCGGATGCGCTTGCGCGTCAGCTCGGCAAAGAAACGTTCCACTTGGTTGAGCCAGCTGGCCCCCTTGGGCGTGAAGTGGAAGTGATAGCGGGGATGGGCCTCCAGCCACTGCTCGACCCGGGGATGTGTGTGTGCCATAGTTGTCCGGGATCAGATGTACGGCAGGTCCCTTGGGGGTCTGCCGCTCAACCTTCTCCAGGAAGGCCAGAAACTCCGTGTGGCGGTGTGGTGGCAGGCAGGTGGCGATCAGCTTGCCCGTCAGCACATCGACCGCCGGAAACAGCGTGGTGGTGCCGTGGCGGGGGTAGTCACGGGTCTGCCGCTCGGGGACGCCGGTGCGCAAGGGCAGGATGGGCTGCGTGCGCTCGAGCGCCTGCACTTGGCTCTTTTCGTCCACGCACAGCACCACTGCCTGCTCGGGCGGGTTTGAATACAGCCCCACGATGTCGCGCACCTTCTCCACAAACAGCGGGTCGGAGGATAGCTTGAAGCTCCCCCCGGTGGGGTTGCAGGCCAAAGGCATGCCAGATCCGCAGGATGGCGGTCTGCGATAGCCCCATCTTCGCCATTTGCCGGGTGGTCCAGTGGGTGCCCTGCGCGGGCAGGGTCTCCAAGGTGGCTCGCACCACCCGCTCCACCCGCTCATCGCCCATCGAGCGCAGGGTGCCCGGGCGTGGCTCGTCCTCGAGGCCGGCCAGCCCGTGCAGCCGGAACCGCTCGCGCCACTTGCCCACGGTGGGTTTGGTGACCTGCAACTTGCTGGCCACTTGGGTATTGCTCAACCCCGAGGCGCAGGCCAGCACCATGCGGGCGCGCAGGGCCAACGCCTCAGCGCTCTTGGGGCGCCGAGCCAACTGTTCGAGCTACTCGGCCTCCTCTGGGCTCAGATCCAAGGGCTCAAGGGGATGTCCGGCGGGCATGATTGAGCGTGACACAGCAAGCTCAATTAGCCAAGCTTTTTCTAACCCGCGACACTAGGCAGTGCCCTTTATTGTTACTTGGGGCGCCCATACTGCGTGGCCACAGCTGCGACGCACTGTATCGGCGCCTACGAGAGAGTCAAGGATCTCGTCCAGGCGCACAACGTCCATTCGACATTCGGGGCATTCTGTCCTGAATGCGAGGCGGCGAAGGCCCCAGATCAAATCCAATGCCGAGTTACACAACTTGTCAAGATCCCCCCTGGAGACAGTGTAGTCGCTGTGGTGTCTGCATCTGTCGCCTACTTTTTTGATCACCCTTAGGAATTGGGATTGTGTGCGGGTTAGCAAGGGCCGCAACTGGCGAATCAAGTTCCCAAAGCTCAAGTCGGGGTGCTGCTCCACGAGGAAGAGCTTGTAGACCAGGCCCTCAATCGTGGATGATAATCCAAGCGCTGCCTCTTTAAGAAAGTCATCGTCCGCTGACTTATACCGATTGACATCGTATACGAAACGCTGCATGTACGTGAGTCCTATGAGCTGCGAGTAGGCATTCTCAATCGCGTCTCCCTGAATACGTCGAAATAGCGCAAGGGTCAGGACCGTCCCCTCGTTGAGGTCCCGGAGCCGCCGCGCAACCAAACGGCCCACGAGTGAGTCACATTGGCAGTCTATTTCGTCGAAATAGGCGGCGGCCGCCCGAAACCCGAGTCCCGCGATAGCAGCCCGTAAGCGTTCGTGTTCGCCTTCAAACGATCCGGCCTGGGACCGCATTATCTTATCGAGTGTAACCAGTTCCGGCATGTTCATACCCACAGCATCCGCATACTGTCTCAACCTTTCCAGAAGGATGCCAGCGTAGCGGTGCGGCGTGCGCGCAGCCGCTCGAATCAAGCTACCCCAGATGCACACACGGCGGACGTACTCTTCAACCTGTCTGGAGAAGCCGACCTCGTCCAAGACCTGACTCGACTGTCGCTCCTGCTTACCGACGAGTGCCCGAAATCGCCTCGTGCCTGTCTGCGCTGCGAACTCCTCCTCGAGGTAGTAGGAAAAACGGAGGACCTCAGCCAGCCACGAACAGGCTCTTGGGTCGAGCAGGGTCGAGAAATCTGGTGTATAAACCATATCCTCCTGGTCAGGCTCCGCGGCCTCACATGACCATGAGTCTTCCCACGCATCAAAACCAAACAGTCTCAGGCCACAAGAGTGTCCCAGGGTTTGTGCGAAGTCTGTGAACAGGTCATCAAACAGTCCTGAACACGCGGAAAGTTCGGCGCAGGCAAGATGGGCGGTCTTCAGTTCCCGAAGGACCTCTGGCGTGTACGCTTCAGCGATCAGGCTGTCCACTAGCAGGTCGCCCCAATACGGATCAAGTAAGTGCGATTCTAGCTTTTCCAGGCAGCGGAGGGACCGAGAAGCCAGGTATGCGGTTTTCACGAAAAACGGGAATTGCACATCTGGATCAGCGCATCCCGACGACGAAGCCGTGCGCTTCAGCTCCTCCCAGTAGATCCTCTGCAGGGCACGGCGTTTCCGGGAGCCAGCACCTTGCTTTGGGGCCCCATGTCCCATGAAATAAGCTTAGCGCGGACTTTACTCCAAATCAAGGACTCGCTCCAGCTTGCGCCGCTCAAGCCCAGCTTCAACCACCTGACGGCCAACTTTGCCGACGAGGATTTCAACTTCGTCGGCAACTCGATCTCGCTCTACGACATCGACCATGCGGCGCTCATCGGCGGCGGCGCCGGACCGCTGTTCTTGAAATCTACCGTCAACCTGTCCGGCACGGCATCGAAGTCGCAGGCCGCGCGCATCATCACGACCCGGCTGCGCGAGGAACTCGGTGGGATCACACCGGCCGAATGGAAAGCGGCGCGGCAAATCGCCTTCAAGACGACCGTACTCGCCCTCAACACCGAGCCCGGCATGGTCTGCTCGATGACCCATCCCGACATGCCCGGCGGCGCGGGCGAGTTCCGCGTCACCAGTTGGCGTCTCAATAAGGACTACTCGATTGACATCCAGGGCCGCACCACGACCGATTCCATGTACAACCTCGTCATCGGGCCCAAGCCCGCCGACGTGGTCCCCGAGCCGGTGCCTGAGGAGATCCTAATCGATACCGGCGTGCCGGGCGTGCTGAGCGGGACACCGAAGCTGGGCGATTACGGCTCCTGGGCGCTCGACGACATGAGCGTGGCGCCCGATGCCTCGGGCAACCTGAACATCGTTGGCGCGCACGAGATCACGCTGGCGCTCTACTACGTGGATGAGCTGGCCGCCGACCTCTGGGCCTCGATCGACGCCGCCGTCGATGCCGCAACCGACCCGCTGACTGTGGCCTGCACCGTGAATCCGGCCACCGGCCGCCAATTCCACGTGGGCGATTTCGTTGTCTTCAACGACGAGGCCCAAGATGCCGCCAATCCGGGCCGGCGCTCTTACGAGTGCGCCCAGATCACCGCCATTAACGCCAACCAGTTCACCTTCCAGCGCGCCTATCCCGGTGTGCCGAGCGGTCAGGCGACCTTCGGCACCCTCCGCTGCGCCCACCACGCTGGCATCCGCTTTTACAAGCTCGACCGGAAGATCTTTACCTTTTCCGTGAAAAAGGGGTTCTTCCGGACGCCCGGGCTGCCGGCGCGCATCGAGGCCAAGCTGCCGAGCGCCTGTATCGTGGCGGCGGTCGTGGCCGTGGCCAACCACTTTGGCTACGGGCCTTTCACGGTCTTTCCGCTCTCGCACCACAACGAGCCGTTCATGCCCGGCGACCGCACCTGCAATGGCGGGGCTTACACCTTCCAGATCCCTGGCCCGCTCGCCGTGCAAGACAACGTTGCCATTCCGATGAAGGTACAGGATGCAGCCTCCCTCCGCTGCGTTTACGCCTACCTCCAGCAGGGCACCACCGACGGCCAGTCGGCCTACCTCGTTAAGATCAGCCGCGACGGTGGCGCCAGCTGGGAGTCGCTCGAGTACATGGGCATCGCGCAGTCGACGCCCACGCCATTCAAGACTACCTACGACTATCTCGTACAGCAGGGCTACGGGCGACCAGAAACGCGCCGGCTGCCGTACCACGACTTTGGCATTGTCCTCGCTGAGCCGGTCACCGCCAGCCCGAACCCGCAGACCGTCCAGACCGCCTCCTATGGCGCCAACCACCTCGGCCTCGAGGTGGGCGAGTTCGTGCACATCAACCTGGGCCAGGCCGACGAGGAGTATGTGAAGGTCCTCGCGGCCGACTCCGACAACCAGACGTTCACGGCGATCTTCACGAAGAGCCACGCCGTGGGCGCCACGGTCCGCCCGACCATATGGCCCACACCGATCCTCAACGAAGGCGACGACCTGGCCTTCGACATCCTCACCGTCGCCTCGCCCGATCCCGGCTCCGACCTGACCTTGGTGATCCAGACGTGAGCCTCCGTATTTGGGGTCACAGATGCATGCCCTAGAGAGGTAGACTGGAAGCGATGGCAAACGGTGGCATCCAGTTCGTCTCGGATGAGGAGGGTCGGCCCGTCGCCGTCATCGTGCCTATCGACTTGTGGCGAGAGATTGAGTCCGAGAGGGAAACGGCGTACTTGCTGAAAAGCCACACCATGAAGCGGCGACTTTTGGAAGCCAAGGAGCGCCAGGGCGGGATCGGGCTGGAGGAGGCGCTTGAGAAGCTTGGAATTTGATCCCGCCGCCTTCGAGGATCTGGCTTGGTGGGTTCAGCACGATCGGTCCCAAGCTCTCCGCATCATTAAGCTCATTCGCGAGATTCAGCGCGACCCCTTCAGTGGCCTCGGGAAGGCAGAACCACTGAAAGCCGAGCTCAGCGGCTGTTGGTCGCGCCGGATCGACCAAGAGCATCGCATCGTGTACCAGGTGCTCGAGAACAAAATCCGCATTCTGGCTTGCCGCTACCACTACTGATATCCAGCGATTAGCCGCTGAGATCCTCTCTGCTCACCCCAAGGGCTCACTACAGAGAGGTTGTCCAAATTATGTCATCTGAGTCCCTCCATATCTTCGATCCCCGCCGGACCATGCACGTCCAGGGCTTCTCCGGCCGGGCCGCCACGACCACGATCCATGACGCCAGCGACACTGGCCTCTCGATCTCCGGCATTTTCCAGGCGGCCGAGGACTTCGCCGTGCTGTGCCTCTACAACGCCTACGACTACTTCAACCACTTGCGCCTGAAGCCCCTGCCCCGGACGGACCTCTCCGGGCTGAAACTCGAATTCGACATCGAGTACGACCACGCGCTTGACGGGGCCATGCGCTTCGACGCACCCAAGTACGCTAGCGTCTCCTGGGACTCGATCACTTTCGTCACCGGCGCGGGCGATCTCCACGAGGTCAAGCTCCTGGACCACGCCACGGCGATCTCCGGCTCCGAAACACCCGCCAGCCTCCAGCTCGAGCTGAGCGCCCAAGCGCCGGCGCAGGGCGTCGATTACTACCACGTCTGGTTCCGGGATACCCGTTACACGGTCGCCCATACCGACGCGATCGTCGAGACGCAGCTCGCCCAAGACGTTCCGGGCGGCGGCGTGAGTTGGATGTACGTCGGCTCCGTCGCGGGCTTCCGGGCCGGCGATTGGGTGTACCTCGAGCGCACCGGCGCCAACGAGGAGCTGGTCGCCGTGCTGGCTGTCGATGCAGCACAGAACCGCCTCCAGGCCAATGTGACGCTCGCCCATCCAGCCGGCAGCTACGTAACCCTTCGCGTCGAGGGCTACCACATCGCCGAGAAGTTCGCCGCCATCATCAATGATCCGGGCAGTCCCGCAGGACGCTATGGTCCGGGCCAGACCGCGGTGATCACCGCTCAGGGCGGCATCGGCCTCAATCGATCCGGCTATCTGCGCATCTCCTTCAAGCCTGACGCGAACTACGGCAAGCTGGGCCACCTCGACCGCGTGCTGGCGACCTGCGGGCATCAAGGCGCGGGCGAGCTCTCCGGCAACTGGCTCCAGAGGACCGCTCGCTTCACCGGCGGCGACACCGACAAGAAGTACCGCGTCACGCTCGACTTCACCCAGCCGTTCCTCGACAAGCGCGGCCAGGCGGTCCCAATGAACGACTGCCGGAAGATCTTCCTGGTCTTTGCGCCGCGCTTCGAGCGCATCGAGGAGGAGCTTGAAGACGGCTGCTTCCTCACCGCCGGCGCCGCGCCGAGCGACACGGTGCTCCAGGTGGATGACACCACAAAGCTGACCGGCGGCCGGTACTTCATCGGGGATTCCTCAAGCGAGGAGCGCCTACTGCTCGTGTCCATCGACTCCCCGACCCAGATCACCGTCCAGCGCGGCTACGAGAACTCCACGGCGGCCTCTTGGCCGGCAGGCACGCGCCTCAAGAAGGTCTCGCCCGTTACCGGCGTCGCCGCCGACATCGAGTGGCGCGTGACGCTCTCGAACATCACGGTCACCGGCGACCGCTCGCTCAAGGTCGGCGGCGGCGCGCCGCGCATCGAGGAATCCGATGCGCGCCCGAAGTACGAGGGCTACTGGGAGGACTACCGCTTCGGCGCCGGCTGGCCCACCCAGTGGTGGAGCGGCGGTCATGCCAAGCGCACCACGAGCGGCACGGTGAGTGTTCGCTACAGCTACCCCACCGCACACGACCTCTACCTGGGCACCTTCCTGAGCACGGCGTCTGGCGAGATCAGCGTCTCGGTGGACGGCGACATGCCAAGCAGCCACAGCCTTTACCTCAACGAGTACGGCGGCACGACGGCGAATATCCGCTTACGCTCGGGTCTCTCTGGCGGCACACACACGGTAAGCATCACCGCCGGCGGCGGCTACTTCTACTTCGATTACTTCTGGCCGCTGGTGCCGCAGGACGCGCCCGATCCGCCCGAGGTCTATGACAACGTCTCGCTCGCCATCGACTTCGACACCGACCACGGTTACCGCAAGCCCCCGGCCTGGCACCTGTGGCAACTCGAGCGGCTCGGCTTCCGCGGCCACGCCGACGTCTACATGGGCGTCTTCTGGAACAACAAACGCCGGCGCGTGAGCATGTCATACCCCTATGCCGCGATCGAGTTCTCCGGCACTCCCGCCCCGGGCGACGTCGTGTGGATCTCGATCTCGGGCACGCAGGTCAACCACGCCATCGGCTACGGCGAGACGCTTCAGGACATCGTGAGCCACTTCCGAGCGGCCATCAACGGCCTGTTCGTGGGCGTGTGGGCTGACGATAACTTTGGAACGTCCACCACGCTGCGGATTCAGTCAAAAGCCCCACCGTGGACTTTCCCTGGCGTCGCCGTCAGCCCGCCGAATTCCGTGACACTGACGCTGACCGACAACCTCGGCTCGCCGGGCGGCGAAGGCGATTGGGAGCTGATCGATGCGGTCACGCCGGTAATGCTCGAGCCGGTCCGGCGCTGGATTCGTGACCTGGCCGGCGAGTTCCAAGCGGCGGGCATCCCGGCGTCATTCGCCTTCTCGATGGAGGTCTACCGGCCGCCCGCCGAGATGGCCGCGCGCTATTGGGATGGGGCGCCGGTCGAACTCGATGTGCCCTCAACGCAGATGCACTTCGGCGCGCGCGTGCGCGGCTACCTCAAGCAGATGTACAAGGAATGCGCCGACCAGATCGCCGCCGCCGGCCTCGCAATCGTGCTTCAGTTCGGTGAGACGCAGTGGTGGTACTTCCCGAACGCCTCCGGCATGCCCTACTACGACGATGAAACCAAGGCCGACTTCCTCGCCCGCTACGGCCGACCGATGCACCGGTTTCTCGCCAACACCGACGATCCGAACGACGATATCGAGACGGCCGACTTCCTGCGCGACCGCATCTGGGCCTACTGCCAGAAGGTGATCGCCTACGTGCGCCAGTTTCATCCGACGGCCGTCTTCGAGTGCCTCTGGCCCCTCGACGCCAACCAGGGCAAGCCGGCGCCCGATCCGGCCTTCCGCGCGCTCAACTTCCACGTGAATCTGCCCAACGAGTGGAAGACCTCCGCCCACGGCGTGAAGTACTTCCGCGCCGAAGGCTTCGACTACGACGTCTGGCAAAAGAATGCCATCCGGATGCGGCAGACCATGGAGTTCCCGCTCACGCTCGGGCGGCCGCCGGAAGAGTGCATGTACCTGTCGGGCATCTACGGCCCGCCCGATCCGCCGATGGCGCAGGCGTACGGCATGTGGCGCACCAAGGGCCTGTACTCGTTCTGTTTCTGGGCCTTCGACCAGTTCTGCCTGAACTCGCGCCCGGTTCCGCTTCCCATCTCAACCCAGGCGGTAGCAACGACGGTCGCCTACCACAAGCCCCGCGCGGCGCGGGCGCTGGAGGCCGTGATTGCGACCCCAGTCGAGCCGGTAGGGTGGGGCGCACTGAACACCGGCGGTTTCAATGAGTAACTTTCCCAACGCGCTGGACGGCCCCGCCACGCTCTATTCGCCCGTGGACGCCTTCTCGACGCGGCCGCTTGAGACCACCGCCGCGCAGCAGATTCTGGCCGGCGACACGACGATCAGCGTCGGCTCGACGGATGGCTTCGCCGCTTCCTATGGCATCCTTTCTATCGATGACGAGCTGATCGTCTACGCCTCGAAGACCGCCACCCAGTTCACCGGCTGCCAGCGCGGGGCCTTCGGTACCACGGCGGCACAACACGCCCAGGGCGCTAGGGTGCGCGCCAACATGGTGGCGGCGTTCATCACGGCGCTCCAGTCGGCCGTGCTGGCCATCGAGAACGAGCTCGGCACGGCGGCGGCCTGGAAGTTCGTGCGGGCGATCGGCGACCAGATCGTGACCGGGATGAAGACCTTCCAGGACGGAGCGGCGTTTGGCTCCGGCAGTAAGGCCGCGACTGGCCTGGTGCGCCTGCCGAACGCCGGCGCGGTGAAGTGGCGCAAGGCCGATGACTCCGGCGACCTCGGGCTGGCGCTGGGAGCGAACGACCACCTGGTGGCGGACGCCATCATCGACTTTGCGCCCGGCCAGACCTTCGGGGCCTTCTCCTATCCGGACGCCACGACCACGAGCAAGGGCATCGTCCAGATCGACTCGGTGGGCGGCATCGCGGTCAACGCCGGCGTAATCGGGCTGGCGAACTCTGGCGTAACGCCCGGCACTTATCCGAAGGTCACCGTGGATGCCAAAGGCCGCGTCACGGCCGGTGCGGCGCTCTCCGGTTCGGATCTGCCCGCGCATCAGCACGTCGCGAGCGACATCACCAGTGGTGCTGTGGCGCTCGCCCGCGGCGGAACCGGCGCAAATCTCTCCGCGACCGGCCCCGGCTTCCTGCGCCAGGATGCCGCTGGCAACCCCGTCACGGTCGGGACCATTGCCCTCGGAGACCTGCCAGCCGAGTTGCAGCAGTCCGGCCCCTACCAGACCATCGGCGGCGCCTTCGAGAACCTGGCGAAGGCCTCCGAGGATTTCTCGGCCGGCGTGTGGGACCGCAACGCCGGCTCTTGCACGGTGACGCCCAATAGCGTGATCGCTCCGGACGGGAACCAAACGGCCGACACGGTCACCGCCGTCACCGACACGCCCGTGATCCAGCAGCAGATCGCCGGGCTCGCCGACGGCGGCACCTACACCTTCTACATTTGGGCGCGAGTTCCCTCCGGCACGCGCAAGGTTTCCCTCGCCATCGTCAACAATGCCTACTCAGCTTACTTGGCCGGCCCAACGCAGATCACGCTGACGACCGCCTGGCAGCGCTTCAAAATCACCGGCACGCTCGCCGCCGGCCAAACCGGCCTCTGGATCGTGGTGCGCCAGTATGCAGCCAACGGCGACGACTGGACCACCGGCGACATCCACCTCTGGGGCGCTTGCCTCCAACAGGGCAACGATCCGAAGAAAGGCTACGCCCGCACCTGGGCCTCGCAAACGCCACACGTGAACGCCGGCCTCGCCGCCGGTCCCACCGTGATCGCCGCCCCGGACAACACCGCCTCACCCCTCAAGATCCACGGCCCCGGCTCGAACCTCGCCGACAGCACGCTGCTCGAGCTCACCGCGGGCGGCGAACTCATCCTCGCCAGCGGCTCTGGCAACGGCTACCGCCTCGCCGAACTGGCCGCCGCCACCAACCCCACCGGCTGGTCCGGCGTGATCAAGGTCAAAACCCCCGCCGGCACCACCCTCGGCTATATCCTGCTCTATTCCAACCCCTGAGGATGCCCGTTGGAATAGCAGGCGCGCGCGGTGACGTCGCCGTTACCCCTGACTGCCAGAGGACTATCGAGCTGAAGCACAAGCTCGGAATCACCAGCGCAATCAGCCGCCACTTACCCCCGCCGAGCGAATCTCGCGCCACCCGGTGATAGGCCGAGGCGGCCATCCCTAGCTGAACGCTTCGGCTTTCGCGACCATCGCCAGCTTGTAAGTTCCGTGATCCCTCGCCTGCGCACACTGACCTTCCTCCCGAATTCTTACCGCCAACCCAAAAGTCCCAACGCTCTTACTCGCGGCTTTTGTCTCCGAAAAGGTAAAACTTTTGACGCCGTCTATTTCTTCCTGCTCTGTGTCCGGTTAATTACCTGCACTAACACCACCCGCACCTAAAAGTTGTAGGTCCCACAAACGGAATTGGGGGAGAGGGAGCTGATTACATTCCTTGGGGTGCTAAATGGACTGGAAATGTGCGCTAGTCTTAACCACAATACATGACGGCGATGTTCTCCAAGGGTACTA
>Ga0315298_1010289_pt1 | contig 11310 bp, 9 predicted proteins | sample WHS_1_MG_FD_203077 | JGI IMG/M metagenome (GOLD analysis project Ga0315298, IMG submission 203077) | Extremophilic microbial mat communities from Washburn Hot Springs, YNP, Wyoming, USA - WHS_1_MG | ecosystem: Environmental > Aquatic > Thermal springs > Hot (42-90C) | place: USA: Wyoming... | reverse complement strand
CGCAGGGCTCCACCGAGACGACGGGGGTGCCCAGCGACCTGGCCATTGACGGCCAGGGGTTCTTTGTGGTGCGGACCGCCGACAATCGCCAGTCCTATACGCGAGATGGTTCCTTCATCCTGAACGCGAACAACTACCTTGTGACTGCCGACGGCAACTACGTCCAGGGCTTCGGGGTCGATACGGATTTCAACATCGTGCCGGGGACCCTGACGGATCTCCAGATCCCCCTCGGCAGTCTGGCCATGGCCAAGGCCACCAGCGCGGCCTATCTGCAGGGGAACCTCTCGCCCGATGGTCCCGTGGGGAGCCAGGGAACCAGATATCTCAGTAACGCGCTGGTGCAGGATGCGGTCGGTACGGTCGCTACGGGCGCCACCCTGCTCACCGACCTGCGCGACTCGGCGTCGCCCGGCGTAAATCTGTTCGCGGCCGGAGATGTGCTGACCCTCAGCGGCGTCACCAAGGGCGGTCGCACCCTGCCGGACGCCACCTTCGTCGTCGGCACGACCGGTACGACGGTCAGTGACCTGACGAACTGGCTGCAGTCCGCCATGGGGATCAACACGGCTGCGGGAGTGCCGGGCAGCCCGGGCGTCAGCATCGACGGGACCGGGGCCATCGTGATCAACGGGAACACGGGCGAATTCAACGCCCTCCGTATCGAGCCCGGCGATATCACCAGCAGCAACGCGACGACGCCGAATCCGTTCACGTTCACCATGCCGACCGATGCCTCGGGCACCCCGATCGATGCGGTGGGCAACAGCGCCTATACGACCTTCCGGGCGTATGACTCGCTGGGCACGGAAGTCCGTGTGGACCTGACCATGGTCCTGGAGAGCAAGGGCGGGCCGGGCGGTAACGTATGGCGGTACTATGCGGAGAGCCCGGACGACACCGTGGGCGGCCGGATCGTTGGAACCGGGACGCTTACGTTCGGTCCGGACGGCAAGGTGCTGCCGGGCACGACCGGCAGCGTGCAGATCGATCGGGCCGGCACCGGCGCGAGCAGTCCACTTGTGATCAACCTGGACATGTCATCCCTGCAGGGCTTCGCCGGTTCGGGGAGTTCGGGTTCGGCGTCGGGCCTGATCGTCACCCGACAGGACGGCTTCCCGCCAGGGGAGCTGAACAACTATGCCGTCGGGGCGGACGGCATCATAACCGGCACCTTCACGAACGGGTTGAGCCGGACGCTGGGGCAGGTGGTCCTGGGCACCTTTCCCAACCCGGCCGGCTTGGTCCGCCAGACCGATAACCTCTTTACAGAGGGTCCCAACAGCGGACAGGTGGCGATCACGACCCCGCTGAACATGGGGGCGGGGCGCGTCCTGTCCGGCGCCCTCGAGCTGAGCAACGTCGATCTGGCGCGTGAGTTTATCGGTCTGATCAACGCTTCCAGTGGTTTTACGGCCTCAAGCCGGGTTATCACGACCAGCAACCAGCTGTTGAACGACCTGATGATGCTGATGCGCGGCTAGAAAGGCCAATGTCATAAGGAACAGGTGCCATGATCCTGCTGACACGCCTGACCGGCAGGCCAATGATCGTCAACGCGGAATTGATTAAGACCATCGAGGAGACCCCCGACACGATGGTCACACTGCTCAACGGCGACCGGATCATCGTCAAAGAAACGATGGTCGATGTCGTTAAACGGGCGATCGAGTATGGCCGGCAACTCCGCTGTTTCTCGCCTCCCGTGAATTCGGATTCTACAGGTCCGTCGGCTTTAGCGGCAGGCCCGATGAGCCGATATCAGCATGGAGAGGAAGGTGTGTAAGGAGGATCGTCCGTGGCACAAGAGCAAGCCCAGGCGCAGCCGGCCGAAAAGCCCGGAGGCAGTACCAAGAAGAAGCAGACTCTGATGATGCTGGGGATCCTGCTGTTCGTAATGGCGGCCGAAGGCGGCGGGGTCTACTTCGCGGTCAAGTTCTTCGGCGGCGGTCCAAAGGTGGTGGTCGCCGAAGGGCTGACGGCCCTTGGGCATGGGGGAGGCACCGACGCGGGTGCGGCAGGGGTACCGCAGGATGTCGAGCTGTCGGTCGTGAAGTTCAAGGCCCCGAACATGAAGAGCGGCCGCCTGTTCCTGTACGACATCGAGGTCTACGCCAAGACGAAGAAAGACAGGTCTGAGACGCTCAAGAAATTGCTCGATAACTACAAGGCAACGCTGGAAGACCGGCTCGGCCGGGTGGTGCGGGCGGCCGAACCCCAGGACTTGCAGGAAGACGGACTGGAGACCATCCGGCGGCAGGTGCGGCATGAGGTTGGGCAGGTGGTTGGGGATGAGAAATTGATCGACGAGATCTTGATCCCCAAGTGCACACCGTTTAAGGTGGATTACTAAGGAGGGCAGGAGGCCCTCACAGGTTCTGCGTCACGGAGGGTGCATAAATGGTGCAGTCCTCGCAAGACCCCTCTGGCGGTTCCCAACAGCCTCTCAGTCAGGAAGACGTGGATGCCGCGCTGGCCGAAGCGGGACTGAACCCTGCGGCGCCGGCTGAGCAGACCCAGGCAGCGGCCGCGGGCGACGCCGGCCCACGGTCTGCGCCTGGCCCCGAAGCTGCTGTGTCACCGGCCAAGGCGACCTCGACGCCACCGGACCGCAAGGCGGTACAGACCGGCAGCGTGGCACCGGCCGCGGGGGCGCCGGCGCCGAGCCAGAAGGGGGGCGGCGGCACGGCTCCGAACGCGACGGCCGCGGCGCAGAACGGACAACACGCGAAGCCCCATACTGGAACGGCTGCGCCGGCAGGTTCGGCCGAGGGGAAAGGCCTGGGGCAGGATGATGGGGCATTGCCGGTCGATATGCCTGACTTCCCCGCCGGCAACGGCAAGGGCAAGGCGCTGGAGCTGAACAAGCTCCAGATGCTCGAGGATGTGCAGCTTCAGGTCCGGATCGAGCTGGGGCGGACCCGGATGTTGGTCCAGGACGTGCTCCGGCTGGACCAGGGCAGCGTGGTCGAGCTGGACAAACTGGCCGGCGACCCGGTGGACGTGTACGTGAACGAGCGGCTGGTGGCCCGCGGCGAGGTGCTGGTGCTCAACGACAACTTCTGCGTGCGGGTGAACGAGATCGTCTCGACCCCGCAGGAGACGTTTGCGTAAGAGCTGATCTCCCTCGATCGCGGTACAAGCATGCGGCCGGCGAGGGCTGGAGCCCTGGGCCGCAAGGCTGTGCTTGCATAGGTTCTGGTCGACTCACCTATTGGAGCGGAGTGATTGGCATGGACGCCGGACCCGCAAGGCTGCACGTCTTTCTGATCACCCTCGGTCTCGCCTGTGCGTGGCTGGTGGTGCCGGTCCGTGGGGAAGGGCCGGCCAGGCCGTCCCTTGCCGCTACGCGTCCAGACGGTGGGAGTACTCCGATCGCCCCCAATCCCAATGAATCCGCGCGAAACGCCCAGGTGGAGGATCGCGCCCTTCGGCCCGGCAGCGCCGGCCGGGCGACCGGTCTGCGGAACAGCTCCGGCGAACCGGTCCGCGCCGGCGGCGACTGGTGGATGTGGGTTCAAACGTTCGGCATCCTTGCCGTCGTCCTGGCGGTGATGGTGCTGGTTCTCAAATGGCTCCGCAGGGCGGGCCTGGGCGGCCTGGCGGGCGGATCGACCGCGGCCGTGCAGATCCTCAGCCGCGGGTACCTGACCAACAAGCATCAGATGGTGCTGGTGCGGTTCGGCGGGAGGATCCTGCTGCTGGGCCTGGGGCCGCAGAACCTGGACGTGCTTTCGGAGGTGAGCGATCCGGCCGAGGCGGCGCAGATCCTGGCTCGGCTCGAGGGCGGCAAGCCGGGGAGCATATCGCGGGACTTCCGGCAGACGATCGACGAGGCCGTGAAGCAGTATGATCGTACGGGCAAACTGGAGCCGGCCGTTGAGGAGCCGGTGCGTCCGGGCGGCGGGGGCGAGATCGGCGCGCTGCGGCAGGACCTGAAAAACCTCCTGGCGAGGATGCAGTCGCTGGGGCGCAAGCAGGGGGACGACTGACCCGGCCTCCGAATCATGCTGTCGGTCGTATTCTATCGGTTTCCTGGCGTATCCTGGTTCAGGCCTGCTCCGCGAGCATCGGGTTGTCCAACGCCGGGGCCGCCACCCGCCCTGTCCGCCGGGCGTTCTTCACCTTCCGCACCCCTCACATGAGTTGTGACAGAGCACTAGGCGATTTTGGCAGCGGGTTTGGCAGCTGACTTGCCGCCCGGGGGACCGGCCGGACCGGTCTTGCCCTTGATGATTCCCCAGATGCCCAGGCACCCGGCGGCAGCCAGGGCAATCAGCAGGATCAACAGGAGATTGGCCACGAGGAAACTCAGCTTCGGCCAGAACTGCTGGAGCTTCAGGTCCAGCTGGGTGGTGAATGTGCCGATCAGCCAGGCGATCACGCCGAACATCACCACGCCGAGAAGGGCCGGCCGCAGGTCCGGCGACAGCGGGCTCATCCGGATCGTCAGGCAGACCGTCAGGTATGCGAACAGCCACGTCCGCCAGACGTTCCAGTTGGCGTCGCTCCACGTGGCCGAGGCCCGCTCGAGCGAACTGACGACCGTTTGTACCTGGTCCCAGAACGCCGGCAGCGTTTTTGGCAATACCCGCGGGAGCGTGGCCTTTGCCTCCTGCATCAGCGGCTTGGCGCTCAGCCAATCCGCTGCCAGGACCAGCGCCAACCCGCACAAGAAGATCGGCACGACCGCGACCAGCACCGGTCCCAGTATTGGGATTCGCGGCTTGGCGTCGGACTGGATCTCCGGCTCGCCGGTGCTTTCATTGGCCAGGCGGCTCTGGCTGACGGTCCCGCCCGTCACCAGCAACGCCAGGTGATGGCCGATCTGGGCGACGAGGGTGCCTGGCAGCAGGGCGTAATTGAGGACTTTGGCGGGCATGACCCGCCCCAACAGGTTGTAGACGGCCCGAGCGGCGAAGATCGCCACGAGCGCCCAAAAGACGAAAGCGGCATACAGCATCGCAAATCCCCCTAGTGTTCTGTCAGCCGTCAATTGATGGATTGGGTGCCACTGGCACCTTGCCTGCCAGGGCAGCACGGGCGGACGATCTGCCCGTGGCACCCCTCACTTGAGGCTTGACAGATCGCTAGCCTGAGGGTCCGGTGCGCACTGATACACTCTATCGGCAGGTAAGTGTCGAATTCTCATGCCGGCCGCACGTCCCGGTCATCAGAGATGAGGCAGGCGGTCGCACAGGTACTGAAGATCGTCGCGGCCAAACAGGCCGATGAAGTACTCGCGGCTGCACAACACCTTGTTCTCATCCAGCTGGCGCAGGATGCGGGCCTGATCGGCGGCGAATCGTTCCAGGATCCCCGAGTCCAATTCGATGAGTTTGGCCCTGACCTGGTGAATCCGCTCGAAGACGTCCCGCCGGCCGGCACGGTCCCGCGGCGAATGCCGGCGGAGATAATCGCTGCGGGCGAGCAGCTCGGCCCGCTCGGCCAGGAGCGCCGCCGCTTTTCCGTCGCCGTTCACGTACCGCTGCGGGTTGTGGCGAACGTCGCGGATCCGCCACCGAGCGTCGCGCAGGTCCTTCTCGCTGACGGGATGGGCCGGCAGGTCCAGCCGCAGCGTCGCCGACACACAGCCGATCCCCGGCGGCTCGACCTCGTAATACTTGCGGATGAAGATGTCGCTGATGCGGTCATACTTGGCCCCGCCGATACCGTGGATGAACAGGTCGGCCAGGAACAGCCTTGCCCAGATCGTCAGGGTCAGCGCGCGGGGACGCAGTCCGGCGGATAGCGCGGCTTCAAGGGCTGGCTGAGCCGTCTGCCAGCGCCGCAGGTGTCGGGCCTCAAGCACACCGATGCGCTCGTCTTCGGCGAAGGCCGTGATGCGGTTACCCTGCCGCGCCCAGAACACCCGCTGGCGCGGCATGCCCGGCCGGACCGCCCACAGGGGCAGTTCCATCTTCTCGCCGTCGCGGACCAGGTCGGGGATCGGATGCATCCTGCCCTTGATGTGCAGTTGGCGCCGGTATTCATCCAGCGCCTCGTTGTAGCAGGTGAAGAAGCGCTCCGCGTCGAGCAGGATCTCGGCCAGCAGCGGACCACCCCACACCTGATGCGCCCGCGTCTCCAGCATCCGCACGCCGAAAAGCGCGTCGATCGCACGCCGGCCGGCCACCTTCTGGTCAACCCAGTCGGCCGGGTCGGGCACCTCCGCCGCAGCGGCGAAAAAGACGTTCATCAGACTGTTGTCGTAGCGGGGTCCGTACGCAGACTTGACGCGGGAGGCGAAGTCCTCCAGCTGCGGCCGCGACAGGGGCGGGAGCGACTCGTAGGGGACGCCGGGCTTGTACGGCGCGAAAGGCACCGGGACCATGTGGTAGCGATCAGGCCCGCGAGCAGGAACCACAAGGGCGGTGCTCTTGACCGCATCGTGATCGACGACGAGGTTGGCGGCCACGCCGCCGAGGCGGTCGGCCAGGCGCTGGGTCATGACGTGCTTGGCCCAGACGCCGGGGTGGGTGAACTCGGGCTGATGGCCGGTCACGATCCAGGTCCGGTCGACCAGATCGGGCTGCAGTTGCCGGCGCGCGAGGCGCCGACACTCGAGCGAGGAAACATCCAGCACGCAGAACGGGTGGCTTTCGAGATAGCGGCGGTTATCTACGGCCAGTTCGGGCAACTGGTCCGGCGGCGGGACGACGAGGGTATCGCCGTGGCCGGGCGGCGTGCGCAGCTCGCCGTAGTCTAGCCGGGTCCGCATGGGCAACAGGACGCACTCCCTTCGGGGGCCCGGACGGGCCCGACCGGATCGGCCAGTTCGCTGACGAGGACCTCGATGTAATGCCGCAGGCGAACGGCCGCGTCATCGAGCCCGCCGCCGAAGCGCCGCGTCGGGTCATGGTAGATAAGCTTGATGGGAATCTCCTCGATCCGCAAGCCCGCGCGAGCCGCCTGCACCCAGAACTGTATCGGGAATGCGTAACCTGCGACGGTCAGCCGCAGGCGCCGCAGCCCCGCCACACGGTACGCCTTGAAGCCGCAGAACGAGTCGGTGAGAGAAGTTTTCAGAATACTGTTCAGAAGGACGGTGATCAGGTGGTTGATCTGCCGCCGATCGCCCGGTACCTGCTGGTACGACGGCTGATCCTTCCTATAGCGGGACCCGGAGATGACATCGGCGTCGTCGCGGGACGCGGATTTCAGGAAGTCCTGAATCTGACCCGGGTCGTGCTGCTCGTCGGCATCCAGGGTGATGACCCAGTCGTAACCCCATTCGTCGGCATAGGCGAAGGCGTCGCTGATGGTGCGGCCGTAGCCGCAGTTTCGCTCATGGGTCAGGACGGCTACGTCGGGGAACTGGCGAAGGATCTCGGGCGAGGCATCCGTGGAGCCGTCGTCGACGGCGAGGACGTCGCACTCCGGCGCGAGGCGTCGCACCTGCCGGATGATGCCGGCCAGGTACTTCTCCTCGTTGTGGACGGGTATGGCGATGAGCGTCCTCATTCGACAGCCCCTGGCGCATCTGCATGGTTCAGCCTAACGTATGCAAGCAGGGCCGCACGGCCCTCCCGCGGCCGCTTCAATCATAGTCCGCACGACAGGTGAGTCAACGAATAACGGCGACCGGGGGAAGTCAAGACACGCGGGCGCGTTGACCCCGGGCTGGCCGCGATGCATACTAGGCACATCGGTGAGCCATGCGACAGGGGTTCTGGATGCGGCGCGGTTCATACCAGAGGCTGATTGTGTGCGGGGGCCTCGGGATGCTGGTTGCGGGGTGCCAGCTCATCCGGCAGCACGAGGCCACCGTGCACGCGCAGAACGCGATGGCGTCCCTGGAGGCCGGCAAGACGGACCGCGCGCTCCGTGAGTTCCGCCAGGCGGCCGCCAAGGACGATCGTTTCGCCTTCGCCTTGGCCAAGATCGGAGACATCCAGGAAAGCAAAGGGGATTTGGCGGGGGCGCGGAAGAGTTACACGCTGGCGTTCAACGCCAACCCGAACGACATGGACTATGCCATGCGGCTGGGGCGGATACACCGGTCGCTGGGGGAGCTGTCGGACGCGGCCCGATCATTCCTGTACGCCTGCTATCTGGAGCCGGACAACTTCAAGGCGAACGTAGAATTGGCGAACTGCTATCTGCAAATGGGCCGGCCGCAGCCGGCCCAGGAGTACTACAGCCGGGCGCTGGAGATCGATCCGACGAACGCCGAGGCGCTCCAGAACCTGGCCGTAGCGCAGGAGTCGCAGGGGCAGGCGGAGCTGGCGATCCGGTCGTACTTGCAGTCGATCGAGCAGAACCCGACGGACACAACGATCCTTGTGAACCTGGCGACCTGTTACATTGGACAGAACCAGCCGCAGATGGCGGAACAGGCGCTGCGTCGGGCGATCCTGATCGACGAGAACGCCGCCGCGGCCCACCGGCAGCTTGGATACTGCCTGTTCCTGCAAAGGAGATTCGAGGAGGCGGAAGACGCGTACCGCCGATCGATCGAGTTGCAGGCGGATGCCGAATCGCACGCGGGGATCGGTACGGTTATGATGTCCCGGTATATCTCGCAGGAAGAGCCGCGGGACGAGTCGTTGCGGGCGCGGGCGGTGCAGCACTGGCAGCGTTCGTTGCAGCTGAATCCCCGCCAGCCGAAACTGGCAGCGCTGCTGGCGCGGTATGCCCCGCAGCCGGCAGGCGCGAGCAAGCCGGGCGGTCAGGCCGCGCGGTAGGACCGCACAGGAAAAGGAGGTCGCGAGCCATGTCTACGGGAATCATTCGCGCGATGCTGGTAAAGGGCGTGCTGGCTGTGATCGTTCTGACGCCGCTCAGCTACGGCGGTACGAAAGGCGCGCCCGACAATGAGGACATGAACCGAGCGCTGGCGAGTGCGGAAGAACGGGGCCGGCGCGCGCAGATGGCAGAACCGGCCTACCCGTCGCAGCCGCAACGTGAACCGGGCGCAACGCCGTTGTTCGGTCACATCGGCGCGTCCGGAGCATCCGACGCCACATTCCGTATCGAGCCCGTAGCCCTGTCCCAGACGGAAACGACGGGTACGGCAGAGGCCGCCGGCGGCTCGCAGACACCGGCTTCGGGTAGCGCCGCCGGAGGCGATATCAAACTGGACCGGCTGAACGAACAGGAGACGCCCGTCTTCAGCATCAGACAGGACCTGAAGAACGCGCCGCGATGGCTGTGGGAGGATACCAAGCGTGTCTATCTGAACCCGCTGAACCTGGCCTTGCTCCTGACGGCCGGCGGGGCCTCCATCGCCGTACACCAGCACGTCGACTGGACGATCAACAATAAGTTCAGGGAGTCCCGAACGTGCAAGGAGGCGTGGGGCGACACGGCCGACGTCCTTGGCTACCCCCCGTTGCACCTGGCCATTGCCGGGGCCTGGTACCTGGCGGGCTACGAGTTCAAGGATCTAAAGACGTACAACGTCGGGAAGAACCTGCTTTCGGCGTTGATTATTACGGACCTGTCTACAGTCGCTCTGAAAGCCTGTGCAGCAGATATGGAAGGTCCAAAAGGCGATCACTTCTCCTGGCCGAGCGGTCACGTGTCCAGCACTTTCGCGATGGCAGCGGTTCTGGACGAGGCGTACGGCCACGTGGTGGGCGTCCCCATGTACGCCCTGGCCGGCTGGGTGAGTTTCGAACGGCTGGACGACCGCCAGCACATGTTCAGCGACGTGATATTCGGCGGCATGCTGGGTCTGGTCATTGGCCACAGTGTAGCCTCAGGGCACCTGCCTCAGATCGCAGGGGGAACGATTCTGCCGTACAGCGATCCGCAGGAGGGGACGGCCGGAATCTGCTGGTGGAAATCGACAAAATAGATGCAGTAGGGCCGGTTGAGGGTCAGGGAGACGAGGGGCTGACGAGGGCTGGGCGGGGGTGCGCCGGACAGGGTAGATGGAAATGCTCGTGTTCCACGCGGCAGTCTGCCGATGGGTTGGACTATATGTGGACCTCGCGGCTGCGAGTGATTCCGGCATCCCCAAGACGACACAGGCCATCGCATAGGTCAGAAGCGCGGTTCGGGTGTACCTCAGGCGTGCGTGCAGTACGAACACGAGAGAAACGCAAATCGAGTGAATTTCTGTTGATTTGGACCGGGCCTGGTTCCATCAGGAGGAAAGGGACATGCGAACAGGAGTGAACGTCGGCATCATGGTGGCAGTGGCCATGCTGGTTGGGGCAGCCCAGACGGCTGCGGGTCAGGCTTACGAGTGGCGGCCCGGCGAGGGTGTCTCAGGCACGGACGGCGCCGTCTACGCCGTGACCGTCTGGGACCCGGATGGCACCGGGCCCCAACCGGAGCGGCTGGTCATCGGCGGGGCCTACTTCGTGGGCGGCGACGCCGTGGCGAACCGCATCGTGACCTGGGACGGAACCAACTGGGAATCGCTCGGCAGCGGGATGAACAACACCGTGTCTGCCCTGACGGTGTATAACGGCCAGTTGATTGCCGGCGGCAGTTTCACGACCGCGGGGGGCGTCACCTGCAACGGTATCGCCGCGTGGGATGGGTCCAGCTGGCATTCCCTGGGAATAGGGGTCAGCGGCGGGGTCGTATCCGCCTTGGCCGTGTACAACGGGGAATTGATCGCCGGGGGGACGTTCTCGGCGGCGGGCGGCGTCGGCCGCAGCCGGATTGCCCGCTGGGACGGCTCGAGCTGGCAAGGGCTTGGCACCGGGATGACCGGGGTCGGCGTATCCGCCTTGACGGTCTACAACGGGCAGTTGATTGCGGGCGGCACCTTCACGGCAGCCGGTGGCGTAACGTGCAGCAACATCGCCGCCTGGGACGGGGTCGTCTGGCAGCCTCTGGACGGCGGGACCGTCGGGTCGGTGTCCGCGCTAACGGTGTACGGCGGGCAGTTGATCGCCGGAGGGAGTTTCACGACGGCCGGCGGCGCGTCGTGTAAGTGCGTTGCCAGCTGGGACGGCTCCTTGTGGCAGCCGTTGGGCGCCGGAATCACAGCGGGCACGAACGTATACGCTTTGGGAACCTACAGTGGTCTTCTGATCGTCGGCGGCAACTTCACCGCGGCCGGGGGCGTCTCGTGCCAGCGTTTGGCGAGTTGGAACGGCACGGTGTGGCAACCCGTCGACGGCGGGATGAGCGGCCCGGTCAACGCGGTGGGGGTCTACAACGGACAGCTGATCGCCGGTGGCAACTTTACCGCGGCCGGGGGTGTCGCGTGCATGTATATCGCCCGCTATGACGGTTCCGTCTGGCTGCCTCTGCACAACGGTATGAACGGCGCGGTGTCGGCTCTGGCAGTCTATAACGGCGAGTTGATCGCCGGCGGCACGTTTACCACCGCCAGCGGCGTGGTCT
>Ga0315298_1010288_pt1 | contig 11310 bp, 10 predicted proteins | sample WHS_1_MG_FD_203077 | JGI IMG/M metagenome (GOLD analysis project Ga0315298, IMG submission 203077) | Extremophilic microbial mat communities from Washburn Hot Springs, YNP, Wyoming, USA - WHS_1_MG | ecosystem: Environmental > Aquatic > Thermal springs > Hot (42-90C) | place: USA: Wyoming... | reverse complement strand
ACCATCGTTTTTCTGTGCGTCACCTGGGTGGGAACCCCTATTATGGCGGCCATCCTGGGATACCTCTTCACCCATCTGACCGATTGGTTCAGGAAAGGCAAGTCTGAAAAAGGAGACAGGATCCTGGAGTATGCCCTGCTGGTAGCCTGCTGTTATGCCGCTTACACCCTGGGGTGCAACAATACCGGCAACGCGGTGGGGGTCTTTTTCGGTCTTAAGCTGACGACGCCCATGAAGGCCGGCTTTATCGGCGGCATCGTCATGGCCAGCGGCGCCCTGACCTGGGGGCGGCCCATCCTGGAAAAGGTGGGCAAGGGCATCGTGCAACTGGACCTTAGTATGGGGGTGGGAGCTAAAGCAGCCCAAAGCATCACGGCCCATACCGCTGCCGCCCTGGGCTTCCCCACCTCCATGAACCAGGCCCTCATCGGCGGGGTGGGCGGCGCCGGTGCCGCCCGGGGGCTGAAAACCGTGGACCTGGCGGCCATGAAAGAAATCGTCATTTCCTGGTTCCTGACCCCTGTAGTGGCCGGCATCGTTTCTTTCGTTCTGTACTCCGTGCTGGCTTACAATCTCAAGATTCATTGAAGGAGCGGATTCCATGTTCAAAAAAATTCTGTTCCCCACCCAGTTTGAGGAATTCTCGCTGGCGATCCTGGGAAGCATCGCTTGTTTGCAAAGAGCAGGCCTGGAAGAAGTGGTCCTGCTTTACGTCATCGATACCGACAGCTTCTATACCGAAGTGAATGGCGGGATCGGCCTTAATCTCGACCTGATTCGCCAAACCGCCCTGGAGAAGCTCGACTCCTTGGCCGAGTCTCTTCGAACCCGGGGCCTCCGGGCCAAAATCGCGATCAGGCTCGGGCCGCTGGTTCCTGAAATTATCAACACTGCCGCCAAAGAGAACGTCTCCCTGATCGTGGCCGGCAGGCAGAAACGGGATATTCTGGGAGAACTTTTTGTCGGGTCCGCCACGGACCGGATCATCCGCCAGGCCAGGGTGCCGGTCCTGGTGGCCAAATACCATACGCTTAAAGAGGTTCAGGGCAAGGTGGAGGAGTCTTTCTGCCGCGACCTGTTTCGCAAAATCCTCTATCCCACCGATTGGTCCCCTGGCGCCGATCTGGTCAGGGCCTATCTTCCCGCTCTCCGCCAAGTTGGCGCCTCCGAAGCAATCGTGGTCCATGTCGTGGAAGAATTGCCCTACGAGGCGCAATATCTGAATCGCGAGGCGCTGGTAAAGAGGGCGGAAGAAAAAATGAGGCGCCTGGAGCAGGAGCTGCAGGCCCAAGGTTTCACGGTGAAGATCTTTATCCTCGAAGGGAAACCATACCGCGAGATCAATCGCCTGGCCACTAAAGAAGATGTCTCCCTCATTGTCATGGGCTTCCATGGCGTGGGATTTGTGGAAAAAGTGCTTTGGGGCAGTGTTTCCCAAAGGGTGGTGGAATACAGCGAGAAGCCGGTTTTGGTGGTGAAATAAGGGCACAGATGCGGTTGCCGATAGTCTGGTGACGGCAATGGCCAAATATCACTATGGGCAGGTGGGGGTAGCGTTCCCGAAGGCGCGCCAATACCGCCAATTCAACCAGATAGGGCGCCTCCGGGTCCAGGATGATTAAATCCGGTTCCCAGCCTGCGTCGATGCGGTGCAGCACTTCCTGGCCATTCTTTGCCACTTCAACCGGATAGCCCGCGGCCATAAATTCACGCCGCAGAAAATCCCGCACGTGCCGGTTGCGATCTGCAATCAATATTTTTGGCGATTTACCCACTGGCATTTCCCCCTGATGTTGGGTGGTGGATTGGTTGGGCTGGTGATCGGGGCCTTGCTGGTGATCAAGGGCGTGCGGGTATGTCTGGGGGTCTTGGGCCTCGCCGAAACCCTCGTGGGGGTGACTCTCCTGGCCATCGCCGCCAATTCGGTGGAATTGGTGGAGCCATCATCCCGGCCAAGCAGGGCCATCCCGAGGTGGTGATCGGCAACGTGGCCGGCAGTTGCGTCTTCCAGTTGCTCTTTCCCCTGGGAATTGCGGCCCTGATCCGGCCCTTGCAGGGGGAGCCGGTGGCGTTATACTATGTCTTTCCGGCAGTGGCCTTCTCCTGGCTCCTGTTGGCGGCGGTGGTCTGGCACGGCAAAACCCCGCGCTGGGCCGGGGTGGGAATGATGGCCTTATATCTGCTTTTCGTGGCCGGCACGGTCATGTTCGGCTTACGAATTTGAATTCCGGTCAGGAATAAGGTAGTCTTTAAGCCCGGATCAATCAAGCCGCCTTTCCGGGTTCCCAGGCCGGCGCCATCTTGGTGGGATAGTATCCGGCCTGGGATGTTTTAGATCAGAACCTTTAAGTCATTCTTTTAGCAATGACTCACTAATGGTCAGCTATGATTTGACCTCATTTCGGTTTAGTGTCAGGGTATCCGCATGAAATGGTTGTTTTTTTCGTATAGCCTCCCGGCCGAACCTTCCAAGGCCAGGGTCTATGTCTGGCGGCAACTGAGAAAGCTGGGTGCGGTTAACTACCAATCGGTCTGGGTAATTCCTCACTCCGGCGATCGTCTGAATGAACTTAAAAAGCTCATTGAGGACGTTGAGGAATACCAGGGCACCAGCCTGCTCATAGCAGGGAATATCTTGCTGAAAGACCAGGAAGAAAGCATTATCAAGGCGTTCATCGACTCGCGCAACGAAGAATACCGGGAGATTATTGAAAAATGCGAGGACTTCTTCAAAGAGATAGAATTTGAAATAGGCCGCCAGAATTTTATCTTCGCCGAAGTTGAAGAGAACGAAGAGGAACTGGACAAGCTGAAGCAGTGGTTGAAGAAGGTGGAAAAACGGGACGTGATAAAACCCCCCTTGCGAAAGACTGCCATGGACAAGGTAAAAATGTGCGAAAAGATTTTCGAGGATTTCGCCCGCCGAGTTTTTGAGCATAGCCAGAAAAGAAAGATAGCCAAGAACTCAAAAGAAAAAAATCTTGCTTCCGTAGATTGACTATATTTATACTTAATATAGGCGATGGAGATCCGCCTGGGGCAATTCCCCGAACCGCGTCAAGCTAATGACTCCTGGTCACTGTTCCGGCGATCAGGAGTTTTTTTATGTCTTCTTTATTTCGGTTCAGAACCAAGCAGCATCAACCCGGTTTGCGTAGGCTTCTTTCCCTGAAGAAATATGAGGTGCACGCCATGCTGGTCACCACCCGCCTGTTGGATAAGCTCTGCTCCCTGAAGGAAGGCGTCAACCGCCCGGTTCTGGAAAGCGTCCTGACCCTGGCTCTGGAAATCGCCCATGAGGGCAGAGGCGGAACAAAGGTCGGCACCATCTTCATGGTATTTGATGCCGAAGAAGTCTTGAAGCGCTCCAAGTGCTTGATTTATGACCCCTTGCTGGGGCATCCCGCGCCCCTGAAGAGCATCGACAATGCCAATATGCGGGAGACCGTCAAGGAACTGGCCCGGCTGGACGGCGCCTTCGTGGTTTCCGATGAGGGCATCGTGCAGTCCGCCTGCCGCTACCTCAATGCCTCCTCCGAAGGCATTAACCTGGTTTTGGGACTGGGCTCCCGGCACATGGCCGCCGCTTCCATGACCAGGGAGACGCAGGCTATCGCCGTGGTGGTTTCGGAGAGCTCGGTGGTCAGAGTCTTTGCCAAAGGTGAGCTGATAGAAGAACTTGTTCCGGAGATTTGGATCCGCAGCCGCTGAGCCGGCCCGGAAACTGCGGCATCCAGATAACTGCGGCCCGACTTTCCGTGGACCTGAAAGGGGCCCCTCCTGCCCCTCTTCAGGTAGCCCCGGGGCGAACCCGATCCTGGTGGTGGGGTTGGGTCATCGGCCGGAGGAAGCCTATATTTCTGACGACTCTATTCTGCCTGAAACAGGCAAGGAAAAACGGGGGAGGCATATTTGGCAACCAAAAATCTCACGACCGGGTCAGCCTGGAAGTTCATTATTTTGGTAGGCATTGTCAGCCTGTTCAGCGATATGACCCATGAAGGAGCACGCACCATCACCGGGCCTTTTCTCGGCATCCTGGGCGCCGGCGCCCTGGTGGTGTCCACCGTCGCCGGTTTGGGGGAATTCCTGGGCTATGCGGTGCGGTTCATTTCCGGAATCCTGGCGGACCGCACCAAGCGCTACTGGCCGATAACTTACCTCGGCTATATCATGCAGATGTTTTCCGTGCCGGCCCTGGCCCTGGCCGGAAGCTGGCCAGGGGCGGCGATCTTAATCCTGCTGGAACGGATAGGCCGGGCCATCCGCAACCCGGCCCGGGATGCCATGCTGTCCCACGCCACTTCACAAGTCGGGCACGGCTGGGGCTTCGGCTTCCATGAAGCCATGGACCAGACCGGCGCCATGGTTGGCCCTCTCATCGTCGCCGGAGTGCTTTATTTAAAAGGAGACTACCGCACTGCCTTTGCCGCTTTGCTGGTCTCGGCAGTCCTCGCGGTCGTGGTGCTCATTTCCGCCTCTTACCTTTATCCAAAACCCCAGCATCTGGAGGTGAGCATTCCCAAGCTGGAAACCGAGGGACTGCCCAAGCGGCCTTTCTGGCTATACACGGCCGCCACGGCCTTTATTGGCGCCGGCTTTGCTGATTTTCCCCTGATTGCCTATCATTTTCAAAAGGTTGAGGTTCTGTCGAAAGACCTGATTCCCATCTCCTATGCCGTTGCCATGGGAGTGGACGGCGCCGCCGCCCTCATCCTGGGACGCCTTTTCGACCGTCTGGGCGTCTGGGTGCTCATTGCCGCGGCGTTGATCTCTGCAGCCTTTGCCCCCCTGGTCTTTCTCGGCGGTACGGCTTTGGTCTTTCTGGGGATGATTCTCTGGGGGATTGGCATGGGGGCGCAGGAATCGGTGATCAAAGCGGCCCTGGCGGAGATGATCCCCAGAGACCACCGGGCCTCGGCCTTCGGGATCTCCCAAAGCGTTTTTGGTATTTTCTGGCTGGTGGGCAGCGTTATCTTGGGACTCTTATATGAATACCATCTCTACGCCCTTATTATCTTTTCCGTGGTCGTCCAGCTGTGCGCCGTTCCCTGCTTTCTCCTGATCTCCCGGGAAGTGTGCTATGTGCGCCGCTGAGCAAGGCAAATTCTGATGGGCATGATCGGATTGTCTTGAGAGGAGTGCAGGATGTTCAAGAAAATTCTTTTGGCTTACGACGGCTCGGAAGGCGCCAAGAAGGCTCTGGAGGCCGGCATCAAGCTGGCCCAACTCCACCAGGCGGAACTCCTGGTCCTGGCGGTGCAAGAGGAAATGCCCCGCACTCACATCGACACAGCATTCGCCGAAACCGCTTTCCGCCAACATCTCGAGCAAATCCTGGCAGAGGCGCAGACGCGGTTCCAAGAAGCCGGAATTCAGGCAAAAACTGATCTGCGCCTCGGCCATCCTGCGAAGACCATCGTGGCGGTGGCGGAAGAGGGCAAATTTGACTTGATCCTGGTGGGTCATAGCGGCCTGTCGGGGGTCTGGGCCAGATTTCCGGGGAGCACCGCCGAGAAAGTGAGCCGCCACGCCCCTTGCAGCGTGCTTATGGTGCGCTAGGTTCGCCGGAGAGCAGTCAAAGGGGAGGCGATTATGCCGGAAAAATTCGCGCTGGACTCGACGTCGGTCCGGCTTTGCCCCGGGCAGCCGGAAGATAAGACAAGCAGAGGTTACCCCGGAGATTTCTGTCCCATGGCCTTCCACAGCATCTTATTTGAAAGACCTGAAGACAGCATTGCCGCAGAGGAAGTTGAAGTTCCTGCTTTTTTTGTTGATCTGAATCTTGATCAGATTATCGACGCCATTGTGGCCCACAAGCAGGAATATAATTTAAAGCCGTTTTTTTACAAGGCGCTCCGCGATGTCGAGGCGATCGGGTATCGTTATGAAATAATGCGTGATCTGGAACATGAGGTTCTCTTCAAAAATATCAATGCCTTCGCCGAGAAAATGCAGGCAATGCGACGGTATCTTGCCAACGCAACCAACTTTTATTACCACTATCAAAAAGAAAGAATGTTTTTGGATGCGGCAGCAATTTATTGTGATGCCGTTCAAAACCTGGCCCACGATTTATCGGTTGCGGACCTCAAATCCCGCGGCTTGGCGGCTTTCCGGGATTATCTGGTGCATTATGCCGAATCTCCTCAGTTCACATCTCTGGCGGCGGAAACGACAACGCTGCTGAAGGACTTGCATTCGGTAAAATACACCCTGCGCCTCAAGGGAGACAGCGTCCAGGTGCGCGCCTACGAAGGGGGAAGCGATTATAGCCTTGAAGTGGAGGCAATCTTTCAGAAATTCAAACAAGGGGCGGTGAAAGATTACCGGGCGAAATTTTCCGATGACCTCTCCATGAACCATGTGGAGGCGAAGATACTCGACTTCGTGGCCAAACTGCACCCCGACGTCTTTGGCCGACTTGATGATTACTGTGCGAAAAACGCCAAGTTTGTGGACGAAAAGATAAAGGCTTTCGACCGGGAAGTGCAATTTTACGTGGCCTACCTGGAATACATCGCCAGATTCCGGCAAGCAGGCTTAAAGTTCTGTTATCCGCAAATTTCCCAGGAATCCAAGGAAGTCTTTAATTATGAAGGATTTGATTTAGCCCTGGCCGAAAAACTCATCACTGAAAATTCGGCCATTGTGTGCAATGATTTTTTCCTGAAAGGCCAGGAGCGCATTTTTGTCATATCCGGTCCCAACCAGGGTGGGAAAACCACCTTTGCCCGCACTTTCGGCCAACTGCATTACCTGGCCAGTTTAGGGTGTCCCGTTCCGGGCCGAGAGGCGCGGCTTTTTATCTGCGACAGGATTTTTACCCATTTCGAGAAGGAAGAAAGGATCAACAATCTCAGGGGTAAGTTGCAGGACGACCTGATCCGCATTCACGATATCCTGGAACAAGCCACGCCGAACAGTATTATCATATTGAATGAAATTTTTACTTCCACAACGTTAAAAGACGCAGTTTTTTTGGGCAAAAAGATAATGGAAAAAATAATCCAACTTGATATGCTGTGTGTTTATGTAACATTTGTAGTTGAACTGGCATCTTTAAGTGAGAAAACCGTAAGTATGGTGAGTACGGTAGTTCCTGATAATCCAGCCTTGCGGACCTATAAAATTGTGAGAAGGCCTGCTGACGGACTGGCCCAGGCTTGGTCAATTGCTGAAAAATACCGGCTTACCTACGATTATTTGCAGGAGCGCATAAAATAATGAAGGCCTTTCTCATGTATAGAGACCGTGATTTTGACCCCAAGGTGGAATTGCCGGTAAACGAACCTTTCCTGACCCAGGACCTGGAATTAAACACATTGTTTTATGCCATGGGGCGCGGTGACAAATTTTTATATGAAATATCCAGGAAGGCGGTTTTAGCCGGCTTAAAGGACAAGGATACAATAATATACCGACAAGATATCCTGAAAGATTGTCTGATAAATTCCTCGGTCGTGAAAGAAATCTATAACCTTGCCAGAGAAGCAATAGAAAAAAAGAAAAAAGATCATTATTGGTTTTTAGGCAACTATATCAATCCGAGTATGGTGCTTCATAGCTCCGTAAGAATAATGCAAATGTTCTTGGACTATCTTAAAAAACTTAAGAACATTGCTGAAGAACATTCTGATAAATTTGAATCAGTCGGCTTCACAAGATTTTTTGCAATGCTCAAAAAGGAACTGAGTGACGAATATCTTGCCAGCGTCCAGGATCATCTGCACGAACTGGAATTCCGTAACGGGATTTTAATGAGTGCCGACTTGGGCCGAGGCAATAAAGGGGTCAATTATGTACTTCACAAAATCCGGGACCGAAAACAGAGCTGGCTGGCCCGGATCGTGGCCAGAAGAGCGCCCGCTTACACCTTTCGTATCCCGCCGCGGGATGAAGCGGGCGCCAGGGCCCTGGGGGATTTGAGGGTCAGGGGGATAAACCTGGTGGCCAATGCCCTCGGTCAATCAGCCGACCACATTCTCAATTTCTTTGACATGCTGAAAACCGAACTGGCTTTTTACATCGGGTGCCTGAATCTCCATGAGGTGCTGGCGGCCAAGGGAGAACCCACCTGCTTCCCCCAGCCGTTGGCTGCGGGCGAACGGGGAACCCGTTTCCAGGGATTGTACGACGTCTGCCTGACCTTGCGCCTGGACCAAAGGGTTGTGGGCAACAATATTAATGCCGACGGGAAAGACCTGGTGATCATCACAGGGGCCAACCAGGGCGGCAAATCGACTTTTTTGCGAAGCCTGGGGCTGGCGCAATTGATGATGCAATGCGGTATGTTTGTGCCGGCGGAGTCTTTTAGCGCCGATATCAGCGACGGCATTTTCACGCATTACAAGCGGGAAGAAGATGTTACCATGAGCAGCGGCAAACTGGATGAAGAACTCAGCAGAATGAGTGACATCGTCGACAATGTCAAGGCCAATTCCCTCATATTGTTTAATGAATCGTTTGCCGCGACCAACGAAAGGGAAGGTTCGGAAATTGCCAGGCAAATCATTACCGCTCTGTTGGAAAAGCGCCTCAAAATATGGTACGTTACCCACCTATATGACTTTGCCCACAGTTTCTTTGAGAAAAATATGGAAAATGCCATATTCCTGCGGGCTGAACGGCAAGCCGACGGGGGGCGCACTTTCAAAATAAGCGAAGGTGCACCATTGGAAACCAGCTATGGCGAAGATTTATATAACACCATATTCAGGACAAGAGAAATAGCTCCCTAAGGCCGGGTTTTTACCATCAACCATCAAGATTGGCCCCTCGGTGGTTCGCCCGAGAGGCCTCACCACGCTCCTATGGGCAAAAGGGAGGTATACAGGTGCATTTTGATTGACCAGGCATGGTTAAGAGAGCACGGCCTGGGCAAAGTGTTGCCCCGGTTACCGGACGGTTACCACATTTCAGGCATGCCTTTTAGGAATCATGAAAGGACTTTTTTTCAGCCTCGAATAATCGCCGGCGTGATGATCGGTATCGGACATTGCTGCCTTACAGGTGAGGCGAGGCCACGGCCCTTGGACTTCACCCTGGGCTTGAGTGTGAGAGTCCAGCCGATCTCGTTCCGGAGGGCGGCCAAGGGGCCGTAACCGTAATAGGAGGTTACGGTTTCCTCAGGTTTCCTTAACCCCGGCTTCGGCTGACCGGATTTCGTAAAGCTCTTTGAGGTAGGTTGGGGCCGCCGAGGACCCTGCCTTCCAGATCCGGATCATCCTGCAATTTCCGGAGCATTTCCCGCATCCCGCCGACTTCCGAGAGAATCGCATCCCGTTGCGCGTCTGAAAGCGTATTCTGCTCCGAGTAGAACTCCGAGCGCCGTTCCCGCCCTTGGCCCATTCTTCAAACTCACAAAGAGCTTCATCCAGGACGCCAGGGTCGTTTCAATGCTGTGTTTAAAATTTTCTCTCAATTGCATGACTTAAGGTTCCGGCCTTACATGATCGGGCAATGGGTTCAAGGCGGCCTCTCCGGCCCGTCGCCATAGGCCTAACCTTACTTTTTGGCTATCCAGGCTAAAAGCTGACGCCACCCGGGTCGCGGTTCAAGATGGCTCGGCAAATCCCAATACCAGGGCGGCGGCGCCGGCACTTCGATTTCCCCCAGGTAAAGGCCCGGGCCCGATTGGTGTGCCACTTCGTTCCCGGCGGCAGAAATATTATGGGATGTGGAAACCACCATTCGCAGGCTTTGGGGGAATGCAGGGAGAGCAACTTGTCGATAAAGGCAGGGTCTGAGGGCCATGGCTCACTCTCTGCTTGGCAAGAGAGGGCCAGCCCGCTCCCAGCGACGCTTCACCCTGAGCAAGACCCGCAGGCGCACATCATGGGTGCGGACCTCTTCTGACTGCTCCAGGTGTTGGACGATTTCCTCCTCGATCTGGCCGGCAACCTCACGCTTTAAGGCGACCAGGTTCTCCTCGATATCTTTCCGCAGATGCCATGAAGCCGAAGATATGAGCTCCATTAACCGTCGGGCCATCATACCCCGGTCCTCATCAGAGCCTTGCCTTAGCCCCAGCTTCGAGGTCTCCACGACGAGTTCCGCATCCGATTCATGGAGCAAACTGCGGAGGATTTGCCAATGCGCGGCAGAAATGCCGAGGGTATTTAACAGTCGGACCGCGGCGCGTCTTCGTTCCAGGCTTGCCGGAGTCTCCATGGAGGGATTCGGCTTCGGCGTCACCGCCGACTGCGACAGGGCGTCGCCAGCCATGACCCCCAGCTTCAGAAAGGCGTTTTCCGCCGCGGGCCGGTAAAAGTCGTCCTCCAGGGCGCGATCGAAGTAAGGGATGGCCTCAGGGGTCTTGAATTCCGCCAGGGCATCGATCACTCCGTTGAGGAGGCGACGTTCCGAGAGCCCAAGGAGGAACCGGCGGGTATCTTCATCCGGCCAAGCCGCCAGGGACCTGGCCGCGGCGCTGGCCACCGCTTCTTCACCGAAACTCTCTTCCGGGTCGGCAATCTCCCTTTCCTGGAGCAAATAGGCGATCAGAGCATCCCGGGCGCCCAGGCGGGCCAGCGCCTTTACCGCCCCGAGCCGGGGCTGAAATATTTGGCTGGGCTTGCCTGCCAGCAAAAACCTCCTCAAAGGCTCAAGGGCTACAGGCCCCAGGGCGACCAGGGCTGCGACCGTTTCCTCGCCGCGACGCAACGATTCCAGCTCGCAGATGAGGCGATGAACCTCATCGATCGGGGTCGCCATAACCGCTTGGGAATCCCCCTAAAACCCCTTTTTTCAAAGGAGCAATTATCTGGACTTTCATGCCTTCCGGCGTTATCCTTACCGGCGAAAAAGGCCAGGGTGAGGGGGAGGGTAGCGGATGGATTTTCACCCTCACCCTGGCTCCCCTCCCCTCCGGTGGGCTCAGAGGAGAGAGGAAATCTTAAGTGGAACAAGCTGTTAGTTTGTCCCTGCGCTTACAAAGCCTGTAACAGAATTTTTATATTTTTACTCCGACACAGCTTAAGCAAATTTTTTGCTTAACGCTATTGCCTGATATTGCTTATATATAGTGGATAATTATCAGGCAAACGTGACCGCACAGATATTCTTTTAGTTAAGCTTATCAATATGATCAATTATCAGTTTTGAAGTCACGGTTGGCAATATTACATAAGAGCATTGTACAGTATGTGTTCCAATCCTTCCATCTTACTTCGTCTATTTCGCCTCTTTCAAACATTTCCCGGGAGGCGTCATCGATGATCGGGTCACTGCCACCGGCCGAGAGCCGATAGATCTTTTTCATCTCTTTTTCAGCGGCCCGGTAAATTGCCTTTTTGGTCAGGCGGAGCT
>Ga0315298_1010287_pt1 | contig 11313 bp, 7 predicted proteins | sample WHS_1_MG_FD_203077 | JGI IMG/M metagenome (GOLD analysis project Ga0315298, IMG submission 203077) | Extremophilic microbial mat communities from Washburn Hot Springs, YNP, Wyoming, USA - WHS_1_MG | ecosystem: Environmental > Aquatic > Thermal springs > Hot (42-90C) | place: USA: Wyoming... | reverse complement strand
CGCGACGCCTTGTGGATTCGCGGTATCGCGATCGAACCGCCCAAGGCGGCTGCGTCAAACCCGGGCCAAGGCCTTTCGTCGCCAGACTCCGATGGCCCCCTTGCAGGCGGCTCGCCCGAGGGGTCTAAGGCCCCGGCCAGCTTTTTCTTCCCGGCCGATTTCGAGGCTTTGGTGTTCGTCCGTGGCGACAACAACATGCCCAATACTTGGCAGACGGTTGAGCCGGTGCAAGCCGACTACTGGCGGCAGACCTACGTGGTCACCGACGAGGGGCCCAGCTATCGCCCGGGAAGCAACCTGTGGATTCTGCGCCCTCCGCGGCCTGATGGACGCATATTTCCTTTGACGCGATTTGCCGGCGGCTACGTGGGCGAGCCGGAAGTCTCGTGGGATGGCCGGCAAGTGGTCTTCACCCGCCGCGAGGCCGAGAGCCTGTGGTGGCATATCTGGATCATCGGGGCGGATGGCACGGGCCTGCGGCAATTGACGCACGGTCCGTACCACGATGTGGGCCCCGCCTTCCTGCCCGACGGCCGTATCGTTTTCGCTTCCAGTCGCGGGGGCATTCGGGACGAGTATCACGGCTACCCCTGCACGCCCCTTTACGTAATGAACCCCGATGGCACCGACATGCATCCCATCGCCACCAACATCGGTCGCGATAACGAACCCGCCATGTTGCCCGATGGCCGGATCGTCTTCAGCCGGCTGGAAGTGTTCTACTCGCGCAACAAGACCGAACTGGTGCTGCACGCGGTGCATCCCGATGGGACGCAGGATGTGGTGTTGTACGGTCCGGAGCGCCGGGCGTTTTGGCGGAACCTGGACCACGGCATGGCAGGTCCCGACGACCTCCAGGAAGCGCCGTTGACCCACCGCGTGCTCCGCATCACGCAGGCGCAGGCCATGGCCGACGGCCGGCACATCGTGGCCGCCACGCAGGCCGGCCTTACGCTCCTGGGGATGCGGCGCGATACAGAGTCGATCCTGCTGCCGGATTTCAAGGAGAGAGCCAGCACCACGCCCTGCCCCCTGGCCGACGGCTCGATCCTTTGCGCGTCCACGCTCAAGACCGGCGACCGGCACCGCGTGGACCTCGGGCTGTACCGGTTTTACCCCACAACCAGCCGGCTGGAACTGGTGTACAACGACCCTGCGACGGCCGAATACGAGCCCCGGCCCCTGGCGGCCCGCCGGCCACCCCCCACGCTCCCTCCGCGCGTCATGCGCGGTGCCTATACGGGCCGATTCCTGTGCGCCTCGGTCTTCAACACCCAGGAGCCGGAGGTCAAAGCCCGCGGCCGGCTAATCCGCCTGGTCGAAGGCGTGCCCGTCGTCGGCCGCCACCAAACCCATACCGGCTCCGACGTAGTATGGCGCAACCACGGCGGCACGCTGGGCCGGGTGCTGGGCATCGCCCCGCTGGCCCCCGATGGCTCTTTCTACATCGAAACCCCCGCCGATCGCCTCATGCACTTTCAGGTGCTCGACAGCGACCGGCGGGTGGTCGGCAACCAGTTGACATGGATCTATACCCGGCCGGGCGAAAGCCGTTCCTGCGCCGGTTGCCACGAGAATCCGCACAGTGCACCGCCCTCCCGGGGCGCAGCGGCAGCACGGCTGGCTCCCTTGCTGTTCCTGCCCACCTCGTGCGACTTCACCTACCGGGCCAAAGCGTGGTTCAAAGGCTCTTTGCCGCCCGAAGTGGAGCACCGCACCCAGACGGTACACGCTGTGAGCCTGCTGGCCCGATGAAGGGACCGGCCCTGCGGGGGCAGGCAGTCGCCTTTGGTTCTGACCGCTGCCACCGCGGCTTCTTCGGCGGCGATTATCCGGCGGCCATCCTAAGGCGGACGATCCGCCGCCGGACTCCCGCGCCCTTCATGCGCCGGTCATTTCAGACGCCATCCCGCGGCGGTAACTTCCAGCGCCGTGTGCCCCTTGTGCGCGTCGTACACCCGGTGCATCTCTTCGATCGAATCGAAGTAGCCCACGATAAAGGCGGCGCTGAAGGACTGGCCAGGCCGAATAGGCCGGCCCCCAAACTCCTCGATCATGCACACATAGCCCCGCTGGTGGCACCATGCCTCGCTCACCACCGCCGGGTCGAGCGTCATGCCGGCCAGCCACGGGCCGGTACGCCCCGTCTTCGGGTCACGCAATTGATACGCGCGGATGAACCGCTCCGGCAGCTTGTCTCGGCCGCGGGTGTAATTGAACCTGGCGTCCGGCGGGAAATCCTGGAAAAACTCCTTGGCCGGGATACACCCGTGATAGCTCAGATAGATCTGCGTGAAGGTATCGCCGCGCTGGTGTTTCAAATGGCCTGGCATATCGACCCGCAGGAACATCGCCTCGCTGGAGTTGACCGAATCGATCCGGTCCATGGAAACGAAGTACCGTTTGCCAGCGGGAAACACCAGCACCTGCGTCCAGCGCGAACCGGGCTTTCGCCCCGGGGCGGCGAGATGGTACTGGAACTGCTGGCGGATAGCTAAAAAATCGCCGCCCCGGATCAGTTCGGGATGGAGTTGCCGGGCCTGGGTGCAGACTTGCGGACCCTCGATCGAACGCTTGGGAATGTTGCCATGATATAGGTCGCCGTAACGGTACACCAGTTCCGGCGGCAACTGGTCGCGATAGGCCTCGTCGCTGCCGGGCTCCATAATCCAATCGACGATGTCCAGGCCGAAGCCGGGATCGCGAAAGCCCGTCTTCTTATCCAGAAACGACTGGGCCGCCACACCGCTCACATAGCCCCGCTTGCGCACGGCCGCCTCCAGTTGGGGCGTGGCAAGGCGGATCTCATCGTCGGTCTCGGATATCGTGTACTCGGCCGAGGCGGCAAAACCGCCGGACACCACGAGCACGAGAACGGCCAAAGCACACGGCAGGCACAATCGATGCATGCTCACAGCACATATCCAGAGCAAGAGGGGACAAAATCGCTTCGGGACGCCGACACGCGTTCAAGGTAAAGGACTTTGGCAGGCAAGGCAAGGCGGAGCGGCCAGGGAGTTGCCCTCGCTGGGAGATCGGCCCCCACGGGGTTGGCCGCCTGCCCGGGGGCCTGGCTGGCTCCCAAAGCCGCGCGCAAGGCGCCGCAGGGGCAGCCCAAAGCGGCGTGCTTGCAGCCGTTCCTATGGTGGGCTATGATACTTGTCGCGCGTGAGTTTGCCAGGTTGTGACGAGGTGTGTGTCGGCGGCAAGTGCCGCCGGGCAGGTGTGCCGGCAAGGGAGAGCGAGCGATGCAGAAGCAGTCTCGACGCGAATTTCTCGTGCGTTCGGCGGCGGGCGTGACCGCCCTCGGCCTCTCGCCCGTCTGGACACCCGGGGCTCAGGCAGGCGAAGGTCCGGCCGATATGACCATCGCCAAATGGGCAGGGCCTAAACCGACCTCGGCCCAAGAGATCCAGCAAGCGGCGGTCAAACTGACCGAACAGGCCATCGCCGGGCTGGGCGGCCTGAAGCGCTTCGTGGGCCAGGGGGCGGTGGTGTGGGTGAAACCCAATATCGGCTGGGACCGCACGCCGGAACAGGCCGCCAACACCAATCCCGACGTGGTGGCAACGCTGGTGCGCATGTGCTTCGAGGCAGGGGCCAAACGGGTGAAGGTGGGAGACCATCCGTGCGACAAGGCCCCGGCCACTTACAAAAGCAGCGGTATCGCCGATGCCGTGCGGGCCCTGGGGGCCGAGGTCGTGATGCTGGACCCCACCCGCTTCCGCGAAACACGCATCGGCGGCGAGCGCGTCAAGACCATCCCGGTCTATCCCGAAATCCTCGAGTGCGATCTGCTGATCAACGTGCCGGTGGCAAAACATCACGTCCTGGCGCGGGCCACGCTGTGCATGAAGAACTACATGGGGGTGATCGACAAGCGCAACACCTTCCACCAGGCGATTGCCGAATCGCTGGTGGACCTCACGCGGTTCCTCAAGCCGCGCTTGTGCGTGCTGGATGCGGTGCGGATTCTCAAGGCCCACGGGCCGAAAGGAGGCCGGCTGGAAGATGTGGAAATGCCCCTGGCCATCGCCGCCGGCACCGACATCGTGGCCCTGGACGCCTGGGGCGCAGAGGTGCTGGGGCGCAGCCCCAATGAGATTCCTTCGGTGGTGGCAGGGGAGAAGGCGGGGTTGGGCACGGCCAAGTACCGCTCGCTGAAACTCCAGGAGGCCGCGGTGTCATGAACGCCCGACGCGGTGGCCTGGGGGCTGCCCTGCGCCGGGTGTGCCAAGCCGTTTTCCTACTGGTGTTCGTGCTTTTGGTCCTCTGGACGCGGCCGGTACCGGGCCAGGCGCCGGCAGGCTGGCTTTCGGCGTTCTTTCTGGCCGACCCGCTGATCCTGCTCCTCACCTGGCTGGCAGCGCATAGCGTGCCTTGGGCTGCGTTGTGGGCCCTGGGCACGGTGGGCTTTACCCTGGTTTTGGGGCGGGTGTTTTGCGGCTGGGTTTGTCCTTTTGGCACGGTGCACGCGATTGCCGGCCGGGCGCTGGCACCGCGGCGCCGCAAGCCGGACCCGGCCCGCGATCACTGGTCGCCTTGGCACCGTGTGAAGTATTACGTGCTGGCCGGTTTGGTGGCCATGGCGATTTTTGGCGGCCACTGGGGCACCCTGCTGGATCCGCTGGTGCTCTTATACCGCTCGACGACGGCCGCATTGTTGCCCGCGGCGCAGTGGGCCGTCGAGCAAGGTTCTAAAGCGGTGTTCGATGCCGACCTGGGGGCAGGCCGGTTTCGCCTGCATCACCTGACGGATGTCCCTTACCAGTTCCTCCGCGACCACGTGTTCGTCGGGCCAAGGCAGGCTTTTCTCGGGGCGTGGCTCATCCTGGCGGTCTTCGCCCTGCTGGTAGCGCTGAACCGCATTCGGCCGCGGTTCTGGTGCCGCTATCTCTGTCCTCTGGGGGCCCTTCTTGGCGTACTTGCCTGGCGGCCTCTGTTGCGGCGCCACACCCGCCAGGAAGATTGCAACCAGTGCGGCCTGTGCGGGGTGGACTGCCGCGCGGGGGCCTCGGGTGCGCCGGGGCAGAAGTGGCATCCTTCGGAATGTTTCGGCTGCTTGAACTGCACCTCGGCCTGTCCGCGGGGGAGCCTGGGCTTTGTGTGGCACTGGCCTTTCGGCCCGCAGACGCCGGTCGAACCCGTAGGCGTGTCGCGCCGGGCCCTCCTGGCCGCAGCCGCCGGAGGGGTGGCTGGCTTGGCCTTCCTCCGCGCCACCCCCCAGGCCCGCGGAACCACCTTCAACCCCTTGCTCATCCGTCCCCCCGGGGCCCGCAGCGAACTCGAGTTTCTCGCCCGGTGCACCGGTTGCGGCATGTGCATCAAAATGTGTCCCACCGGCGGGCTCCAGCCTGCGTTGTTCGAGGCCGGCCTGGAAGGCATCTGGACCCCCCACCTGGTGCCCCGGATCGGCTACTGCGATCACATGTGCAACCGCTGCGGCCAGGTGTGCCCCACGCAGGCGATCGAACCTCTTTCCATCGAAGAAAAGCACGCGCGGCGCATCGGGCTGGCCGCCTTCGATACCACCCGCTGCCTGCCCTACGCCTATGGCATCAACTGCATCGTGTGCGAGGAACACTGCCCCGTACCCGAAAAGGCGATCTACACCGTCGAGGTGGAATTCAAAGGCCGTGATGGCCAGACCCACATGGTACTCCAGCCGCGGGTGGACCCTCAAAAGTGCACCGGCTGTGGCGTGTGCGAACACGTCTGCCCGTATCAGGATCGGCCCGGCGTGCGCGTCACCAGCGCCAACGAATCGCGACATCCCGACAATCAGCCCATTCCGGTCTTCTCGGCCGAAGAAAGCCCGTACCCGTGAGCCTGCCGTAAGGGCTTCTGGACACATCGATCGCCCCGGACCGGCCGGGCAAGACCCTCCGGTTAGCCAGTGGGGAAGTCCTAAGCGTCAAGACCCCAAGCGCACAGGCTATAGGCTGTCGCCCGCCCCTGGTGCTAAACACTGCCCCGGTAGGCCCGCGCTTATTCCAAGATAGGCGGCCCGATGACACGTTCGCGCTTGGGCGCAAACAGATTCTGTACGTCCCCCGCGGCGGTCCATTGGCCCTCACGGCCTTCACGCACCGGGGTTTCACGACCGATCAGCCCCTCCAAGGCCATTCGGCGGAGACCGGAAAACGTTACCGGCCCAACTTCCGTATCGGCGGTCCTGTAGTACCAGCGATCACTCATGGGACCGATATACCTTCGTGAAGGGGCACCAGGCGGGTACGCCCACGCCGATATGGCTGCCTCTCTGTTCCGAAAAACCAAGCGGGAAAAACCTCCTCATCGATCCATGGTATTCAACCAATTTTACGTGTCAAGGGGAAAGAGGTGACCCCTTTATAAGGGGGTTTACTCCAATCGTGGGGATTCGGCAAACCAAGCGCGGCCCCAAAAGATGGCCAATACCCGTTTGCAGCGGCGCCGGCCTTGCTAGCCACCGATCATCACGGTAACGCATCCCATGACGATGATGCCACCGTGGATCGTGTTGTCTCCAATCCGAGCCGCCGGCATGCCGCCAATGATCACCGTGGCCGATCCCTTAGCAATCGCATCCGGCGGGCCCGTGCAAACCGCCATGTCGCTCACTCTGGCGGCAGGCATCCCCCCAATGATGACGGTTGGAAAGCCGGAGATAATCGGCCCACCAACATGAGGGACGGGGCCAGGGTTCACGGCTGGACACACGTGAAGATCGCCGATTCTAGCTGCAGGTGGCATCGTTAACTAGCAATCTGCAAGTTACTTAGGGGCTGCTAGAAACGCCCGCGTGGGTTGTCTGCTGGTGGGGCGCTGGCCAGAAGCACCATTGCCTCTGCCAGCGTACCAAGGCCATACCGACACGTTCTTAACCCAGCGGACACTGTATTTCCCTAGTCCCGTTATCCGCCACTTCTGAGGCCAAGTTGCGTGCTGTCAAACGGTACCGCGACAATGATGGCCACCGAGGCTTGTGTCAAGAGGGCGGTTGATCCAAAAAGTTAAGAGCCTTTGTGATAGTGGCAATCCGGGTCCCCGATTGGCGGGGCCTAGGTGCAGGCGCGGACATTCCAATATATAATGGCCCGGTATTGGGCGGAGAGGCCGGAAGCCTACCGCTTGGCGATCGGTTTTGTTCGTATCCCACACAAGGTATGCACACGGCGGCGGTGGCTCTCTGCCGTGGGCATAGCGCCGCGTCAGCGGTGGTTCAGGGTGGCGGGACTGGGTAGTGTTGGCCGATCGAATCAGGGGGCGGCGGGGCGCATCGTGCAAGCGGCGCAAACCGTGCAGCTTGGCAGCCCTTCGAGAGAATTGGCGTGCGCGTGGATCTGGGTATTGCCGTGAAAGTCGCCGCATGGGCGCTGGTGGCCCAGACTTTGTGGGCTGCCCAGGACCCAGGTCTGCCGCCGGAGTTGCACCCCTGGGGGCGGTTTCGGCCGGGCGCCTGGAAATTGGCCCGCGTGGTGACCGAGACCTTCGACGAGCAAGGTCAACTCCTCAGCGTCACCACCTCATACACTACCACCACCCTTCAAAAGGCCGAGGTGGATGGCACGCTGGTGCTGCGCGTGGAGGCGGTGCTGGAGGTCTCCGGCAAGCGGTTCGAGGCATCCCCGACACAAAGCAGGCAAGGACTGCACGGCGAAACCCCTGGCGAAAAAGTTACCGTCTCGCCGCTGGCCGAGGGCGAAGTCGAAATCGAAGGTCGCAAAATCCCTTGCAAGATCGTTCAGGTCCAGATCGACAGCCCCAAGGGACGCAGCCTCATAAAAACCTGGTATTCCCGCTCGGTGCCGCCGTATGTCCTTCGGCGGCAGATGCGGACCTGGGACCCCGATGGCAAGACGCTGGGCTCAGAGACCGAGATGAAGGTCGTGGCGCTCAACGTGCGATGCCCTGAGCTTCCGCTGGGCTCGCAAGCCGCCGAGGTCCTGGTGACCACCACCCACCCCAAGGGAAAGACCGTCACCAAGGCCATCACCTCGCCCGACATCCCCGGCGGGATAGTCTGCCATACGGCCGAAGAGTTCGACGCCGCAGGTCGCCTGGTGCGGCGATCGACGCTGACGCTTTTGGATTACGGACTGACCCCCGCGCGGAAAGACACCGGGCTTTTCCACCGGCTCCGCGGTCGGGGGCATCGGGCCTATCGGGCCGCCGCGCCGTGGTGATGCCCGCCGCCACCCCCGCTGCCTCCCCTTCAGGGACGGTAAGGGGGAGCGGCATTTTTGCGCCTTGGCCATGCGGAAGGGGAGCCCGCGTGTAGAGCCCAGCCCCTTGTCGGGATTGTGGTCCAAACGGCTGGGGCCATTGCCGCCAGCTCTGCTGATCGATCATACTAGGCAGCGGCTACTGGCCAGGGGCCAGATCAAGGGGCGATTTCCCGCGGAAGTGCAGGTACACGAGGTGCACCATGAAGTCCACGAGTTCCGTAAGCAGGCGCGAGTTCTTGGGAAAGGCCGGCGTGATGGGGGCTGCGGTTCCCTACGTGGTTTCCTCCAGTGCCGTAGCCCAGCCGGGCAAGGCGCCGCCCAGCGAGAAGATTCGGCTGGCGCTCGTCGGGTGCGGGGGCATGGGACGGGGCAATCTGGGCAACTGCGCCAACCAACCCGACGTGGTCGTCGTGGGCGCTTGCGATCCCTGGCAAGCCCGCCGCGACGCGGTCTGCGCCCAATTCAAGGAGACCTGCAAGCCGCACAAGGATTACCGCGAGGTCCTGGACCGCAAGGACGTGGATGCGGTGATCATCGCTTCTCCGCCGCACTGGCATTGCCTCCAGGCCATCCATGCCTGCGAGGCGGGCAAAGACTTCTATCTGCAAAAGCCCATGACCCTGTACCTGGGCGAGAGTTTGGCGCTTCGCAACGCGGTCAAAGAGCACCAGCGGATCAGCCAGATCGGCACGCAGATCCATGCCTCGGAGAACTACCGGCGCGTGGTGGAGATCGTACAAGCGGGCCATCTGGGCAAGATCAGCGCGGTGCGAACATTCAACGTGATGAACCAGGGCCCCAAGGGCGTGGGAACCGATCCCCACACCACGCCTCCGCCGGGGCTGGACTGGGACCTGTGGGTGGGCCCGGCGCCCATGCGGCCTTACAACGCCATTCTGGCCGCCAACTCCTACAACCACTGCTCGTTCATGGCCTACAGCGGCGGTTGGCTGCCGGGCATGGCACCCCACATCATCGACTTGCCGGTGTGGGCGTTGGGCCTGGGGTATCCCACCCATATCCATTGCGCGGGGGGCCGGTTCGTCATTCAAGATGACGGCGACGCGCCCGATGTGCAGGAGGTGCTCTGGCAGTATCCTGGCGTGGTGATGACTTGGATGGGAATGTTGGCCAACAGCTACGGCTTCGATCTGCATGGGCAGCCGGTGCCGCAGCGCCGGCTGGGTATCTACTTCCATGGGGTGGACGGCACGCTGTACTGCAATTACGGCATGTACAAGATCGTACCGGAAGGCGACCGCATGAAGGGCCGCGAACTGCCCAAGCCGTCGATTCCCCCTTCGCCGGGCCATGAGCGGGAATGGCTCAACTCTATCAAAACGCGCCAACAGCCCAGTTGTAGCGTGTTCTATCACGTGAAGGTGGATGTGCCCATTGTGCTGGCCAACCTGGCGCTCCGGCTGGGCCGCTCGCTGCGTTTCGACCCGGCGCGGGAGTGGATCACGGGCGACGAGGAGGCCTCGCGGCTGGCCGTGCCCGAGTATCGCAAGCCCTGGACCTTCCCCAAGCGGTACCTGCCGGTGTAAAGGGGACAAGGGGGGTACGGGCATTTTATTCAGGAGGCGATCATGGCTACGATCAAGCGTCGTCAATTTCTGAAATCATCGGCGGTGCTGGCCGCAACGACCATCGTTCCGCTACGGCCCCTGTACGCCCGAGGCGAATCGGCCGCCACCAGCTTTGCCGCCAACGAGAAGCTGAACATCGCGGGCATCGGGGTGGGGGGCCGGGGCGGCGCTCACGTGGAGACTTCCCTCCGCGAAAACCTGGTGGCCGCCTGCGACGCCGTGGATGGGGCGGTGGCCGGCTGCCTGGCCCGCGTCGAACGCGCCTTCCGCCAGAAGAACGTCAAAGCCCCGCTGCCCAAGGCGTTCGCCGACTATCGCCAGATGTTCGACGCCATGGAGAAGCAGATCGACGCGGTGTTTGTGGCCACGCCGGACCACCATCACGCCCCCGCTTCGATGATGGCCATTCGGCGTGGCAAACACGTGTACTGCGAGAAGCCGCTGACGCACAGCATCTATGAGGCGCGGCAACTGGCCCTGGCCGCCCGACAGCACAAAGTAGCCACTCAAATGGGCAACCAGGGTCGGGCCGGCGAAGGGTGGCGCGTCTTGTGCGAGGTGATCTGGGCGGGGATGATCGGCCATGTGAAGGAAGTGCACGTGTGGACCGATCGGCCCGGCATCCCCACCCGCTTCTGGTGGCCTCAGGGCGGCACCCGCCCGCCGGGAAGCGACCCCGTGCCCAAAGGACTCCACTGGGATGTGTGGCTGGGGCCCGCCCCCGAGCGCCCCTATCTGGATACCTACAAGGAGGGCAAGTTCAAGGGCAAGCGGGTGTACCAGCCGTTCGTGTGGCGGGGCTGGTGGGACTTCGGCACCGGGGCCCTGGGCGACATCGGCTGCCATGCCATGAGCGGTATCTTCTCGGCGCTGAAGATCGAGCACGCCACCGCCACATGGCTGGTCAAAGACACGGGCGATACCACCGAGGAGATGTTTCCCAGCGCATCGATCATCGGCTGGGACATCCCCGCGCGCGGCGACATGCCCCCCTGCAAAATCTTCTGGTACGATGGCGGCCTGTACCCGCCCAAGGACGTGGGCGAACTGCCCGCCGATAAAGAGTATCCCGACAACGGCATGATCGTCGTGGGAGACAAGGGCAAGCTGTCGGTGTACGGCGAGGGACCACGACTGATTCCCGAATCGCGGATGAAGGATTTCAAAAAGCCCGCGCCGGTCATCCCCCGCTGCGAAAGCGACCATTTCGGCGAGTGGCTCGCCGCGTGCAAAGGAGGCCGGGCGCCATTCTCGAATTTCGATCACGCCGGGCCGCTGACCGAAATGGTGCTGTTGGGCAACTTGGCCCTTCGAGCCGGCCCGGGAAAACGGGTGGAGTGGGATGGTCCCAACCTCAAGGTGACCAACCTGCCGGAACTCAATCGCTTTGTCAAACGCCCGTACCGCAGCGGCTGGACCCTATAGCCTCCTCCTGGCGATCCGGCCGGTAAACGCCCGGCCGTGTGCCACGGCGTGTGCCACTGCTTCGCCAGAAGCAGTGCCCAAACAATCCA
>Ga0315298_1010286_pt1 | contig 11313 bp, 10 predicted proteins | sample WHS_1_MG_FD_203077 | JGI IMG/M metagenome (GOLD analysis project Ga0315298, IMG submission 203077) | Extremophilic microbial mat communities from Washburn Hot Springs, YNP, Wyoming, USA - WHS_1_MG | ecosystem: Environmental > Aquatic > Thermal springs > Hot (42-90C) | place: USA: Wyoming... | reverse complement strand
TAACATTCTCAACAGCTGAAAAATTTCCCTCAGGAAAATCCTCTTCTCTTAAACCAAAATAAGAACCATAAATCTTTGCCCCCTCTTTGTGATTGATATATTGAATCTCTACTTTTAACATCGAACCTTGTTAATTTATTTTTATTTCAATCTTTTTCTAATGAATTTTGATGATAGAGCTGTGAAGAAATTTCTTTGGCGGCTTTTTTTAAAGCAATTACTAAAGGAGAATTGATTTCGCATTTCACTCTTGTTGAAGGACCTGCAATAACAATCGCAGCAATAGGTTTATTTTCGTGGTTAAATATGGGGATCCCAATAGTATTAACACCTATTACCATTTCTTCTTTGCAAAATGCTACTCCATTTTTTCTTATTTCACCAAGTTGAGTTAGTAGTTTATTTTTATCAGTTATTGTAAATTCAGTAAAAGCTTCTAACTTTTTATCCAATAGCTTTTCAACTATATTTAGAGGTGAAAAAGCAAGTATAGCTTTTCCACCGGGGGAAGCGTGAATTGGCAAAATATCTCCAATATTAGGTTTAACACTTAGAGAATTTCTTCCTTGCGCAATGTACGTTACTACTAAATTTTCATTAGACATTATTTCAAGCACTACCGTTTCGCCAATCTCTTCACAAAGTTCAATTAAAATAGGCATTGCAATATTTAATAGATTCCCGCTAATAGATTTAAGAATGCTTTTACCTAAAAAAAATACGGAGGAACCGAGAGAAAATTTTTTACTCTTATTATTATGTTGAAGAAAACTTTCTTGACATAGAATCTTTATTATACGGCTAGCAGTAGCAGGATGTAAATTTAGCTTTTGACTAATTTCTGAGGTTCCCATTCCTCTATTTTGTTGATTAAATAACAGAAGAATTTTTAATGCTTTTTCAATAGAACTCAATTTAGGAGTGCGATGTTTCATAAAAATATCTTTCAAGACTAATAAGAAGTATTTATATTAATTTTTATAATTTTTTTTTATTAATTTTAAAAGTTTTTCTGGTGTAATTGGTAAATCTCTTATTCTTATACCGACAGCATTATAAACAGCATTAGCGATTGCGGGAGCTATTGGAACAATTACTCCCTCCCCTAATCCCTTAGCCCCGAAAGGCCCCTCTGGATGAGAATGGGGTGAAATAATACTAATTACATTTTTGTTATTTGGCATTTCCAATGGAGTTGGTATTTTATAGTCAATGAAATTAGAATTAAGAACAATGCCGTCTTTCAAAATAATTTGTTCAAATAAAGAAGTTCCAATCCCCATTAAAAAACCCCCTTCTATCTGGGCTTTAGCCATACTTGGATTTATTGGGTCACCCATATCTGCACATCCAGCAATTCTAAGTATTTTTATCTCACCCGTATAAATATTCACTGCAACTTCCACTGCATGAGCAAAATGACCGTAATATGCAACAATTCTATCTGATTGTCCTGTAAAAGGTTCTTCTGGGACAATTGGAATTATAAAATTTGCAGTACCTATAATTTCAGCTCCTTCAAAAGGTATATCGTGGATGAAAATTTCTTTAATATTAATAGATTTCTCTGGTTCTGATATAATAAAAATTTCCCCATCACTTGTATTAAGTTGATTGGGATTAACTCCAAATTTAGGGGCAGCCAATTCAAAAAGCCTTTTTTTGGCTTCTTGACAAGCTTTCCTAACAGCATTTCCTGTAAAAAAGGTAGAACGACTTGAAACTGGACCATGATCAGGTGGACAAATAGAAGTATCCCCCCGAACAATTTTCACTGAATTAACAGAAACTCCAAATTCTTCTGCAACAATTTGGGTAATAACTGTATCAATACCTTGACCTATTTCAATACTTCCATGCCTTACTTCAATTGTTCCATCACTATGAATTTTAACGGTAGCTGAAGCTGGAATCGAAACCGTGTATTTATTACCAACAGCAATTCCTTTCCCTTTTTTCCATTCCGTATTATCGTTTTTATTTTCCACCCCCCATCCAATCCAATTAGCTACATTTTTTAAACAGTCTTTTGCACCTATCGAAATTGTAATCTGTCCGCAAGCGTCTTTTTCCCCTTCTTTTAATAAATTCCTTAATCTTAATTCTAATGGATCGATTCCAATCTTTTCTGCCAATATATCCATTTGTTGCTCAATAGCCCAAGTAATTTCCGGAGTACCGAAACCACGAAAAGCTCCTGTAGGAGGATTATTTGTATAAACTCCATAAGTATCTAATTTAAAATTAGGGATTTTATATGTTCCAACAGCCCCAAAAGCCATATTCCTAGTTACAATGTGGGCTACATCAGCTTTCATTCCAGCATTTAATATAGCTTTAATTTCCCTTGCGATTAATCTTCCATCTTTTTTTATACCATCTTTTATATATACAACAACATCTGCTCTATGACGGCCAAAAATAAATTCTTCTTTTCTAGAGTGCAATATACGGACGGGTCGCCGAGTCTTTATTGCAGCTATCATCGCAATTGGTTCAAGCATTGCATCATTTCCTATTTTACTGCCAAAACCTCCTCCTACATATGGAACTAAAACTCTTATCTTTGTAAGAGGCACACCAAACAGGGCTGCAAAAGTGTGTTGAATTGAAGTAGGTGTTTGCGATGCCGTCCTAATAGTAAGAGTTCCATCGGGTTCAACCCATGCATCCACGACTCGAGGTTCTAATGCACAATGAGAAACCCTGGCAGTTGAAAATTTATTTTCTAGAATTAAATCTGACTCTTTAAATCCTTTTTCTACATCTCCTTGCCTAATTCTAAAATGCTGAAAACAATTTGGAAATTTTGGCTCAAACGAAAAAGGAAATATTATAGATTGGTATTTGCTAAGATCTGGATGAATAATAACGGAAGGTTTTTCTGAAAGTGCTTCTTCAGGGTCAAAAATTGCTGGTAATTTTTCATAGTGGATTTCAACCAATTCTGAAGCTTCTTCTGCAATTTCTATAGAATCACCAACTATCAATACTATTGGTTCACCTACGCAACGTACAATCCCATCTCTTGGAAGGACAAATGAGTCACATAAATCATATCCTATCCGGATATTTGGAACATCTTCCGGTTGAATAATTGCCCTAATTCCTGGAACTTTTTGGGCTTTAGTAATATCTATTTTAATAATCTTCGCATGAGGATATTTACTTCTTACAATAAATCCATAAAGTAATCCAGGTATTTTGAAATCGGAAGTAAATTTTGCAACCCCTGTAACCTTTTCAATAGCATCTATTCTTGGAATATCCTTCTTTATAACAATTGAGTTAGACATTTTTAATCTATTTATTTTTACTCACTGCCTTTATTGCTTCTATAATTCTTACATATCCTGTACAACGGCATAAATTCCCAGATAACCACCTTCTAATTTCATCTTCTGTTGGATTAGAATTTTCATCTAATAAAGCTTTTGCAGCAATTATAAATCCAGGAGTACAGAAACCACATTGCACTGCAAAATGATCTATAAATGCTTTTTGAATTGGATGAAGTTGATCAAAATTTCCCAATCCTTCAATTGTTATAATTTCCTTTCCCATTGCTTTAGGTGCTAAAATAAGACAACTTTTTACAAGTTTTCCATCCATAATAACGGAACATGATCCACATTGCCCTTCATTACACCCTATTTTTACTCCGGTTAAATTTAACTCATCTCTCAGGAGATCAGCTAATGATTTCCAAGGCTCAATGTATATCTCATAATATTGATTATTAACTTTAATTTTTAATAATTGCTTCATAATTTCTTTAAATTAAAAAATTATTATCAATGTAAAATAGCTTCCTTAATCAACTTTCTAATATATACTTTTATCATCTCTTTCTTATATTCAACCGATGCTCTAATACTATTTGGCCGAGGATGAGCTTCTTCAGAAGCAATTTCGGCTGTTTTCTCAATAATATTATCATCAATTTGGTTACCCTTTATTACTGTTTCAGCTTTAAAAGCGCGGATTGGTGTTGGTGCCACAGAACCAAGCACTATTTTTATATCTTTACAAAAATTTTTCTCTTCATTTAAAGTTATAAATATTGCAACATTAACAATAGGTAAATCGATAGAACCTCTATTTAAATGTTTTATATATAACCCTTTCGAATTTGGTAATGGGGTAGGTATTTGAATTTCTACTAATAGCTCTCCAATATTAATGCATGTCTTCCCAACATCTATAAAAAATTTTTCTAAAGGAACAAATCTTTCTCCATTTGGTCCAACTAGCTTGGCCCTCCCTGATAACGCCAATAATACTTGTGACATATCTGCAATTGGCATTGCATTACAGAGATTTCCTCCTACTGTAGCAATATTTCTTATCGCTACTGAGCCAAGTTTACTTGCAGCCTGAGAAATTATAGAATACTTGGAATTAATTATATTTGATTTCTCAATATCTCTAATTGTTGTAATTGCCCCAATTTTTAGCCCGTTCTTATCATCATCTCTTATGTAGCTTAAGTTTTTTAAATTACTTATGTCAATGATATATTTAGGTTTTATAAGTCCTCTTCTCATCTGGACAACTAAATCTGTTCCTCCAGCAATAATTTTTGCTTCTTCTTTATATGCCATTAATAAGAATATTACTTCTTCAATGTTATTAGGTGAAAAGTATTGAAATGGCTTCATTCATTAACCTTTTTTATAAAATTCTTAATTTTTCAATAATCAGGAATATTTGCTTCATTTCTTGGTTTACCAAAACCAAAGAGAATATAAAAAAGATTTTTGGGTTTAAATAATAATTTTATTAAAGTAATTATATCCTTATGTGTAAGTGCAGCTCTAAGATTCCATCCAACTGGGATAGTAGTTCTTATGTTCATAATTAGAAATTCATCTTTAACTTTGATCTCAGATATTTCACCCACAATTTCTAAAGTTCCCATAATAGCAGTAGACTTCATTCTCACAGATTTTGACTCCTTCCAATTAAATTTTTTCCATTATAATTTTAAATTTGTCTTGATATAAAAGCTCCTTCATGAACAGCATCTCTTATTTTCCTAACCTTCACACAATCACCAATAGCATATAATTCTTTAACATGTTTTTTAAGTTCTTCATAAAGAGATGAATCGGAGGTATAACCATAACAAACTATCACAGTATCCGCTTCAATTTCCATCTTTTTACCTTCAGGAGTAATAATCTTCACACTCTTATTTGTAATTTCTTCAATCTTACATCCTGTTAATCCCCTTACACCTAATTTACCTAATAAACACATTGTCATCATTGCCATATTCATTACTTCCATATCATATCCAATACTTGGCACAGACTTTTCTTCGATAATTGTTACTTGTTCTGCTATATTCTTTTTCCTCAATGTATAAGAAAGATCCACACCAATTCTATTCCCTCCAATTATAACAACTCTCTTTCCCACAGAAACTTTACCTATTAAAACATCTTCAGGTATTACAACATGAGGTAAATTGATTCCAGGAATATTAGGAATTATCCTGTTTTTAGCCCCTGTGGCTAAAATAACTACATCTGGCTTAAATTCTTGAATATAATTATTTGATACCTCCTTATTTAATTCAAAATTTACTCCTGCCTTTTTACATTGTCTAATTTCCCATTCAAGAAAAGAGCCGTAAGGCTCATGATCAATAAGTTCTTTTATATATCTTAAATTTCCTCCAATTTCAGAATTCCTTTCTAAAATAGTAACATTATGACCACGGAGGGCAGCAACTCTTGCAGCCTCTAATCCTCCTGGTCCACTTCCTACAATTAGTACCCTTTTTATTTTCGAAGCCGGATTTATTGCATAATCCCTCTCCCTTCCTGTCTCAGGATTTATAGCACATTCAACCATTTGATGTCCTATAACACCTACATCAAGACAATGAGTACAAACTGTACAAAATCGAATTTCTTCAATTCTTCCTTCTAATATTTTATTAAATAATTCTGGATCACATAGTAATGGTTTGGCTGCCTGAATAAAATCGGCGTGACCTGCTTCAATATGTTTTTCCCAACTAAATGGATCATAATCGCCATGTGTCCGATGAACAATAGGAATTTTTACTTCCTTCTTAAAAACTTGTGTATGCTCCCATTCTCCAAAACGAGTGTATTTGCTCTGGCCCGGAGATTTATCAGTGGAAGCAAAAGTTTCATATGTTCCTATAGCAATATCAAGATAGTCTACACCTTCTTTTTCAAGTGCCTTGGCAAAAGGTATACTTTGTTCATACGTTATTCCTCCCGGCAACAGCTCATCACATACTAACTCATATCCAAGGACAAAATCATAACCACATTTTTCCCTAATTCCCCTTACAATTTCTAATGGTAATCTAATGCGATTTTCTAAGCTTCCCCCATATTTATCTGTTCTTTTATTAGTATACGGAGAAACAAATTGATGCAATAAATAAGCTGTGTTTCCATGTATTAGAACTCCATCACATCCTGCTCTTTTTGCTCTCACTGCAGCTTCAATAAATTTTTCTCTAGTTTCTTCTATCTCTTCTAACCTCATTGCTCTAGGGGTAAACACACCAGTACCTCCTAATTTGATACTTGGAACACCTGAAGGAGATACAGGATTGGCTGAGAAAGCCCCTACATGAACTAATTGAACTAATGCTGCTGAGCCATTTAAATGTATTGCTTCAACTAAGCTATGAAATCTCGGTTCAAGTTCATCCCCGTCAAGCCTAAGGGTTGCTTCAGTCCACCCGTATCGCCTATCTACAGTTGTTGATTCAATTACAATCATTGCCGCCCCGCCTTTTGCTCTTGCCGTATAATAATCGATCATTTGTTGGGTAACTTCACCATCAATTGTACAATATCTTGTCCACATAGGTCCCATTACCATTCGATGTTTTAAAGTAAGACTCCCTATCTTTATTGGTTTACTCAAAAATGGAAAACTATTCTGAACAATCATATATTAAAACCTCCTTTCAATCAAATTTTGATAACCCTATATACATTTCCTTTACTCCTTCCTCTTTTTCGAAAATTTCCGGAGAAGACTCATAAACAACAATACCTTTTTCAATTAAATATATATAATTAACTAAAGAAACTGCTAAATTAATATTCTGTTCAACCAGCAAAATAGAAAGACCGTTTTTATTTAATTCCTTTATTATCCCTCCTAATTCTTGAACAATTAATGGAGCCAATCCCTCTGAGGGTTCATCCATTAGAAGAATTTCTGGGTTCGTCATGAGAGCCCTACCTATAGAAAGCATTTGTTGCTCACCACCACTAAGAAGATTACCCTTAAAATTCTCCCTCGCTTTTAATGAAGGAAATAGTGTATATATTTTATCTAATGACCAAATATTATTTTGCCCTCGCTTCCTTGAAGCAATTGTTAAGTTTTCTTTAACGCTTAAAGAAGGGAATATTCTTCTGCCTTGTGGAACTAAAGCAACACCCATATTAGCTATAATATTTGGTTCTAAACATGTTACGTCTTTCCCTTTAATCAAAATCTTCCCTCTATGAGGAGGTATAAAACCCATAATAGAGTTAATAATTGTTGTTTTTCCCATACCATTTCTACCTAATATGCCAACTATCGTGCCTTCGTCTAATTTTAATGAGACTCCCCATAGAACTTGACTTTTACCATAAGAAGTATGAATATCAACTAACTGCAACATATGGCATATCTCTTTTAATACCCAAATATATTTCTTTAACTTTTTGATTATTCTGAATTTCTTTAGGTTCTCCATGGGCAATAATTTCCCCATAATATAATACTATTACTCTTTTTGCCAAGCTAAATACCACATTCATATCATGGGCAGTAAAAATTACTGTTGTGTTTTTGCCTAACTCATTAATCATCTTAGTAAATTCATGAATTTCATTAAGAGATAAACCAGCAGTGGGTTCATCAAGCAATAATACTTTCGGATTGGAGGCAAGAGCAAGAATAATTTCAAGTTTTCGTTGCTCTCCATATGATAATCTTCCCGCATATTTGTCTTTTTTATCATATAATTCAACTCTTTTTAACAATTTTTCAGCTTTTAAAGTCAATTCATTATAATAATTTTTTCTTCTAAATAAATGGTAATTAAAAGGATAATAAACCTGAAAAGCTACTAATACATTTTCCATCACAGAGAGATCATAAAAAATTCGAGTTATCTGAAAAGAACGCCCTAATCCTTTTTGAATACGTTTATAAGAAGGTATATTTGTTATATCTTCACCTGAAAGGAATATTTTTCCACTATCAGGTTTTAACTCTCCTGTAATCAATCTCATTAAAGTAGTTTTTCCTGCTCCATTTGGACCAATAATCGCCAAATACTCACCATTAATTACACTTAATGAAAGATTATTTATGACACAGAGACCTCCAAATTTTTTTGATACTTGCTCTATTTTAAGAATTTCATCCATTTTAACTAATCTCTCTCCAAAATCTTCATTATATGTATAGCAATTCCTCCTCTGAGAAACATTACAGATGATACAAATACACTTCCAAGAATAAGTGGCCATCTTTCAGGAGTATATAAGCTTGAGATATATTCAATAAATATTATTAATGCAGCTCCAATTAGGGGACCCCAAAAAACTTTTTCGCTACCTAAGATTATTATAAGCATTGCCATTGTTGAAGTAAGAATACCTAATTGCCCTGGTCCAACAAAACCCAATTGATACATTGATAAAATACCAGCTAAACATGCAAATATTCCACTTAAAATAATTGATAAATATTTATAAAACCATGTATTATAACCTAAACATTCCATCCGATTTTCATCTCCTCGAATTCCCTGTAATATGAGAGCGAAAGGGGATTTTCCAATACAATATAATAAAAAAACACAAATTATAAAAATAATAAGCACAAAATAATAAAAAATTTTAGGATCCATATTAATGCCTAATATTCCTAAGTTAGGATAAGCAATCCCAACTATTCCATCACTTCCTCCAGTAAATGAACGCCATTTAATTGCAATATTTTCAAGTAATTGCCCTATTGCCATTGTAACTAATAAAAAATATACTCCAGAAACTTTAAGTGAAATAGCACCAAAAATCAATGCAAAAAATATTGTTATTAAAATACTAACTACCAGAACTATCCAAAAATTGCTAATATTATAATGCGTAATCAGAATTGCAGCTGTATAACCTCCCAAACCAAAGAATGAAGCATGCCCTAACGAAAATAATCCACAATAACCAAAAAGAATATTTAAACTCAACGAAAAAATCCCATATATTAAAATTCTAATAACAATAGTTCTTATATAAGGGGGTACAAAAGTTGGTAATAAAAGTAAAATAAGGAAGATAATAAATATCAAAAAATAAACTAAGAATGATTGTTGTTTTTTCTCAGTTAAGAATGGTAATTCGCTGAATTGGGTATGTTTTCCAGTTTCGACTAATTGCATTCGTCCCAATAGCCCATAAGGCCTCGTTAGTAGCATAAATATCATAGCAAGATAAATGGTGAACATGGCAAAATTAGGGAAATATGATTTTCCAAAGCTATCAATAACACCTATCAAAATTGCTCCTAATAAAGTTCCTTTTATATTTCCAACTCCACCAACTACGATTACTATTAGTGAAAAGAGCAATATATCTATACATAGGGCTGGCATTATTCCAAGTATTGGAGTTCCTAAATATCCAGCTAACCCTCCTAAAAAAGCTCCTAAAAAGAAAATAAATGTTGAAAATAAATTGTAATTAATTCCTAATCCAATAACCATCTGCTTATCATCCATTCCTGCTCTCATTATTGCACCAGTTCTGGTTTTCTCTTGGAAAAACCATAAACAATAAAATATGCAAATTCCTAAAAATATAATAATTAAACGATATAATGGATAATTAAAATTAAAAATCGTAATGGTACCTTTAAAAATGGCAGGGGGTAAATTAATATGAGATCTTGGTCCCCATATCCATAAAACTAAATTCCAAAAAATATATACTAATCCTAATGTTAACAAAACCTGATCATTGATTTGTTTATATAAACGACTTAAAAAAGTTCTTTCTAAACCTAAACCTATTATTCCTACAGAAGCCCCTGCTAATAATGATGTAATAAAAAAATCTAAACCTAGTTTAGATAAGGTTAATCCCAAATAAGCACCTAATACATAAAACGCTCCATGAGCTAGATTTAGAATTCCCATAACGCCGAAAATAATGGATAAACCACTAGCCATAATAAACAAAATCATTCCAATAGAAATTCCATTTAAAAGATTAATAATAATTTCTATCATATTTTTTGATTGTAGTATAAAATAAGCTGTCCTCCTATAATAGGCTAATTAAATCAAATAGTTTCAAAACAGCCCAAAAAGGAGGACAGCTTATGAGATTTAAAAATGCAAAAACAAACCTACAATTCATATTATCCTTATTCTCTGACACATCCTTACATAATATTCATGGCTAAAAACTCTTGGTCCCAAGAAGAAATCATACGAATCAAATTGGGACAATTCTTCCATAAATTGCATATCAAAGCTAACTTTATCCTCTTTCTCCTTATCGATGATACCCTCACCTTCCTTTCCTTCAGAGCAAAGCTCTACTACCCAAAGGAACAAAGAGGATGTGGCCCCTTTCATACAAAAATCACCCTGGCTAAGAAGATTATACAAAACCTCAATCTCCCTGTCCCCTGTAAACTCTATGTCCTTGTGGATAGCTGGTATTGGACAAAAGAGCTGGTTAAATTCTGCCGGAGGTTGGGCTATCACATGATCTCTCAGCTCAAATCCAACTCTATCCTCTGGATTGAGGGAAAAAGAACCAAGCTCACTACCCTTATAAACCAGTATCCCTATCGGGAAATCTCCATTTCTCTCTATGGAAAGACCAGAAAACTCAGGCTTGCTAAGTTTATTGCTGAGATCAATGGTCTTGGCAAGGTTGCTGTGGTTGTAGTCAGAGAAAAAAGGAAGAAGCCTGTCTATCTTGTCTCTACTAATCTTTATCTCTCTGCAATTGATGTACTCAAGTGTTACGCCAAGCGTTGGAAGATTGAGCAGATGATCAAAGACATCAAACAGCGACTTGGGTTTGGAGATTATCAGGCAAGAAGTCTTAAGGCTATCGAACGGCATGTGGCTTTAGTCCTTCTTAGCTATTTTGTTTTGGTCCTTCTCAAGTTACTACAGTGGCTCAAAAATAAGAAACAGCCTCTGGATTTATCAATTCGTTGTTTAGCTTTCCAGTTTCGAAGATATATTTTAGTTGAAAGCATTAGTCTCACACTTAAGGCAATGAAAATTCGATT
>Ga0315298_1010284_pt1 | contig 11314 bp, 12 predicted proteins | sample WHS_1_MG_FD_203077 | JGI IMG/M metagenome (GOLD analysis project Ga0315298, IMG submission 203077) | Extremophilic microbial mat communities from Washburn Hot Springs, YNP, Wyoming, USA - WHS_1_MG | ecosystem: Environmental > Aquatic > Thermal springs > Hot (42-90C) | place: USA: Wyoming... | reverse complement strand
CTTCTTCGTAAGTACTCCATTGTATCGTTGGGGTCGTCAGGGAAGACAAGAAGATGCTCATGCATGGAGACACTCAGATACTTTTCGAATATGGCTTCCACACGCTCCTCTTCATTCTTCGATAGAGGTATAACGGACGATTTAACTCGCCCTACTTCCTTTGCAAGTTTAAATTCCTTGTAGTCTTTACCAGCTTCAAGGTAGCTAAAAGATTTATATCCATTATATTTTTTTCTTTTAGATATCATTGTTCGGCGGTTGGGATATATCGTCTTATAAACGTTAACAATGTTTATTGAATTACGTTTCTAAGGTGGAAGCATGCTGTAAAATGCTCCTTTTCAACTTCAGAAAGCTTAGGTTCTTCTTTTCTACAAATATCTGTTGCGAAGGGGCAGCGTGTGTGAAACCTGCATCCCGTAGGGGGGTTCACTGGTGATGGCGGCTCCCCTTCCATTACAGGCAGAGGCTTCTCCTTTGCAGTCTTTGGGTCAGGTGGTGGTATTGACTCTAGCAAGCCTATTGTATAAGGGTGGTGTGGTCTGTTGAAGATGTTCTTAGCAGGCCCTTGTTCAATCACTTTACCCGCATACATGACCGTGATTTTATCAGCTATACCTTTTAGCAGAGGTAATTCGTGGCTGATAATAACGTAGGTCAAATTATACTTGCTTTTCAGATCGATCAAGAGATTCAAGATCTGCGCCTTTATGGTGACGTCCAAAGCTGCGGTGGGCTCGTCGAGGGTAACGATCTTCGGCTTTAAGGCAAGCGCTCTCGCTATGCACACCCTTTGCCTTTGACCACCGCTGATCTGATGCACATATCTATCTAGAAATGTTTGTGGTGGGGTCATACCAACATCCTGGAGAAGAGCTTCTATCGTTGAATTGGTGTGTTCTATATGGTGTACTTTGAATGGTTTTTCCAGTATTTCTTTTACTGTCTTTCTAGGGTTCAAAGAAGAGTATGGGTCTTGGAAGACGGCTTGCACGCTCTTTCTGAAATTTCTTAGCTTGTCTTTATCCACTAATATCTCCTTTAGGTCTTCCCCGAAGAACTTTAAGGTTCCTGACGATGGGGGCTCAAGGCCTAAAACCAATTTACTCACTGTCGTTTTCCCACTGCCTGATTCGCCTACGATACAGTGTGATTCGCCCTCCCTTACTACTAAGTTTATTCCGTCGACGGCTTTAACTTCAGCCTTCTTTCTGAAACCAACTCTTACGGTGTAGTACTTTCTAACATCTTCTGCGAATATTGCGGCTTCATTCAACCAGCCAACACCTCACTTTCTTGGTCCCATCATACTTAACAAGCTGTGGTTCATTATAGCATGCCTCTGATGATTTAGCACACCTATCAGCGAAGTCACAAGCCTTCTTACCCTTTTCCACCTTCCCCATATCGGATATGGTCTTAGATAGCTCCCTTGTTCGACCATGGTAGATGGCTTGCGATGAGGCTATCAGCATCTGTGTATATGGGTGAACCGGTTGGGAGAAGATCCCTTCAGCTAAGTCCTCTTCGACAACCTTGCCGTTGAACATTACATATATCCTATCCGCAATGTAGGAGGCTAGGCCTAGGTCATGAGTTATGAGCATTATCGATAAGTTAAACTCCTTCCTAAGGGAGTTTAGGAGCTTAAGTATCTGGGCTTGAATTGTCAGATCAAGCGCTGTTGTAGGTTCGTCTGCTATTAACAACTTGGGATTTGCAGACACAGCCATCGCTATGAAGACACGTTGAGCCATTCCCCCGCTAAGTTGGAATGGGTACATCTTAAGTATCCTTTCAGGGTCGGCTATCCTGACCTTCTTTAATAGGTCGATTGCCTGCTCATAAGCCTCCTTTTTAGTGATCTTATCATTATGCGAGCTTAATGATTCAATCATCTGATCCCCGACAGAGATTATTGGATTAAGATATGATATGGGGTCTTGGAATATTACTGTGACATCCTTCCCTCGAATCTTCGCCAGTTCTTTGTCATTAACCTTTAGGATGTCAACACCATTAAACATTATCTTGTCAGCGGTGACGGTTGCGTATGGAGGGAGTAGTTTCATCACAGCCATGGCTAAAGTGGACTTTCCACTCCCAGATTCGCCTACTATAGCTATGCATTCACCCTTATTCATGGTAATGGAAACGTCCTTTACAGCGTCAACACGGAACATGGTGCTCTTATAGGTGACGTTAAGGTTTTGAACATCCAATAAAGATCCATTTTTGACTTCCACACTGATCACCTTATGGTTTTAGGGTTAAGTACATCGTTCAACCCATCCGCTAACAGGTTGATCGCAAGCACTGAGATCGTTATAAACATGGCAGGGTAAAGTAGGGTCCACCAACCACCAGCGTAGATTGCTTGTCTAGCAATAGCTAACATCCTCCCCCAACTTGGTATATTTGGGTCACCTAAGCCGAGGAAGCTAAGAGCTGCTTCTACAAGAATAGCATCAGACATCTGTAGGGCAGAGGCAACCAGCATAGGTGGTATCACGTTGGGTAGGACCTCATTAAACATTATGTCGAGGTTGCTTGCTCCAATAACCCTACTTGCTTGTACGTACTCGCGTTCCTTTATAGTCAACACTTCAGCCCGGACGATCCTCGCTATCGAAGGCCATGAGAAAACGCTTAGAATCAATATGATGTTTAAAAGGGTTGGACCAAATATTATTACTGCGAAAATTATTAGAATAAACCTAGGTATGGATAGGAAGAAGTCTGTTATTCTCATTAATAGTTGATCAGGTTTCCCCCCAAAGTATCCTGCAAACAGCCCGACTAGCACGGCGGTGGCGACTGTTAAAGTCGTCGAGGTTACACTGACGAACAAAGCTGTTCTAACACCATATATAGTCCAACTGAATACGTCTCGCCCAAGCTGATCCGTCCCCATTAGGAAGTCAGAGTTAGGTGGTGTCAAACCAGTTGAGTATCCTGTTTTAAGCGGATCTTTATCTGTCAAAAAGCCTGCCATAGCACCTAAAAATAGCACCATCGCCAACAAAATAAGCGATAAAGTTAGAGACCTTGACCTGCGTAATGTGCGCTTTATATTGAGATTCGATAGTTTAAGCCGCATTTGGTTCACCTTAACTTAACTCTAGGGTCGATGTACGTGTACACTATATCTGTGACTATGTTCGCAATTATCACAGAGATAGACGTGAATATGAACACCCCCATAAGAAGCGGGTAGTCCCTAGCATCTATCGCCTCGATAGTTAACCTCCCTACCCCAGGCCAGGAAAAGATCGTCTCAGTTATGACAACACCGCCGATTATCAACCCAAGCTGGATACCGGCTACTGTAATAATTGGTAGAAGAGCGTTCCTAAGGGCATGCTTGAAGAGTATCTTCCTACTATCTAACCCCCTCGCCTTCGCTGCGATTATATAATTCGAATACAACGCTTCAATCATCGAGGTCCTTGTCAACTTGACATAGGTCGCCATCTGTATCAGAGCGAGCGATATAGCAGGTAAGGCCAGATGCCAGCCTACATCTAGTACATACCTTAAACCGTCACTCCATGATAACCCTAGACTCACATATCCACTCAGCGGGAAAATTCTGGTTTCGATAACGAAGAATAGGACCAGAAACTGAGCTAAAGCAAAGATCGGAATCGAATAGAATATCAGGGTTGTGGAAGAAATCACGTTATCTGCTAATGTGTCTTTCTTAATGGCTGCAAGTACACCTAAGAAGATGCCTAACGATATAGCGATGAGCGCTCCTGTGCCAGCGAGCAAGAGGGTAAGCGGGATTCTTTCGAAGATAACGTCTATAACAGCTCTTTTAAACGTAAAAGAATAACCTAGGTCGCCTGTGAAAAGCTTACTGAGATATATTATCAGCTGCTCGTGCAAAGGCTTGTTAAGGCCGTAGGTCTCCCTAATCATTTCCACAAATTCAGGTGAAGCCCCTTCCCCAGCCATCAACACAGCAGGGTCCCCAGGCGCCAATCTTAGCAAAAAGAAAGTGAATATTACGACTGCCGGTACCATTAAAAACGATATTACAGTTCTTTTCAAAAGATATTCTTTTGTACCGCCTGGCATAGAGACACTACTTTAGCAGATGCTTAAGCTTACTATAGTTTGGATTAGGGTAGCTTACCTTGCTCTGCTTTAACCCAAGGCTGAGGATAGCCTCTGTCGTCACCAGAGATGCCTTAACAGGGTTTATCACTGGAACCTTAAGCATGTCCTTAACAAGTTCGTCTACTAGAGCATAGCCCATCGACATACACCCTAAGACGACTGCGCCACCGCCATATTCTTTGAGTGCAGCAGATATTATCCCAGTTAGCTTCTTGGAGGCCTTCTCCCTGTTTTCAATGAAATCGACAACAGGGATTTCAGCTGGAACTATAGATGTGACATAGTCATCAAATCCGTACGCTTTAACCATATGCTTTGTTAATATCACAGTCCCCTCTAAAGGTGAGACGATAACAAAATCGTCAGCTAGCTGTGATGCCAGATTAAGCGAGGCCTGTGCGGGGCCGACGACGAGCTTATCAATTAGCTCCCGTGCAGCTCTAACACCTGGGTCTCCAAAACAGCCTACGACGAAGGCGTCGTATACCCCTTGTAGATTGTATATTTTGGATAAATAGGATGATGACGCATATGTTTCTTCTACACAAGTCTCTATGGTCGTAGGCCCTTGGTCTACACCTATAATATCTACTTCTGAATTGTGGGCTATAGAATTGGCAATAGCCCTCCTCCTTTCAGATTCTTCTTTTGACAAGCCAATGCCGGGTATTACGTATCCTATTTTGAACTTCTTGAATATACCCATTTTATGTCTTATAGTGTCAAAAGAGTACACTATATAAACTTAAAAGCTACAACCGCAACAATTCAAAAGTATAAGTTAAAAAAGAGAAACTTTCTTAAAATATTTGGCGAATATAACTATCTTTCGATAGCATCAAATTTAAGGGCTAGAGAAGGATGTTTACGCTCAAAAACATTTTTATTATAGAGGAAAATATCCTTGCCCATGCCAAAACCGGTAGTAGACTCAGATGCATGTATAGGTTGTGGAGCTTGTGTTGCTGTCTGTCCAGACGTCTTCGAACTGGGAGAGGATGGTAAATCACATGTTAAGGACCCCGATGCATGTGATAAATGTGACTGCCAAGCAGCAGTCGACGCCTGCCCAGTTGCAGCAATCACTCTAAAATAAACAGTTCCTTCTGAGAACACAGCACACAGTTATATTTTTTAATTTAATTTATTATTTGCTTAATGAAAATATGACAAATGCTCCCCTATCACCATTTAGGTTAACTGATAGAGTTTATTGCCATTCCCTGTTATATGTTGTAATCGTCTAGCCGAAACTAGATGAAGGTTTAAATCGGTTTTCAAGTTTCTTTAATACATAGCGGAGGGTGGTGTACTCCATTTCTTCAGGACCTAACCTAGCAGGCATAAAGGGGCCTTGTCTACGCATGTAATCTGCTATCTCGTTAGCCAAGGATCTAGCTCTGTCAAAAGCAGGGTCGTCGAATAAGTCTGACGGCCCTACAAGTTGTCCTTCATTTAGTTGGAATCCTAAAGCCACTACACGAGGGGGGCCATCGAACCTTGTACACTTAGCGTTTTTAATTGACACTGGCATTAGAGGACCATGATGTGAACCTCTCATCCAGCCTGCAACCAAGTGTGGGAAAGCGAATGGCTCTAAAATTTCTCCTATCGCGGGAAGACCATGTTGCGCTCTAACAAATAAGACAGGATCGTCCTTTCCAACATATCTTCCAGCGATCAAAGAAAGTCGGGCAGTACTAGCAACCGAAGCTAAAAGGCCATCAGTTCTTCTTATTACAGAATGGATTACATATCGATGCGTTGTACCTATAAGAGCTAGAAGGTCGTATAATTCTTCAGGTGTATCCAAGTCGACCAACTTATCTTCAAAAACATCCATTACTCTAAAGGTAAACCCTTTACGTAAAGTTTCATCAATAATAAGACCAGCTGTGTTAAATGGGTCAGAGAAGATCCTGTATAAGGGTAAGTTCCATGCTCCTGGCTCAGTTTTATCTGCCATAAGTATTACAATAGGTTCGCTGGTTCTTTCCTCAAAGGTTCCTTCGGCAACACCGGGACCCATACCTTTAAGATTCCCTGAGAAGGCTGTAGATAGCAGGTCTTGACCGGCTGCGTATAGTTTAAGCTTCTTCGAGACCTTCTCATTTACTGAGATAAACGTCTCCCAGGCTAGAGTGTGAATCTTAGGGTTATTCTCACCCTCTTTATGCGTCATTATAAGCTCGATATCATCACCTACAGAAGTCACATAGAAGTCGATGATTAAACCAGACTTTTTGGCTTCTTGTAAGGATTCTGTGGCCACTTTTAGTTGCTCAGGATGCACCATATGGTGACCTACTAAGCTACCGACATCTGCTTTGATGATAGATAGAGTTACTTTCAACTCTGATCAAGCTTTTATGGCAAATTCCACCCAATAAAGCCTTCGTTTCCATAAGGTCTCATAGGTAAACGCCTTAAAGACTTAACATCACTATAACCATGTAAATACGATCTACTATAAGTTGGTGCTAAATAGCTAAAAAAAGACGAAACAGCTTATAAACTTTTCAAATCTTTGTCACATTAAGAGACTAAGCTTAAATCCATGTTACACACTCCATTAACCTTGGAGAATATAATGAAGATATTCAATTATAAAGAGGTTGATTTAAAGAAAGCAGAAGAAGGCGCAGAAAACCTGTATGTTAGATGGCTCATCACAAAGGATATAGGTGCAGAACACTTTGCGATGCGATTATTCGAAATGGGGATTGATGGATATAGCCCAAAACATAAACACCCTTGGGAACATGAAGTCTTCATCTTACAGGGAACAGGGGTAATCTATTCACAAGGACAGGAGAAGAGCTTCAAATCCGGAGATGTGATCTTCATCCCAGCAAATGAGGAGCATCAACTTAGGAACACAGGAAAGGAGACTGTCAAATTCCTCTGCCTCATTCCCTACCTATGAACTATGTCCTTCCAGAAAAACTACCTATAGACAGGCACCAATTCGTCACACTCAAACCTTTACCCTATTGGCCATTGAACACGCAACAAGAAGAAGGGTAGAAGCCTACTTCTTTAGAATCCTTTGCCTGGCATGTTCAAAAACTTCTTTAGCTAAGGCAAGAGCCTTAACTGCTTCATCTGAACTATCAAAGTATCTAGATGGCACTTCACCTGGTAACCCATTAGGGTAACGCGTTGGTATATAGTAGTCGTCAAGCCTCTTCACATCACTAGCAGGCTTAAAGGTTGGGTCGATAGACTCAGCGATCTTCAACAATTCAGCCACTGAATGCGTGAAGACAGGTTCTCTTATATGATCATATATGAAAGCCTTAAGGGCTTTTTCTGCGCTCTGTTGACACAAAAATAGCGCTAGGTAGTAACGTTGAGCCTTGGCCAGCATTTCCGCGTCCTTAAGCTCATCCTCAGCCTGTGTTAGCCACCTTAAGGCTTCACTTCTTCGGCTTCGACTCATAGACCACCATCCCATTTCTTAAAACATATCTTAGAAACCTGCTGATTTTAATACCCTTCTCTAATTCCTTCTCAGTGAAGGCTAGTATATCAGATGCAATATTTCGTTCAACTTTTGAATATATCTCTTCCATCCATTCTTTCCCAGTTTTTGAAGGCGGCATTACAACCAAAATATCCAGATCGCTGCCGCTCCAAACCTCTCCTGTAACATATGAACCAAACAAAACTATTTTAAGGGCGCCCAAGTTCTTGAGCTGCTCCACTATTCTTCCAAGCTCAGCCTTTAGTTCTCTCATTCGCTCCGAACTCTTTTCTCGAGGACCCTTTAGCATGTACTTAATTTTGTCAAGCCAATATATATGCGTATCAGAAAACCTTCAAGTTGAACTTCTACGTCAAACTTGGAGTTATACTAATAGACCTTTTATCTAACGATAGGACGAATGTACGTTGTACTATTGGAGAAGTCGAATGTTTGTCTAATAAACATAGACGACTTTACCACCATGGCTTTAGTTCAGGAGGCTCAACGTTCAACAAGGGCTTTAGGAAGGTGATAGCTTGCTCAACCCCCGATGACCTGCTGAAGCATGGGTCTTCGTGTTCAACACTTAGAACGCCGTTATAGCCTACTTCGAGGAGAGCTGTGATAACCTTCCTCCATGGGACATCACCCCAACCAATCGTCCTAAATCTTACAGCCCTCGCGATTTCGTCTTGTGGAGTGTTTATGAGCACGCCGGTCCTAGAAACGCTATGCTTTACAAGCTCAACATCTTTTGCGTGAACGTGGACAATCCTCTTATTGATTTCATATATGAATTGAACAGGGTCCATCTGCTGCCAAAGTAGGTGCGACGGGTCATAGTTGAATCCGAAGGAGCTATGGTTGTCGGAAACCTTCAGAAGAACCTTTGCTGTGTCAAGGTTGTAATTCAACTCCTGTGGGTGTGTTTCGAAAGCCATCTTGATACCGTGGTCTTTGGCGTAATCTAATATTGGTAACCATTTCTTCTTAAAGAGTTCAAGGTAATCCTCCCAGACCTTTATGTTATGTTGTGGGTATGTGTACCATCTTCCCCACTCGGGTATACCACAGAAGGTGGTAATTGTGGGAACGTCAAGCGCTGAGGCTGCTTCGATCGTTGTCTTCATCCTCTTTACCGCAAAGTCTGACTTCTCTTCTAAAGACCCTTTGAACCAAACATCTGTTGAAGCGTCATGTGGGCCTAGGACGTATTGGCCTTCAAGATGGTTACTTAACGCGGAGATCTCTAGCCCGTACTTCCCCACCACCTTTTTATATGCTGACGCACCCCCGTTCACAACTTCGTCGATGTCGATGAATTGGATGCCCTTCCAGCAAGGGATCTCTATTGCTTCGTACCCTAGCGACGATACGTAATTTAAAGTACCTTCTAGAGGCTTATCGTTGTAAAGAGCTATTGAAATACCAATCTTCATAATACAACTACCTAATGCATCGAACGGTGAACCCTGATATAAGCTTTGGCTAGGTAGTTAATAGGAAATAGTGACCTTCTTCCCTTCCCTAGCCGATTCAACCAAAGCATCTAAAACAACGTTGTTCCTATACCCGTCTTCGAATGTCGCCCCTAAAGGACCAACTTCTTTCTCATTCACTATTGCGTCGATGAAGTGGTAGACTTCGTTTATGAACGTGTGATCCCACCCCAACACATGCCCCGATGGCCAGTACTTCGCAATATAGGGGTGAACCTTTTCTGTGACAAGGATGTTGCTCCAACCTGATGTCTTCTGATCACCTTCTTTTTCTTTTGAGAAGTAGTTTAGCTCGTTCAACCTTTCTAGATTAAATTCGATGGAGCCCTTTTCCCCGTTGACTTCGAAGTTGTTGTAGTTCATTCGGCCTGTCGCGAACCTTGAAGCCTCTAAGGTCCCGATAGCACCCTGACAGAACTCTACTGTCGCTACAAAGGCATCTTCTACCGTGACCTCGCCAGCTTTAGTTGAGTCGTAGGGGAGAGGGCGTTCGCCAACGAAGTTCTTGGTTACAGCATTGACAGATCGAATGTCTCCTACGATGAAGTGCGCAAGGTCGACTATGTGGCTGCCTAGGTCTCCGATCGGCCCTGTGCCAGCTTTCTCCTTCTCAAGCCTCCAGACAAGTGGGAAGTTCGGGTCAATAAGCCATTGTTGTAGGTACCTTGCCCTAAAATGGTAGATCCTCCCTAATCTACCAGACTTAACCAGCTCCCTAGCCAGCATGACGGCTGGAACGAACCTGTAGTTGAAAGCGACCATCGCCTTGACCGCACCCCTCTTAGCAACCTCCCACATCTCTTTGGCTTCGATAGCGTTCATTCCCAATGGTTTCTCGCATAAAACGTGCTTTCCGCGCTCAATCGCTTCAATGGACACGCTATGGTGCATGTAATTGGGTAAACAGTTATCGACAACCTGTACATCTTCATCTAAGATAATACTATGCCAGTCCGTTGTAAACCTCTTGAAACCATAGTTTTCAGCGGCAGACCTAACGTTAGAAGCGTTTCTACCGTAGATAGAAACAAGCTCGGGTACAGCTGGGGGTGGCGAAAAGAAGTGTGGCATATTTTTAAACGCGTAAGAGTGGGCTTTCCCCATAAAGGAGTAGCCTAGCACCCCCACGCCAATCTTACCTACCATTTAACATCACCCATATATAGAGAAGAAGGCGAATATTAAGCATCTGTTCACACCGATGAGCAAACATATTTAAGGTAGTTACGGTGGAAACGAAATAGAAATCGATGAAGCTTCGGCAGAAGACACTGATAATATTACTCCTAACCGCGTTCTCACTTATCATAGCTCAGATAGCCATCGCAGTCCAGATGACACAAAATTTCACCAAATTCGAAGAATCAGATGTAGAGAGAGAAGTCAGGAAGGTACTTAACATAGTTGACAACGAGATGTCATCTCTAAGCATAACTACACAGGACTGGGCATATTGGGATGACACATACAAATTCATGCAGGATCAAAATCAGGAATACATAAAGAGCAACCTAGGGGACACAAGTGTAGATAATCTTAGACTAAACCTAATGCTTTACGTAAACCTACAAGGTCAAATCGTTTACAGCAAATACTACGACCTAAAAAACAAAACCAGCCTCCCCCTCCCAGAGAGCATAAACGAGCACATTCGTAGAGGGTCTCTAATCTTTGAAAGCACATTGAACGGGGAAAAAACTCAGGGGTTCATCTCCCTACCTGAAGGGTTGATGATCTTCTCTTCAAAGCAGATCTTGACAAGTAAACGGGAAGGACCAGCTCAAGGCATACTCCTCTTCGGGCGCTACTTCGAGTCCACCGATGTTAGACGACTCGCACAGATCTTAAACCTGACAACCTCCTTATACGATGTTGAAGACCCGAAGATGCCTTCAGACTTCCAGAAGGCCAAAACACACTTAACAGATGAGGTCTCGATCTTTGTCTCACCTATTAATTTGGATACAGTGGCAGGGTATACTATGTTAAAGGACGTCTACGGAAATGATGTGGCAATATTGGGGATAAATGAGGCACGTCTCATCTATAGGGAGGGGCAATCGAACATCCTTTACTTAATTCTGTCGACGACTTCCTCATGCGTTCTAATAAGCCTCGCGACCATACTGATAATCGAGAGAGGTGTTTTGCACCCATTAAGCAAGTTCAGCGAAGAAGTCAACAAGATCAGTGAGAGCAAAGATATCTCCCAAAGGTTAAA
>Ga0315298_1010282_pt1 | contig 11315 bp, 11 predicted proteins | sample WHS_1_MG_FD_203077 | JGI IMG/M metagenome (GOLD analysis project Ga0315298, IMG submission 203077) | Extremophilic microbial mat communities from Washburn Hot Springs, YNP, Wyoming, USA - WHS_1_MG | ecosystem: Environmental > Aquatic > Thermal springs > Hot (42-90C) | place: USA: Wyoming... | reverse complement strand
GGTTAAAGGGAGGGTGGCCGGGATCGGGAAGACCATAAGCGAGAAGGTCCTTTCAAGGGCCTCGGGGAAGCCCGATGCCTCGGCCGGGGAGATCGTCCTAGCCGAGGTGGACCTTCTGATGCTCCACGAGATAACCGGCCCGTTGGCGATAAGGGCCTTCGAGGAGATGGGCTTCGAGAGGGTATGGGATCCCTCCAAGGTGGTCGTGGCCTTCGACCACAACGTCCCCCCTAGCGATATAAGCTCGGCCGCCATGATGCGGGAGATGCGGTCCTTCGTGCGCGCAAAGGGCTTGGAGAACTTCTTCGAGATCGGCAGGGGCGGCATAGCGCATCAGCTATTGGCCGAGGGGGGTATGTCGGCCCCTGGGAAGCTGATAGTCGGGGCCGATAGCCACACCTGCACGGCCGGGGGCCTCGGGGCCTTCGGCGTCGGCGTAGGCTCGACCGAGGCGGCCGCCGTGCTCGGGACGGGCAAGCTCTGGTTCAGGATCCCGGAGACCTTCAGGGTTATCGTGCGCAACGAGCTGATCGAGCCCTCCTCCCCGAAGGACCTGATATTGGAGATAATAGGGGAGATAGGCATGGACGGGGCCATATATAAGGCCATAGAGTACTGCGGCGAAGGCATAAGGTCGATGAGCGTAGACGGCCGATTGACCTTGGCGAACATGTCGATAGAGATGAGCGCCAAGACGGGCATCGTGGAGCCGGACGAGAGGGTTGCCTCGTACATAAGGGAGAGGACCGGGAGGTCCGTGGAGCCGATCAGGAGCGACGATGACGCCGAGTTCGAGGAGTCCTTCGAGTTCGACGCATCCGAGACGGAGCCGTTGGTCGCGGTTCCCCCGAGGATCGACGACGTGAAGCCCGCGAGGGAGCTCGGGGGGATCGAGATCGACCAGGCCTTCTTGGGATCTTGCACCAACGGGAGGCTCGAGGACCTGAGGGCCGCCGCCCGGGTGCTGGGATCCAAGAAGGTCGATCCTAGGGTCAGGATGGTGGTGACGCCCGCGTCGATGGAGATCTACCGCGAAGCCATGAGGGAAGGTCTGTTGGACGCCTTCGCGAGGGCTGGGGCGATCGTCTGCTGCCCCTCCTGCGGGCCCTGCCTTGGGATGTCGCAGGGGGTCCTCGGCCCCGAGGAGGTTTGCATCTCCTCGACGAATAGGAACTTCGTGGGGAGGATGGGGCATAGGAGCTCGAGGGTATTCCTGGCGTCGCCCGCAACGGTCGCGGCCTCCGCGATCGCTGGGAGGATAACCGATCCGAGGGATGTGGGATGAAGGCCCTGAGGGGGAGGATAATAAAGTACCCGGACAACGTCAATACGGACGATATAATACCGGCCCGATACCTCTCGGGTATGGACTTGGACCTGATGGCGGATCATATCTTCGAGGACTACGACGCGGGCTTCAAGGAGAAGCTGAAGGAGAGGGATATCTTGGTGGCGGGGAAGAACTTCGGATGCGGTAGCTCGAGGGAGCACGCGGTCATAGTCCTCAAGAAGGCCGGGGTCAGGGCGGTGATCGCCGAATCCTTCGCGAGGATATTCTTCAGGAACTCCATAAACCAAGGGCTCCTGGTCCTACAGCTCGACGGGCCCTCCGGGCCTTTCGAGGACGGCGATCTGGTGAGGATCGACTTGGAAGGGGCCCTCGTGGAGGACGAGACGAAGTCGTCGACCCATCCCCTTAAGCCATTGCCTCCCTTCCTGATGCCCATACTCAGCGAGGGCGGCTTGGTCCCATATCTTAAGAAGAGGAAGGGTTGGGGGATGGAAGGGGCTTGATGGCTCCCCCAACGCCCCTGGATGGCCCGCGCTAGCGCCCGAATGAACCGGCGTACCTGGCTAGGAGCGAGTTCCTCGGGATGGGCCTCCCCTTGGGCTTCAACCCCCTCAACCTCCGCTCCACCTCATCGCCCGGGAGGCCCAGCTCCAACCTCCTGAGCGGTATGTCTATCTCGATCGGATCCCCGTCCCTGACCGCGGCTATCGGCCCGCCCAGGGCCGCCTCGGGCTCCACGTGGCCTATGCAGGGCCCCCTCGTCCCGCCCGAGAACCTCCCATCCGTGACCATCGCGACCCTCTCGAACCCCATCCCCACGATCAGGGATGTGGGGGAGAGCATCTCCCTCATCCCGGGCCCGCCTACGTATCCCTCATACCTGATCACCACGACCCGGCCCTCCTCGACCCTCCCTTCGCCTATGCCCCTCACGGCCTCCTCCTCGGAATCGAACACGACCGCCTCCCCGGAGAACCTGAGCATCTTCTCCGGGACGGAGGAGTACTTCACGACCGCCCCGTTCGGTGCCAAGCTCCCCCTCAGTATCGCTATCCCCCCTTCCGCGTGGACGGGCCTCTCCAGGGGCCTGATAACCTCCTCATCCATTATCGAGGCGCCCTCCAACAATTCGCCGATCCTCTTCCCGGCCACCGTCATCTCGCCCTTGTTCAGGAAAGGCTTGAGCCTCCTCAATATGGCCGGGACGCCCCCGGCCCTATCCAGGTCCCTCATGAAGTAGGGGCCGCCGGGCCTCATATCGCATATATGCGGGACCTTCCTGCCGATCTCGTCGAACTCATCCAGCCGGAGGTCGAGCCCCAGCTCCGAGGCTATGGCCCTAAGATGCAATACGCTGTTGGTGGAGCCCCCGAGCGCCATGTCGACGGCGATGGCGTTCCTGAAGGCCCCCAGGGTCATTATATCTCTGGGCCTCGTGCCCGATCGCAATAGGTCCATCACCATCCTCCCCGAGAGCTCGGCGATCCTTAGCTTCTTCGCCGAGACCGCGTGCGAAGTGGCGCATCCGGGCAGCGACATGCCCATGGCTTCCGTCAGGCAGGCCATCGTGTTCGCGGTGAACATCCCGGCGCAGGACCCAGGGCCCGGGCAGGCCGAGTCCTCCAGCTCGGCCAAATCCCCTTCGGAAATCAGGCCCCTCTTGAATCTCCCGACCGCCTCGAAGACCGATATCAAATCGACCTCATCCCCCCTGTAGGCGCCTGGGTACATGGGTCCCCCCGTCACCACCATGGATGGGATATCCAACCTTGCGGCCGCCATCAGGTGCCCCGGTAGTATTTTATCGCAGGATGATATCAGGACCATCGCATCGAAGGCATGGGCCCTCACCATGGCCTCCACGGAGTCCGCTATGAGATCCCTGCTGAACAGGGAGTATCTCATGCCCCCATGGCCCATCGCTATGCCATCGCATATGGCGATCGTATCGAACTCGAGCGGCGTCCCCCCATTGGACCTGACCCCGGCCTTCACGGCCTCGGAAACCCTCCTGAGGTGCACGTGGCCCGGGACTATCTCGTTCCAAGAGTTCGCTATCGCGATCAAGGGCTTCCCCAGATCCTCATCCGAAAGCCCGGAGGCCTTAAGGAGGGCCCTCCTCGGTGCCGCTTCGATCCCTTCCTTCATCCTCGCGCTATACATCCCCAACCCCATCGGAGCTCTATCCCGAGAATACTTAAAAGCTCCGTTATTTTAAACATGAGCTTTGGTGGTTCGCTTGATGGATCTGATCATAATCGGCTCCGGATGCGCCGGATGCGCCGCGGCCATATATGCCTCCAGGGCGGGGCTCAAGCCATTGGTGATCGACGGATTTCAGCCCGGGGGGCAGCTCACGATGGCTGGGGAGGTGGAGAATTTCCCCGGATTCCCCGATCCGATCCCGGGCCTGACCCTAATGGATGGGATGAGGCGGCAGGCGGAGAGGTTGGGAGCGCAGTTCGTGGGCGGGTCGGTTACCGGGGTTGATTTCTCAAAAAGGCCCCTCAAGGTCTTTAAGGGGTCCGAAGTCTACGAGGCGAGGAGCGTCATAATAGCCACCGGCGCGCTGGCGAAGTGGTTGGGCATAGAGTCCGAAAGGAAGTTCATCGGCAAGGGCGTATCCTCATGCGCCTACTGCGATGGATACTTCTACAAAGGCAAGAGGGTCGCGGTCGTGGGTGGGGGGGATACGGCCCTGGGGGAGGCGCTCTTCCTGAGCGGCATAGCGAAGGAGGTCATAGTCGTACATAGGAGGGCGGAGTTGAGGGCCAATAGGCTGCTCCAGGAGAGGGCCCTTCGGGAAGGCAAGATAAAGTTCGAGTGGAACAAGGCCGTCTTGGAGGTATTGGGCGACGATAGGGTTAACGGATTGCTCCTGAAAGATGTGATCAGCGGGGAGATCAAGAGGTTGGAGTGCGATGGCTTGTTCGTGGCCATCGGCCACAAGCCCAATACGGATGTATTCAGGGGCCATATAGAGATGGATGCAGAGGGATATATAGTAACCAGGGATCTCGTGAGGACCAGCGTCGATGGGGTCTTCGCGGCGGGCGATGTTTGCAATAAGAAGTACAGGCAAGCCGTGGTCGCCTCCGCCCTAGGTTGCATCGCGGCCATCGAGGCTGAGAAATACCTCAGATAGAACCGGATCGAAGGCCGCCGGATCCCGCGTTTTCAAGGTTTAATAACCGGTCGGTGGGAGGGTAGCGCATGCTGGTCAGCGAGCTGGCCGAAAAGGGAGTTTACGATTCCTCCATGGCTTTGGTGGGGAGGATAAAGGACATAGATATCGACCCGGTAAGCTTCGTCGCGAAAAACTTGATAGTGGAGCTCGAGAGGGGGGTGGCTAGGAAGGCCTTGGGCGGTAGGCCCATCCTCAGAAAGGTCAAGGCGAAGGTTTCGGTATCTTATATACATCGCTTGGGGGATGCCGTAGTCCTGAACCTCCCCATGGAGGATCTGAAGGGAAAGCTGGAGAGGTTTTGAGCGGGATCCAAGGGGCCCGATCGAATCCCATCCTTCAACGCCTGAGCCGACTCGCCCTACGTGGCTTAAAGGGCCGTCCCAACGACCACCGGATCAGGAACCTAGGGAGAACTCTTCATGGATCGCCCTCACGGCATCCGCGCCATCCGACTCCCCGACCACGAAGGATATGTTCAGCTCGGATGAGCCTTGGGATATCATCCTGACGTTTATCCCCCTCCTGGCGACGGCCGTGAAGACCCTCGCCGCGACCCCGGGCGTCCCCCTCATGCCGGAGCCAACGACGGCCACGACGCAGACATCGTCCTCCGATGACACCTCCTTGATCAAACCCCTCTCCTGGAGGCCCCTCCTCAGGGCCGAAACGGCCTCCTCGGAGCTCGCCCTGGGGATGACGAAGGAGACGTTGTACTCGGAGGAGCTTTGGGAGATCATGAGCACGTTTATCCTGTTGTCCCCTAGGACTTTGAATATACTGGCCGCGGCCCCGGGCGTCCCGACGATGCCCGCTCCGCTCGCGGTGACCAAGCTTACGTTCCTTATCAGCGTCACGGCCTTCACCGCCTTCTCCCCGCGGTCGGCCCCCTCCTTGGTTATTAGGGTGCCCTCCCCATCGGGGTCGAAGGTATTCTTTATCCTCAGGGGTATCCCCCTCTCCGAGACCGGCTCAAGGGCCCTCGGGTGCAACGATTTGGCGCCGAAGAAGGCCATCTCCGCGGCCTCCGAGTAGGAGATCCTCCTAATGGTCTTGGCTGAAGGCACGATCTTGGGATCGGCGGTCATAAGGCCATCCACATCGGTCATCAGCCAGACCTCGTCCGCGTTGAGCAGCGAGCCCAATATCGTCGCCGTATAGTCGGATCCACCCCTCCCCAGGGTCGTCACGATCCCATCGGGGGTCCCGCCTATGAATCCCGTAACGACCGGGATCGAGCCGCTCCTTATCACTCCCTCCAGAGCCGCCCTGACCTTCTCCCTCGCCACCTCATAGATCGGGGCGGCCTCGCCGAAGTTGGCATCGGTCACGATCCCGGCTTCGAAGCCCGTGAAGTATTCCGCCCTCATGCCGAGGTCTCGGAGGGCGCCCCATAATATCCTCGTCGAGAGCCTCTCGCCGAAGGATAGGATGTAGTCCCTAGACCTTGGAGTCAACTCGGATAGATAGGAGACCCCGACCAGCGCCTTTCCGAGCTCCGCTATATCTTCCTCGACTCCATTCACCAGTTCGCATTTCGTCCCCGGATCCGAAGCGGCTTCGCCCACGGCATCGATATGCCTCTTGGATAACCTCTCCAAGAATCCCTCGACGTAGGCCCTGTCGCCCGCCTTGGCCCCCTCCGCGGCCCGGATCAGCTCGTCGGTGACCCCGCCCATGGCCGAGGCGACGACCACCACCTCCTCTATATGGCCCCTGTACTTCCTTATCAGCTCAGCTGCGCTTTTGATCCTCTTCCCATCCGATAGGGAGGTCCCGCCGAATTTCACGATCACCCTCAAGGCTCGGCATCCCGCCCATCCCGTTGCCAGCTAAGTTTTGCCGGCGCGGTCGAATTTAAGCTTAGGGCATCATCGCGCCCATGGGCCTTCGGGCAAAATATTTAAGATGGGACATCAATGCCATCGTGGTCCGATATGAAAGTGGATGGGTACGAAATCCCGGAAGGCCTATATTACTCGAAGGAGCACGAGTGGGTGAAGGTGGAGGGCGATCGCTGCAGGGTCGGCATAACGGACTACGCCCAAGGAACCTTACATGACATAGTCTATGTGGAATTGCCGAAGATCGGGTCCAAGGTCTCCCAGATGCAGCAGCTTGGGACCGTCGAGTCCGCGAAGGCCGTGTCGGAGATATATTCCCCGATATCCGGCGAGGTGGCTGAAGTGAACGGCGATCTGCTTCAGCATCCGGAGCTCGTGAACGAGAGCCCTTACGAGAGGGGGTGGATCGCCATCATCGAGCCCTCGAGCTTGGAGGCCGACTTGAAGAAATTGATGGATCCAAAGGGATATTCGGATTTCCTGCGGAACCTTCTGAAGAAGTGATGGTGCCCGGATCTCACTTCAGGGGGACGTACATCGAGCTCCTCGATGCCCCTATGCCCGGAGTGCCATGGACAACCTTCTTATTCGTGATGGCGAACTCACCGAGGTAATGGCCGATCATCTCCTCCTTCACCTCTATCGGGGAGAACTCCTTCCCGTTGTGGACGAGTAGGGTGAACCCGACCATCTCCGGCAGTATGACCATATCCCGGCAATGGGTCTTCACGGCCTTCTCCCCCCTCGATCTCGCCTCCCTGATCTCCTTCAGGAGCTTCCTCTGCTCCTCCGTGAGCCCCCTCAAGAGGGACCTCCTCTGCCTGGAGGGGAGCATCTTTATGAAGTCGTCCATCGATACCTCTAGGAGTTGTTCCAAGCTGAAGCCCCTATAGGTGAACTGTTTCACCATCTTCGGTCCATCAGCCTATCGATGGGGGATTTTTAACTCTATCGGAAGCCCCTCCGGGAGCGGGGATGTAGCCGGCGATCCCATCGTCCCAATCCACCTTCGGGCATTGGGGCAGGCCCGCGCGCCGCTCATTGCCTGCTCTTCCGCCCTCGCCCCGTCCTCCTGGCCGCGATCAAGCCCACCTTCCTCCCCGGCGGCGCGTGCCGGCTCACGGTCTTGGGCCTTCCCGCGTGCTTATGCCTCCCCCCTCCGAATGGATGGGAGGCGGCCACCATGGCCGTCGCCTTGGGCATGGGCCATTTCCTGCCCCTGGCCTTCATCAGCCTCCACCTGTTTCCAGCCTTGACGAAGGGCTTCTCCACCCTTCCGCCCCCGGCCACCACGCCCACCATGGCCAGGCATTCGTCCTTCAAGTACTTCGTCTTGCCGGACGGCAGCCTCACCTCCGTGCCGAAAGGCGTATGGGCTACGACCAAGGCGTAGGCGCCGGAGGATTTCGCCATCGTGCCCCCGTCCCCGGGCCTCATCTCCATGTTGCACACGAAGGTCCCCTCCGGTATCTTCCCCAAGGGCCGCACCTCCCCGATCCCGATCTCCGGGCCTCCCCCTATGGAGACCTCCTGGCCAACGAATAGGCCCTCTGGGGCCACCAGGTAGCATTCTTGGCCGCCCGCCAGCCCGATCCTCGCCAAGGGCGCACCCCTGCCCGGCTCATGCAACAATTCCTCGACCCTCCCCCTTATGCCGCCTTCCATATCCCGCTCGGACAATTTCGGGTAATGGGTCGGGGCCACCCTTCGATGCGTCGGGGCCCTGAAGACCATCGTCCCCCTGCCCCTCCTCCTGACGAGGATCCTCTTGCCCATTCCGCCTCACCGAATCAGAGTATCCCGAGCTTCACGGCCAGCTCGGAGGCCTTGTACTCAGGGTTCAACTTGACGAAGGCCTTCTTAATCCCCTCGGGGGTTATGCAGACGTTCACCTTCTCCACCTTCACCTCATACAGGGCCTCGACGGCCCTCTTGATATCGCCTTTCGAGGCCTTCAGGTCCACTACGAGCGTTATCTTATTCTCCTTCTCGACGAGGCTCACCGAGTCCTCGGAGACCAGCGGATAGAGTATGGTCCTCTGCGCCATCTCGCTCAAGGCAACATCACGCCCTCAACCAACTTCATCAAACCGCTCACCGCGGACTCCGACCAGAGCGTCAGCCTGCCGGCGTGGGTGCCCGGCGCCAGGGCCTCGACGCTCAGCTTATTCAAGGTCATGGCATCGATCCCCGGGATGTTCCTAGCCGCCTTGAGGATCCCAAGGTCCTCCCCAACGACTATCAATGGGCCCTTCGGGATCCTCTTTACCCTCCCGCGCGAGCGGGAGCCCTTCGGCATTATCTTCTCCCTCGAGGCGACCCTCTCGACATCCTTCCAGACCCCGATGGCCTTCAGGGCTTGGATGACCTTCGAGGTCTCGCCGAGTTTTTGGACATCGTCCGATACGATTATCGGAAAGCCCGCGACCCCATCCGTTACATGGCCCCTCCTCTGGATAAGTTCCTCGCTGCCCGTCGCCGCTATCGCGGAAGCCAGCGCTAGCCTCCGCTCCTTTTTGTTTATCTTCTTCCTAATGGCCTTCGCGACCCGCGGTGGGTGGGCCAGCCTCCCCTTAACGGTCCCAGGGGCGAAGGCCGCCGCCCCCGCCCTTGGATAGCGCTCTCCCTTGACCCTAGGGATCCTCGATAGGCCATGGCCGACCCCGTAGGATTCGGCGCTCGTCCTCTTCCCGGCCTTTGGGTTCCTGCCCTGGGGCTGAAGCCTATGGGTTTGGAGGGCGACGACCGCCCTCCTTATTAGGTCCGGCCTGTACCTGGCTCGGAACACATCGGGCAGCTCCAACTCGCGGATCGGCTTCCCCTCCAGATCGATCACGTTGGTCCTCATGGAGCGCACCCTAGCCCGTCAGGCTTATGGATTCGATGCGTGGGGGCTCGATCTGCGCTGGGGGCCTCATGGGATACCTAAGGACTACGGACCTCTTCACGGGACCTGGGATCGTCCCGGAGACGATCGCGAAATCCCCCTTGAGGACCCCATAGTGTGCGAAACCCCCCTTTGGGGTGATCTCGGATCCCCGAGAGCCGAGCTCGAGCATTCGCTTGTTGTACTCCGTCCTCTGGAAGAACCCCATCTGCCCGGCCCTCGGGACGGAATACATCACGGAAGAGGGGTTCCATGCGCCCAAGGTTCCGACCGCCCTCCTCGTCTTCCTCGACTTATGGTGCTTAAGCGTGATCCCCCATCTCTTCACGGGGCCTTGGATCCCCTTCCCCTTGGTTATGGACAATGAATCGACGAACTGGCCCCTCTGGAATACATCCGAAACCCTCACCTGGTTGCCCAATAGGCCCTTTGCATATTCAAAGGCCTTCCTCAAATCCCCCCCGCCGACCCTCACCTCCAAGAGGTCGGGCTTCTTCTTCCCAATCGTTGTCAGCCCAGGCTGGGCGGCCATCAGGACCCTCACCTCATGGACCTTATCGAGCGACCCCTCGATGGCCTCCAATTTGCTTCGGTCCGGCTTCGGGGGGATCATCGCCCTCGATATCTCGGGCGGCAGCTTTTCGGACCACGCTTCCCCCATGGCCTTGAGGCCCCCCTCGGTGAGTTTGTAGGCCCTGATGGCGCACGCGACCATCGGGGGGGCATCCAAGATGGTCACCGGGATGGAGAGCTCCTTGCCGAACGTGAGGGACCCCTCCCTATTGTCGATGATCACGGTGTGGGCGGTGCCCACCTTATAAGCCAGGAACGCAAGCAGGCGTGGTTCGCCCTCGACATCGGGCCAGCTCCTCACCCTCGCCCTCCACCCCTTCGCCCTAGCCCTTGGGAGGTATGCCAAGGATCCATGCTTGGGCGAGTGCCTCTTCCTCCTTCCCATTACCCATCCATCCCCCTCAAATCGTTCGGCATCCCCTTGCCGCTCCGGCCTCACGAAGCTTCGATCGCCAAATCGGCCCTTCGGGTTGGGCGACCGGATCCGATCCGAAGGGATCCGAGGCCCCCTCAAAAGCCATTTTGGCGACCTCGATCAAGGTTTTGCCTCTACCACAAAGGAAACATCAATATAACCTTAACTCCCCGCGCTGGGCCCCTCGGAGGTGGGGCGGCTGGATAAGGTTTACTAAAACGGAGGGGGAGGGGATCTCGAAGGATCATGGCCATCCCGGATGGCGACGGATTCGGTATGGGGAGGGTGCTCGAGGAAACCCCGCGGTACCTCATGGAAACGGCGATGGACTTGATGGCAACGGAACCCATCCCGAAGCCCGCGAGCGTGCCGAGGTACGTCATCTTGGCGGGGCTGGGGGGCTCCGCCATTTGCGGGGACCTCCTTATAAACTGGCTCGGGAGGGGCGCTAGATCGCCCATCTCCGTATCGAGGAATTACTCCCTGCCGCGATATGCGGAGGAGGATTCGCTGGTGATAGCCATAAGCTACTCGGGAAATACGGCGGAAACCATCAGGCAATTCTCGGAGGCGAGGAAGGCGGGTTGCGAGGTAGCCGCGATCAGCTCCGGGGGCAGATTGGAAGAGCTGTGCAGGGGGGCGGGGGCCCCCTTCCTGAGGGTTCGAGCCGGATTCCAGCCTAGGGCCGCGCTGCCGTTCATGATCCTCTCCTTGGCGCACCTGCTCAAGTCCTACGGGGTTGTGGACTTCTCTTGGCGGGAGGTGGAATCCACCTCTTCGATCTTGGAGGGCCTGCGGGGATCCATAGGCATAAGGGCTCCCGAAGATCGAAATGGGGCGAAAGAACTGTCGAGGAGGCTGCTCGGGAAGTTCGTTTCGGTTTACTCCGCCGAGGCGATGAGCGGGGTGGCGAGGAGGTTCAAGGATCAATTGAACGAGAACGCGAAGACCCCATCCAGGTTCGAAACCCTCCCGGAGGCGTTCCACAACGACGTCGAGGCGCCATGGCCGAGGGGGGATTCCGCGGCCGTGCTGATGAGGAGGGAGAAGGAGGAGAGGGAGGAGGAGATCCTCTTGGACCAGTTGCGCGACCTGCTGGCGGAAGGGGATGGGGGCTTCGT
>Ga0315298_1010279_pt1 | contig 11317 bp, 9 predicted proteins | sample WHS_1_MG_FD_203077 | JGI IMG/M metagenome (GOLD analysis project Ga0315298, IMG submission 203077) | Extremophilic microbial mat communities from Washburn Hot Springs, YNP, Wyoming, USA - WHS_1_MG | ecosystem: Environmental > Aquatic > Thermal springs > Hot (42-90C) | place: USA: Wyoming... | reverse complement strand
TGGTGGAGGCGGCGGAGCGCATCGGCGGCGTGGTGCTGTCGGGCGACGCCGAGGTTGTAGGGGAGGCGAGGAGGAGGGGGCTCGCGGTGGCCCTATTCCACGACGGGGAGTTGGTGGCGCTTTGAGGCGTTGATCGCCTCTCGCGCTCATGCCCTAAAGGGCGACCGCCGCCGTCAGGCTCCGAGGGAACAGGAGGTGGAGGCAAAGGAAAAGGAGGGTTGAACCTCAGGTCAGCAATTCAGCTCGATTTCTTCCTCTTTCACGCCCAACAACGCCGCCAAGAACTGCCTTATACGTTGAGCGGAAGCGGGTACGATGTACCAGTCGTCCAACACGGTCCCCACTGCATAAAATTCGTTCGCATCCACCACGACGACCTCGTCCTCCATCGCCTGACCCACGTACAGGAAGCAGCGCCTCGCCGCCCGCACCCCCGGAATCCTCAACGCCTCAGCCCGACCCATGCCCCTAGGAAAGCCCATCTTTAGTTTTTCTCAAAACCGCTATAATTATAAGCGATAATAATACATTGAGATAAAGATTGCCGGGAGTACGCGGTTTAATACGGCGCATTTCTTTATTGATAAAAAATGTCATACCTAGAATCCGCGGAGTTTAAGACGCCGAAGATCTAAAAATCACAAATTTTATAGAGGCCGCAGGGCGCGCGTGGGGGCGGCGGCGCCTACGCCCCCCTCATCCGGGGACGGCGTATGGAACGCGCGGGCTCGGCGAACTCCCCCGCCGCTGCGGGCCTCCTTCCCTTCATCCGACGCCGATAGACCCGCCGCGGCCGCCCGACCGCGAAGTTATGGCGGCTATATATCTATCCCGTGGATTTATATACCGACCTCCGCGCCTCTATAGGGAATACAGGTATAATACGAGAATTTTACGGGAAGCCCGGGCCCACCTATAAAAACCCGCCTTTTCCCTCCGGCACAAGGTATTTAAGGGGATGCGGGGGGAGACGTCGTGAGGTATTTGAAGAGGGCGCGGGGCGTGAGGGCCGGCCCCTGCATAGCCGGCCACCCCGTCCCGGAGCACTGGGAGGCCCTCCTCGGCGACCTGGCCAGGGAGGTGGTCAGGCGCTTGGGCGCCAAGGACGTGGAGGACGCGGAGCGGCAGATATTCCACACCCCGCCCTTCTCCACACGGCCGTCTGCAGCCCCCAGATCGCCGTCGAGGGGAGGTACGGCGGGGAGTGGGCGAGGCTCTGCACCGCCGGCGAGACGCCCATGGGGGCTGGGGTCCGCTTCCCCGAGGCCCCGGCGGACGCCCGCATCCCGCTGGACATCTACCTCGGCCCCTGCGCCCTCTGGTCGCTGAAGACCAGCAACGTCGTGATTAACTGGAGGAAACATGCCCCCGACCTCTACCCGGCGTATTCGAGGTGGGACGGGAGGTATCCCCACGCCTACTTCCGTGACGTCTTCCCCGTGGTCGCCTTCGAGGCGGCGGACCAGCTCGGCCTGCTCGGCCTCGCCAACGCCCGTTGCGGGAGGCGGGGGAGGAGGTGCACGGCCGTCGCGGCTTGGGTGTACTGGATACGCCACAGGAGGATGCCTCAGATAGACCAGCAACTGGGCCGTCTCTTGTCCTTTGACTTAGTTTAAGGCTCGCCGTCCACAGATACGCCGTTTTCGGCGGGTTTGTGTCCGGGCATTGGGGGGTTCTCGCCGTTTGTTTTCAGCGTCTGCGGACGGAGGATTTAGAGATATATGTAAACTTGAATCTAGATGTTTAGAGGGAGTTTTCAGCAAGATTTTTAAGGCGTTGTTGATCCGCCTATATGGAGCTTGCGCTTGAGGACGTCAAGGCGTCTCTCCGCGGGGCTGGCTGGGAGGAGGAGTGGGGCCCTCCTCCAGCCCCCCACGAGTTCATCGTGAGGAGGGAATACCTGGAGAAGGTCGTGGACGCCGACAGGGCGTGCCTCAAGAGCCGGAGGCCCGTGGTGTACCTCGCCGCAAGCGCCGGGGGCAGGTGGTACGTGGTGGGGCCCGTGCCGCCTACGCCGTACAACTGCCTCCCGGTCACCTTCAAGAAGGCGTTTCCGGACGTGTCGTCGGCTGTGGGCGAGCTGGTGGAGTACGCCATGAAGATATTCAGGTTCTACCCCCGCTGGTTCAAAATAGGCGTCATAAGGGAGGCGGGCCTCTGCAGCTGGCCCGAGTTCCACTTCCTCTGCCAATACGAGGACGTGGCCCCTCCGCTGAGCGCCAGAACCCAGAAAAAGACCGCAGAGGCCCCCCGCGCGGCCGACGGGCAGGCCGGCGGGGACGGGCGGGACGGGCAAGGCGCGGCCGGGCCGGCGGGCTTCGCCCTGCGCCGCGCTGCCGGGGCCCAAGCCTCCGCCGCGCCTCTCCTCCGCCGGCGCCTGCCGTCTTGCCTACCTGAGCCGTCTTTTCAAGTCTGTAGCCCGGCGCCGTGCCTTCAAAGACAGCCTCTACGCCTAGGTCTAGGGCGGCTCTGCACCTAACGGCGGCCACCTTTCCCTCTTGGTCCACGGCCGCCTCGATCTTCAGCAGAGGCGCTTCGACAACTTCAAGCCTAAGGCCGAAGAGTCGCTCGACGACTTCTGCGAATAGCCTCTTGACTTGGGCGTAGACAGCCGTCGTAATCCTAAACCACTTATCTTCGTCAGGTTGTAACCGCGGCCAGCTCCTCGCTGTTGCGTCTAGCCTCAGCCAGCTCTCTGCTTAATCTCGGCCTCCACCTCCTCAGCCACACGCCGCAACAAGCCCCTAAGAGCCACAAAATCCATAGAGAGGACAGGGGAGAGGTTTAAAACTCCACGGAGGCAGACTATGCCCCAATGTTGAGTATGTATTACACTACACCTTAGCTATGAGCAACTTTCAATACTCATTATACAAGGAGGGTGTTTGTGAAGCAAGGAGGATGCGAAGGTCGGCCCTTGCCGACTGCCCATCCCGGAGCGCTGTAAGACTCTCCTAGGTGAGGAGAAGCTATAGACACCATCTGCCTCTGTGCCGAAGAGCTTCACGCCTATGTAGAGGTTGCCCACGCGGCCTGGGCACGGCGTCGCGCCACCTCTCGTACACCTCGCGGGGGACCGCGTAGTCTCCCACGACGACCCTCACCGCCTCCGCGGTCTTGGCGAGCTCCTCCAGCGCCTCTGCGTCCACGAAGCTGGTGACGACGCTGAGGCTCTCAGCGCCTATCTCAGCCAAGCACTTGACCAGCGGCCCGCAGAGGCGGAGCCCGAACTCCAGCCGGAACATACAACCTCCGGCGCGGCCTTATAAAACCGTTGACAGCCGGTTGACGACGTGCGCGTCTCCTCCCGCCCCCGCCAGGGCTCGCGGCTTTCGAGACGCCGCCAGCCGGCTTCTGCGAGATGTAGCAACTCGACAGCGGGAGCGCGTGTTCGCCCCCTAAGCTGTACTGCTAGACTTTTGTTTTCTAATGTTATGCCGCTTCAAGTCATCTAAATATTTATGTTGATGCGTATTTTAGCTTGTGTTTGAGCTTTATGAGCGTGTCGACGTGGAGTTCCTCCACGAAGTCGTAAGGCAGTATTCCGGTTGCGAGGGCGACTACAGCAAGCTGGCGGAGAAGATAGTGCAGTTCAACGGCGGATACACGCTGATGGCCAAATACGCCGGCCTCTGGCTGAGGAGCAATGGGTGTAAGGTAAAAAACGTGGAGAGTGCTGTGGAGGAGACGAAGAAAGAGCCAAAGCTCTTCCTTGCTCACTACATCTGGCGGGTGTTGCTTCGTAGCAGTGGCGATTTGGCTAGGAAGGCCGCTGTACCGCTCCTCCTCCACGCCTACTTCGGCCCGGTGCCGGAGGGCGTGACGTACATCACAAAGGCGGTAAACTACGGAGTCTGGCGTTTCTTAAAGCCGGAGAAGCTGAAAAGCGCCAGCCTGGAGTCCTTGAAAGAAGACGCGCTGGAGCCTATAGCCAAATGGCTAACCCAAAAGCACGAAGACCTCGTGGAGGAGGTGTTGAGAGACCTAGCCGGTCTAAACGGCGAGAAGGCTAGAGAGCTCTACAAAAAGGCACTAAGCGACTTAATCAAGGCGCTTGACCGGGCCCGCGACGAAGTACTTAAAGAAGGCGGCAAGATACTCGCCGAGCTTAATATCACCGAAGACGACAGGGGAATGGAGAACTCTTTACTGGCCTTTGTCGGCGGGAGACTCGCCGCTATTTTCAAGAGCGGCGAGGTCAGGCATTGCTGGAAGAGGGTGGCCCTAATCGTTGGCCACGCACTGGCTGGATATCACGTATTGCCTAGGAGGGAGCAGTTGCCGGAGGACGTCGCAGAGGCTTTGGGAGACGCCTTGGAGCCCTGCGCCGTGGATGCGTACTTGACGATAGACGGCGAGATACCGCCGCTTTCAACATACGTAGCACAACTGATGTCCACAAGAGAATTAAACATACTCGCCCCTTACGCAGAAGCTGACATCATAAGAGCCGCGAGGAAATCGGCGGAGGGGCTGTTGGCGAGGCGGAGAAAGAGAGACTTCTGGTGGCTATCTGAGACATTATATGCCCTGGGTCTGGCGGTGTTGGCCGCCGGGGCTGAGGTGGATGGGGAGACGGCCGACCTGTTGCTCTACACGGCGCCTTTCGCGGTGCAGGGGGTTGCCCGTCCGGAGACTGTGTTGACGATTTTGGCGGCGTTGCGTCCTCTGGTCGAGAAGGCGCCGCATAGATACGTCTCTCTGCTGGCCGCCGCCTCGGAGCTGACTCTGCTGGATCAAGGAACCACATTGTATATCTACCTCGCCTTGCAACAACTCGAAGACCGTCTCCCTGAGACGGAGCGCATCTGGCCTCTGGTGGAGGCTGTCCGCGCCTACTCAAACCTGGTGAGAAGATATCCAGAACACATTAAGAGCAGGTGGAAGGGTGCGGTAAATATGTGCAGGCTGTACGACGAAGTTAGAAAGCGTGACGCCGCAACGGCGCCGGGTGTCGGCCTCTCGACACAACGCTTGTTCGATGCCGTAGCTAGGGCTTATGTGCTGGCCACGGCGCTATACAGCGACGAGCTGGCGCAAGTCGTGCAGAGGTACTGCGGCTTAGGCGACCTCATAGAGGAGGCCGAGGCCGTAAAGGGCGTGTTAAACGGTGCGGCGACTCATCTAGAGGAGTTGAGAAAAATTATGGAAAACGACACAGACTTCGCCGAGTGGGTAACAATCCACAGCCCTACAGGCGACGCCAGGTTTGTGATCGAGAACGTGAGGAATTGGCTCACGCATGTGCTGGCCCTCTACAAGCTAGACCACGCCATTGACGAGAAAGGCGAGTTAGACGAGAAGAAGCTGGAAGAAGCCGCAGAAGAGTTCGAAAAAGCGGCGGAGATAAACAGAAAGCTGAAGCATTGGGAAAACTACCTCATCGACCGTGGTTGGGCTCTTAGGGCCCGCGTCCTCGCCGCAAAGAATTTGAAGGAGCTTCCCGCGAGAGCTGAAGGCTTCTGGGACCTGTGGAGGGAGGCGGAGAAACACCTTGAACCAACCGCCGTTTATTTAGCGACTGCGGCCTTCACACTCGGCGAGTATTTAGTTTACCTGGCGGCCTCTGACAACAAAGAAGAGGCGGTGAAGTTATTGAAAGAGCGGCGGTGGTTGCTGAACTACCGTCCGGAGGTCTCTGTGAATACTCGGCTTATGCTTAGGGTTCTCGGCGTGGGGGAGGGGGCGAGACAGGAGGAAGTTGTGGATGTGTTTAAGTCGCTATTTTTACCGGAGTTTCGGCCGGCTTTATCGATGCTGGCCGGCCGCCTGCAGAGAGACGAAGCCCATAAAGAATGTGGCAAATTATTCAACGCCCAACCATCTGAGGCCAAACGCTGCGATATCATCGTGGCAGCCGCCGCAGGCGATCGAGTAGCCGCCGAGATTTTGAGGTCAGTTATAGAGGAAGTAGCGCCTGAGGCGCGTCCCTTGCTGAATAAGGCGGACGGGAGGACTCTAGTGGAAGTCCTGGCACCTGAATACTCTCACACACGGCTTGCCTTCATGTTGCTGGCGGCTGTGGAGGGCAGGGCCGACGCGGTTAGGCTACACGACCTGCTGAGTTCCGCGTGGTTTAAGAAACCCCTAGTCCGGCGGCTTTTCCGCGCCGTCTACGAGAACTGCGGCGACTTAAACGGCGAGGGATGCAGGATGGCTCTGTTGAAGCTGTACTACTACCACTATTAGCGACGGCTCCCGCGGCTGGACCTTGCCCGAGGCGGTGGGCCCCAAGTCCTCTTGAGTCCTGTTGCTGGCGACATGCACGGCGTATACGCCAAACTGCGTACCAGCAACAGTCCCCGTCTCAAACGCACTCCTCCGCTCACGGAGACGCTTTCTCTCTTTTCCCGACGGCTTGTGGGCGTATTCTCTCCGCCGGCCTTCGTTTTAGCGCTAGGGCGGCGACTCTGCATCTACGCCGCGGCCCCACTCGGAGAGACACTTCATAAAAACCACCAAGTCTCATGTAATACATTATCTATATCGTGTTCGAGGAAATTTTGGGGGAGTACGTCTTGCTTCAATTTATTATAACTAGTTGTATTTTTTAGAGAGTGTCTACTCGGCGTTGTGTATGTTCGTGCGCGTCGGCGCTGAAGGCGGCGAAGCTAGCTACATGCTGTCTGGCGTTGTCAACATACGCGGGGCTATGGCTCGTAGGCCGCGTTTAGATCCGTCGATATTGATCCACCGCGACCCCCGCGCCTGGGTTGAGCCGAGGCACGCAGTCGCCTTGGCGGCTAGACACACCACGCCTCTAGTCGATTGAGATGTACGACTTAGGCATAATCGCGCTGGTGGGCATAGCCGCCTTCGTGATGTTGCCGAGAGGAGACCCCAAGTGGACGCTCCCGGCGTTGATAGGCGCCGTGGCGCTCTTCCTAGTGCCCACAATGACTATGTTGACCATAGCCTTCTTCACCCCCAAGGGAGAGCTTCCGCCTCTGTTTAAAACTGAACAAGGCGAGTTCTTCCCTACCCCCTCCCAGACGCCTTGAACCTGCAGAAAGCCTTGGAGAGGAACTACAAGGCCATACACGAGACCTTCGAGGCCCTCCTAACGGCTCAGCAGGTCTCCTTCACCGCCCTCTTCGCCGTGGCGTTTACAGAGACCCTACCCGAAGTAGTTTCAGCTGTGGCGCCGTTGTTCAGCTCTCTAAATTCGCCATGTACTTCTCCAAGGTTAGGGACCCGGTAATACAAATCGCAATAACGACATACAACGCCGTCACTGCCTTCGTTATGGTTTTCCACTTCCTGGAGTTTATGGCGGGGCTGGCGGTGAAGATAAACGAAGATACGCTCCGCGGACCGTTGCGCCGAACCTTCTAGGCGCCTACGTGGCGCGTGGAGAGCCGTAGGTCGTGGGTTCGAATTCCATCGGGCCCGCCACATCTCTCTGACAAGCTTCATACGTAGACGTCCGCGCCGCCTTCTGCTCCTCCCGTGTATAGAGAGCCGCACGGGCAACCTTACACTTGGGTCAGGAGATAGACTCAACACCTCTAGCCCCTCCCTCTCACGTTGCCGCTCTCCTCTCCAGCAAGCGTCTGGCTCTCCTATCATCGCCCTGTTTGGGAACATCCCCCTCTGACAATTCCCTTAAGCTTCTCGGACAAAATGGCCAAGACGCCGATGGTGGCGTAGACACGCCGATAGAGAGGAGATCTGGCTGTCTGGCGTGGAACCGAAGGGCCCAGCTAGGCCATTGTATCCGAAGGTCACCTCCCATTCAAGACCAAAGCATACGTATAGAGGTCCCTGTCAGTCAAGTTCTTCCTGGAAAACAGAACACCGGTCACCATCTCCATAACGGGAATAGACCTCCAAGCTTACCCGCGAGGTCCATGCCGTCTTTCCACTGCTTCAGGCATGCCTTACCATTGGATGGCCTACTTCATCACGAATGAGCCTTAAGCTATCAAAGAAAATCTATTTGTAATAAAGATAACTGCATCCGGCAGATTTTGAGTAAATAAAAATAATACTGAAAATGGCTGAGGTTATTGTTGCGCCTGTTTCCAGCTCTTCAATACGTTGTAGCCCATTAGGGCGAATACTCTGCCCACGAGCACCAGCAGACCGCCGATGAGAATAATGAAGAGGAGGGCGCCCAGCCAAGTCCATTTGGCGGCGTCGTTGAACTCCTTGACGCCGGTGGCGACGGCGAGTTCATTATAGGCGTTTCTGTAATATCTTCCTGTGAGTAGTGCGAACACGTAGGCGAGAACGAAGAAACCGGCCAAGACTTCGAAGATGTGCCACGACAAGTAAGTGCAGAGGGGTTCATAACATGTAGGCCCAAAGAGGAGGGCTAAGAATAAGACTATCAAAGTTATGGTCCCTACCACGGCAACAGCCACCGCCTTTAGGGCGTTGCCCCAGATGGCATGCCTGTTGAGAGCCTCGGCTAGCCTCTTTAGGGCTACGAGCTCCATTATGTAGCCTGCCAGCGTCGCTATGCCGCCCACTAGAAGCCCTGCGAGTTGTATAATAACGCCGATGAACCCGAGATTACCCGCAGACCTAACTTTCTCCTCCATGGTATATTTACGCTAGATATTTATAAATTTTACGATTAACGCGCCGTCGGGTTGCACCGAAGCGATACAAGGCATCAGTACCTAGCGAGGAGCCGGGGCCTGTTGCCTGAGTTCGCCTATTCCGTCAAGGCGAGTGTCGGCCTAGGGGGTCCTGTGACAAACTGCAGACTGCAGTACAGTACGGTTAAGACTGGTAGCGACGCGGGACAAGCCCCGAGGCTGGCCAATCTAGCTCTTACTAACGACAAGGGGTGAGAGCTCAAGTCATCGGCCTCACTCTCCTTAATATCGAGGTAGAAGCCTAAGCCTTAAAAAGCAAGAGGGAGGGCTGCATTAGCCTCCTTGCCCTCGTATCCATCAACAGCTACTCGAATTCCCTATAGCCTATTCGGCCTGTCGCCGCCATACGCCGATATTAATCAGCTATTCGCTGTCTGTCGGGGAGCATTACCTAGGGAAAAATTAGGCATCCAAGCAAACCTGCTGGGTTGCTCTGAGGACGTATTTGTTTGGCTAGTCTGGAGAAAATTTTTAACTGGACACGATTCAGAACGCTTAAAAATAGCGAAGAGGGCAAAGATATGCGGGGAGTCTTGCTGAGCCTAGTTCTTGTTTTCTTCATCTCTGCTCCCTTAATCCATGCCACCACTATCGAATATAGCGGCCTCGTTGATATTTACTACCAGTGTGGAGCTTACGTTACTAACTTCGGCACATGTGCAGGAAACTGCTTCGGCTTCATAATGGCTATAGGAGATACCGCGGAGAGGCCGCCCATCCATGTCTACATAGGCAACACAGAGGCCTCTGTCAACTACACGCTCTACCACGTAGACGACCTCTATCAGCCCAACCTGTGGGTCGCGGAGTTTTGGGGAAAGGGATCCGGATCTGTGAGGGTAGAGACCTGGCTTGGCGTTGAGGCATACCTCTTGGTGAACTTCGGGGTGGGGAAGCCCATGTATGTGAAGGTATTGACCCTGCCCTACTTCGCGGGGCGAGGCGAGACCAAACCGTGGGAGGTGCAACTGGGAGCCAGCGGCAACCTATTGGTGTGTACTGTGGGCAAATACGCGGCGAGCGGAGAAGTCTTCTACAACGGCTCGTGGAGGCCGGCCTCGGTCTCCACCGGCTGGTACCACTCGGTGGTGTCGGGGAGCGGGAGCGCGGTCAAGCTGTACTGGAGCAACACGCCCGAGTCTGCGATAAAGGTGGCCTACGTCGTCTTGACCACGCCCAAAGGCCCCGACAGAGCCTTTGTAGTCGGGATAGACGGCTTGCCCGTCCCCGCCCAGTTTCTCCGCCTCATGGCTGGGCCGGGCGTGGTTGTGGAGAAAGACGGCGTCGTCTCCTTCTTCGGCACAGGCTACCTCACATACGGCGGGAGGCAGATAGAGCTCAGACCCAACGCCACGGTGGTCGTGGAGGGGAGGCGTTGTCTCTATGTGGGGCGGACCTCCACAGGCGAGCCCCTAGATGTGGAAGTCCTCCTCGACGGCAAGCCGGTCGTCTCCGGCAGAGGACAAGTGGAGGCTTTCTGTATCCCCGGCGCCACCCAAGCTAGGTACACCTACCGCATGCAGTACCCCATAACCAACGTGGTCTACACCGTAGAAACTAACGGCAACTACACACTACCCCTCGTCGAGATGGAAATAATAGTGCACGACCTCTATCTAAGACCTGTTAAGGACTATGTGATCGAGACGCCGCCCAATATTTCGCTCACCCTGGTGTTGCCAGACCACAACTATCAGAATACGGTAACCGCGTTTGCAGGAAAACTAGATATATATCCAAATCCATTAAGCTATTTACTACAAATATTACTAAGTATTTTAGGAGAAATAGGAAAAATTAATATGAAAACAACATCGAATTTGTATATATACTATCTATTAATTGGGAGATTTATACCTTATCCGTTGATTGAGGCATCTATACTTATTTTTCTCATTTATTACATGCTACTTCTGTTTACCCGAAAAAGTATATATGGACTTGAATTTAGATTACTTAATCCGATCTTATTTATTATTAATGGTATTTTACCATTAGTCTTCATTAATATCTATTCAATTATATATTTTATATTATTTATTTTATTATATATATTCATACGTACAGATATATTTGATAAAGTAATATTAAATATTTTTGTATTTTTATTATTTGCATTATCCATCTCAGTACATTCTGGAATGCCTATTTCTTATTTCGTCGCTTGGACGCCTGTGCTGATTCTTTCTTTATATGTAATACTATTTTTTAGATATTTTCGCTTAGTTAGGCATTTTGGTATTAGTGAAATTATCTTAGGTATTATGTATATATTATTATTTATTTTGATATTAGTTATAACCATACCATTGGGCATAAGCGATCTTGTACTGACCTTTGTGTTAACATTACTCCTTCTGCCAGCATCTAGAGTCGCCCACACTTTACATGTGGTTTATTCAAGTTTTCCGTCGAGAAACATAAAAAAGGTCGAAGATAGCTATCGAACATTCTCCGAAAAAGAGTTACTACGGAAGAAAGTGTCGGAGCTTCTCTGCAGATTAATACACAGCAGAAGGCTTGAAGGCACTACATATTTTGAGATACCTCCCCATAGAATCGAGTTGAATGCGCGCTTTGTAGAGGGCAGAGCCGACCTTAAGAAATTTGAGCTGACCGCCAAAGCCAGGGACTTGGGGATCTCCTACGGCGGTACGGCGGTGATGCAGAAGACAGATATTGGGTGGGCATTAGCCAGCTTACAAGTCGCC
>Ga0315298_1010277_pt1 | contig 11318 bp, 12 predicted proteins | sample WHS_1_MG_FD_203077 | JGI IMG/M metagenome (GOLD analysis project Ga0315298, IMG submission 203077) | Extremophilic microbial mat communities from Washburn Hot Springs, YNP, Wyoming, USA - WHS_1_MG | ecosystem: Environmental > Aquatic > Thermal springs > Hot (42-90C) | place: USA: Wyoming... | reverse complement strand
CACTCCGAGCCCAGCGGTCCCGCCAACTGGATCAGGAAGATGGCCAGGGCGACGGGATATCCCAGCACCGCGAACGGATTGCCATGAAGCAGGTGACAGTTGGAGCTGCGGAGAAGGTTGCTGGCGTCCGTTCGGCTTGGTATCGCCTGAAGGGAGGCCGAAACCCCCAGCCAGGCCATGATGGCCACCTCAGCGAACCCGAGTAGCTCCGTTGCTCGAGCCCATTGGCGCAGGGAGAGGTTGAGCAGCACTACGGACACTGTTGAGTTGAGCAGGAACGGGCCGGCCACGATGGCGAACATCTGCCGGTACATCTCCGGCTCGTCGTGCACCACGAATCCCGCCGGTTTCCCCATTCGGAAGTAGACGACCTTCCGCACCCGGACCCCCGACAGGAGGCAGAGGAGGTGATGGGCGAACTCGTGCAGGATGACACCAGGCGCCAGCAGTGCCGCCCGCAGGTAGAGCATGAGAGCTATTCCCTGTGCCGAAGGCCGGGCCACCGGGGCAAGAAGGCATCCAGATCATCGTGGGCACGAAGAGCATCCATGGATGAATCCCCCGCCTTCGTGGCTATGCCTTGTTCTTGACGTAAGACACTAGAAGATCGGCAACACCTGCCGCATCATCCAAGCCGAACTGAGGGACGTCTAGCGGCACGCGCCGGTCCGCCACCACGGCCAGGAGTTCCTCCGCACCGCACAGCAGCTCTCCGCCGGCCACCGCCAGCCGAGAAACCTCGATCTTTGGCTTGTTGTCCGACTTGTAGCCCTCCGTTAGCACCAGGTCAACCCAGTCTCCGACCTGCGCGGCCAGTTGATCCAGCGGCATTTCCTGCTCCAATCCGCTGCGGATCAGCGCCATCTGGTTCGGAGCGGAGATCATGACGGCGTCCGCGCCAGCCTGCCGCAGCCTCCACGTATCCTTGCTCGGCCGGTCCATCTCGAAGCCGTGGCGATCGTGCTTCACCACCGCCACTCGGAGACCTCTGGCCTTCAGCGCCGGAATCAGCTTCTCCAAGAAGGTGGTCTTTCCCGCATCCGAACGGCCGACCACCGATACGATAGGCGGCATGTTGCCCTCCTCTTGCGTGCCTTGCCGTGCGGGGGTGGTCCGCGGCGTGCTCCGGATCCAACCCCCGCTGAAGGTGATTCCACGGCGGGATTGAAACCCGCCCTCTACCTGGTCTTCTCCGGCCTTCTCATCCCTGTGCTCTGCCAGCGATGGCCCGAGCTCTCTCCAGGTCGGCCGGAGTATTGACGTTGAGAAATGAGAGGAGATCGGGGTCCAGATCTCGCATCTCGGCTTCCGTCACCTCCCGAGTATTCACCTCGGGATAGAAGTCTATGATCTTCAGTCGCTGTCGCTGGATCGCCCGCTCCATCGTTGGCAGACAGGAGCGGCGATACGCCGCATGAAGCGCCTCCAGGTAGGCGCCGACCCGCGGGACTGCCAGGTCATGGCCCTCCGACAATCGGGCGATCCTCTCCAGCAGAGCTGTGGACAAGAAAGGCATGTCGCAGCCCACCACCAGCGCCACCGGGTTTCGAGCGGCCGTCAGCCCGGTGTGAAGGGCTACCAGGGTGCTGGCGCGCGGGTGGGGATCGGGGATGAGCTCGACCCCGGGAATATGAAGCCCCTCGGCCAGGTGCCCCACCACAAGGATCTGCTCCGCCAGTGGTCGCAAAGCATCCAGCACTCGGTCCAGGAGCCGCTGGCCCCCTACCTCCAGCACGGCCTTGTTGATTCCGCCCAGCCTGGTCGCCCGACCGCCGGCCAAGATGATCGCGCTGCAGCTCTGCATAGCACAGCCTAACAGATCGGCTGGACCGACCCTGGCCGATCCAGCCGAAGAGTGTGACACGCCGTTGGTCGCGCGGGGATTACTTGTTGCCCTTGTCCGCGGCGTCCCCAGGCCGCTGGGCTGGCTCGTCCTCGGCGGCGGCCTTGCGGAACTCCCGGATGCCCTTCCCTAGGGCTCCTCCAACCTCCGGCAGTTTCCCCACACCGAAAACGATAACAACGATCACCAGGATGAGAATCAGCTCTGTCGGTCCTATTGGCATGATATACCTCCCGAAGGTTGGGGACAGGCATCCAACCCCTTTGTTGGTTGCGGGGGTGTCACCGCCTGTGTGAAGGATAGGCTCTATCGCCCCGATTGTCAACGAGCGGTTCCACTCGCCGGCCGTTCGCGGCCACCAGGGGCTGCTTGGCAGGGTGCGGCCACCGGTCCAGTGTGCGGCTCCTGGGGTGAGAGCGGCCGCATGGCTCGTCGGCTCTACCTATCTCTCCACCGAGCTATCAAACCATAAGACCGGCTCGCAGGAGCCGGTCCATCAGTGCCGATCGTGCTTGCGCTTCCCTAAAGGTGAAACGCGATCTATTCAAGGGGTGTAAGGTTTGGTAGCGCATACCGGATTCGAACCGGTGATCTCCTCCTTGAGAGGGAGGTGTCCTGGGCCGCTAGACGAATGCGCCTTGCCGTTACTGGGGACACCAATATTCTACCGGGTCTGGCTCGCCAGGTCAACCTTTGCGCCCCGGCGAATCCGGCGCGGCCGGCTCGGTGGCATTAACGGGGCTGTGCAGCTTCTCCTGTAGAGGTATAGAATGGCTCTCGAACCCATCATGGCAACGGGTGCAGCTTGATCTGGCGCGTGGGTACCAGGAAGCTTACCGCGGGATGGCCTCATCCATCCTCGCCCCTGGAGATCGAGGAATCGGCCGGATGGGTCGCCGGCCGCGGAACGCGAGTAGGGAGCACCGAACCGTGACGGCTGTGGAAGTTGCCGCGCGGTACCGATGGATCGCGCTGGCGCTGGCCTTCTCATCGCAGGTGAGCAACGGCCTCTCATCTCAGGCCGTGGCTCCTCTGGCTCCTCTCTTCCAGCCCGAACTGGGGCTGACCAAGGCCGAGGTAGGCTTCTTCTCCTCGGCGGCGTATGCCGGTGCTTGGGGATTGCTGCTGGTGTCGGGGTCTCTGACCGACCGGTTCGGGGCACGAACCATGATGTCCCTGGGACAGGTGGTAGCCGGGCTCTTTATGTTCGCCATGGCAACGGTGGGTGGCTTCTTCCAGGCCATGGTAGTCATGTTAGCCGTTGGGATTGGCCGCGCTATGGCAGCTCCCAGCCTGACCAAGACCATCATGGACTTCTTCCCGCCCTCCTCCCGCGCTACCGCCATGGGAGCGAAGCAGGCTGCCGTCCCGCTGGCCGGAATCATGACTGCTTCCACGCTGCCGAGCATTGCCCTGATCGCGGGATGGAGGTGGGCGGTTGCGGCGGCAGGGTTCTGGATTCTGGCCAGCGGCCTAGCAACGGCGATCCTCTATCCCAGCCGTGGAAGACGAGAGGCATCTGCCCAGCGGAAGGTGAGTGCGCTCGCGGCGCTGGGGTCGGCGCTGCGGAATCGGGGCCTGTGGTCCATCAGCGTGATTTCGGTGCTGTTCGTCACCGTCCAGTTGGCCACTACGTCTTATCTGGCGCTCTACTTCGAGGAGATAGTCCTGGTACCTATGGTACCGGATGAGGATACTCGCATCGTGGCCGCCGGCGGCTACCTGGCCATCTGTCAGGCAGGCGGAGTGGTGGGACGTGTCGTGTGGGGGGCCGTCAGCGATAGACTCTTTCATGGCAGGCGGCTGCCGGTGTTGGCCATCGTCGGCGTTCTCGGGGCTCTGGCATCGTGGACAACCGGCTCTCTGGCCAGCGGCTACCCGATCTGGGTTCTGACTGCGGTTGCTCTTGCCCTGGGCGCATCTTCGATTGCCTGGAACGGACTGTACCAGGCGTTGATAGTGGAGACCACTGGCCGCAAGTACGCCGGCACCGGTGTTGGGCTCAGCATGACCATGACGCAAATAGGCACGGTTGGGGGGCCTCCACTGTTTGGATACATCGTGGACGTAACCGGCTCTTACCGGACAGCGTGGACCTTCCTGGCAATGCTCTCGGGGATGGGTGCGCTGGCGGCAGGGCTGGGCGCTACGCGAGAGAGGCACGTTGAGTAGTTCCGGCGAAGGCAAGCCCGGGGCCAAGTCCGGGCACGGCAAGGGGAAGAGCGCCCGGGGTTGGACGGCCAGCCGTCGGCAGTTCGAGCGATTGGTGGAGGAGGTCCTGCGGGAGATCCCCGAGTTTCTCCGAGCGAGGCTGGAGAATGTGGCGGTAGTAGTAGAGGAAATGCCAACCCCCGGTCTTCTGGAGAGCCTCGGGATGTCGCGCAACGATACCCTTCTGGGCCTCTACGAGGGGATACCCATTACCCAGCGAGGCGGCTGGTACAATCTGGTGGTTCCGGATCGGATCATTCTCTTCCGCCGGCCGATTCTTGCCATCTGCCGTTCGCCCAAAGAGGTGATGGAGCAGGTCAGGCTGACGGTGCTCCATGAAGTGGGGCACTTCTACGGCATCGAGGAGGAGGAGTTGGATAGGATGGGGTATTCCTGAAGGGAGCCAGGAGGTTGTAGTATTATGCCGTGGCGGACGTCCTGATTGTCGTCCTCAACGGGTGTGCAAACAGGAGCGAAGCGTGTCATCTGGGATCTTTGGGCGGCGGGAAATGAGACCCGCCGAGACCACCTGGATGCCCGAGGATATCGAGCTGGGGCCGGACTGGGTCCGCGAGGAGATACTTCGTTCGACCCGGGAACTCCGGGAATGGATGTCGGATCAGATCCGGCCCACGGGCGGCAGCAAGGGGCCGTCCAGGTCCGGCGGCGCCAGGCGGGGTCGCCGACCGAAGAAGTAGTCGGAACAGGAGCTCACACGGGAATCCGTGCCGCCCCGTGCCCGCGTGCTGCGTCCTGACGGCTGGCCTGACGCTTTCTGGGAGGAGGCGTCGGCGTTGCTGGCGTCGCAGGCGCGCTGAGTCATATCTGTGCCCTATGGCTGCCCCCGAAGCTGTCGGGGTTGGATTACCACTCTGTTCGCTAGGGAAGCCTCCGAAGAAAGGCAGAGCCAGACCGTGACCGCGCCGCTGACACGTTCACGGGGATGCCCCGAAGTTGCGGTTACTCTTGGACCTTCACCTAGACTCAGATCAGTCTAGCACAGCGTCCATGTGGGTGGCTCGAACAATGGAGTATACGAGAGTGAAACGGAACTCCCGACTGCTGTCGTAGGCCCGCACTGCTACCTCGAGAGCATCGGCGAGGGCCGAGCCCTGGGCCAATCGGTAGGCGGGCCGGCCACGACGCCGCCTGTAAACGACACCCAGCGATGCGAGGCTCTCCAACTCCCTCGATATGGTCACGTGGTTCGCACCGATGGCGCGTGCAGCGGTCTCGGGGGTGGTCCACCTCCGGTCGGCGTGCAGTTGGCGTAGCAAGTTCCATCGTACGAATGAGGTGCAGCAGCGGCGGATGAAGTCCACCAGAACGGCTTCCAGATTCCGGCTCATCCAGTTGTCCACGTAGTCAGGACCATCCTGCCTCTGCCCTTCCCATGTTTCAGGCCGGTGGCTTGCCTGATCTGAGAACCAGTTGCACGCCAGAGCGGCAGCCGCTGCTCTTTTCGAACGGCTCACACCCCTTCCGGCGCAAGATTCGGTCACCGCGATCCCTCCCTGTCGATGCTTGACGTTCTGAGAGAGTCGCGACTGTATCAATTCCCGGGCCATGGCAGCCACTTGCCAGATGCTATCGGCATTGTTTATGATGATGAGAGGCAGCACTATGGAGTTGCCGTCTGCTGGCGTCCATTCTTGCTTGTGGCCTTCTAGCGTTTGAGGTAGGTTGATCGGGCGTCTTGTCGCCCAGAGTCATCGGTTTGGGGTCAGACTGCCGGGTATGTTTCTTGCAGCATCATCGCTGAGGATGCTGCGCAGACCACGAAGGCGTTGTGCCCTGCAAACGTTAACTGTGGCTTTGGGGGATCCCGCTTTGCGCAGCGGCGGCGCCGATCCCAGGACGGTGAAGAAGCCGCTCGGGCCGGAGGTGAGCGACGCATATGCTCTTTCCGCGTGGTCATCCGCCCCGCCGCGGACCGCCACGAACGCTCGTGCGGATCCCACGGCAAGTAGCCAGCTCGGCGTGAAACCAACAACTACTTGTTACCCAAGGGAGGGCTGTAGTGAAGTCTCGAAGACACTTGCAGGTTCTAGGCATCTCTCTTATCGCGGCAGTGGCCATCGTCGCGGCGTGCGCACCGGCTGCTGCTCCAACGCCTACCACTGTGCCGACTAAGGCGCCCGCCGCGGCGCCAACTGCTGCGCCGGCCGTGGCGACGCCGGCAGCTACTGTGGCGGCCACGGTAGCTCCGACGAAGCCCGCGGCAACCATCGCACCGACAGCGGCGCCCACGGTAGCTCCTACCGTCGCACCGACGAAGCCCGCGGCAACAGTGGCTCCGACGGTCGCGCCGACGACCGCGCCCGCTGCTGCTCCGACGAAGCCCGCCGCTGCGCCGACGGCTGCGCCGGCGGCCGCTGCGCCGCCGGCCATCCCCCATCCCCTGGCCGGGATGGACAATTGCACCAGTTGCCACCAGGTGGGTGGAGCCGGGGTTGGCACCAAGGGTGGGACAGGACTGCCGGCTGACCACGCCGGACGCACCAACGCCCAGTGCCAGACCTGCCACAAGCCCGCGTAGAGCAGGGTAGTCAGCTTTCCATCCGTGGGGCACCGGCGGGTTCTATGCCCGCGGGTGGAAATGGACTTCGGCGAGAAGCCCGAGAGCTCCCTCACGCTTCGAGAGGGGACACTCGGGCTTTTGGCCTGTTACCGCCCCGTACTGCCGAAGCCTCCCACGCCACGCCTCGTCGCCGGCAGATCGGATAGCTCCACGACACGGGCCTGAGGACATGGGAGCAGAAGCATCTGCGCTATCCTGTCCTCATGGTGTATCAAGAAGGGGCTGCTGCCGAGGTTGCGCAACGCGACCATGACTTCGCCACGGTAGTCGCTGTCTATGACACCCGCCGTGCAAACCAGGCCTGCTACCGCAAGACTGGAGCGATCCCGGATGAGCCCCACGTGGCCCGGCGGGATAGCGAGTGCCAGGCCGGTGGGGACCAGAGCCAACTCCCCTGGGGCTAATTCGATGGGGGCATCCAGGCAGGCTCGCAGGTCGAGCCCAGCCGCTCCTTCCGTGGCATAAGCCGGCAAGCATGCTCCTTTTCGCAGCCTCTTGACCGAGATCGAAAGGTTCAACTCGTCTCCTCCACGCCGCGAGCATAGCAGCCCTTGGGGCGATGCACAAGGCGCGATACACGTGGCGTTTCGCCGCCGAGGAGTCACGCGAAAGCGCGAAGTGGCGACGCGAGGGATCTCGACCGGGTGCCCCCTCTCTCAGGGACACCCATTCGACGGTGACCATTCGTGCCGCGCCTCGGCCTTCTCCTGGGCCTCGCGTTGCGCCTCCGTCCGATCCGTTAACCCTCCCAAGATGTCGCTCCGTGGCATTTCTCTTGCTTGTCGGGCAAGACCAGGTCCCGGCGCCATGGCTCCTGCTGGAATCGGCGCGGTCAAGCGAGAGGTTGCTGAGGAGACGAAGTGTTAGCGAGGTTCGCGACAGGCATCACGTGTGCGGCGCTGGTGGGCGTTCTAGCCGCCGGATGCGCTCTGGTGGGAGGATCTCAGGGGGGCGAGGCTCCAGCTCCCGCCGGCAACATCGCAAGCACCGGAAGCAAGGCTGATCAGTCGGGCACCGCTTCATCTGCCGAAGCCCAAGGAACGTTGACCAACGATAGCTGGGCCGCCGTGTCCCAAGATCCAGACCGCTACAAGGGGTTCAGGGTCGACATAACCGGCGAGGTTTTCAATGTCTTGGGCCACGCCGAAGGGAATCTCCTGTTCCAGATCTATACCGACCCCCAGGCATCGAAAGGCAACACCCACGTGGTAACCCGCGACTTGCCGCGGCCGGTGAAAGAAGGCTACCAGGTCAAGGTGACCGGGGTTCTGGCGGGTACTCGGATCAGCCGGTCTGTATCCGGTCGGGAGCTGCGGATACCGGAGGTTAACGCTCAGTCGGTGGAGATCATCGGACCGCCAGACGTGGTGACGCCAACCACCACCCCGGTGCCCACGGCGACGCCGACAGCCACCAGGGTGCCGACGGCCACGCCCACGGCAGCCCCGCCCACCAGGACCGCTGTGCCGGCGACCTCCACGTCCGTGCCCAGAGCCACGGCTGCCGCCATCGCCGCGCCCAAACCCGCTGGAACGGCCGCCGGCACTTCCATTACCCGCAAGGATGCCTTGCTAGTGGTGTTGCCGGTAGCTTCCGCCACCGTGACTGCCCCCATGGCTTTGGGCCCGGATGCGGGAGCCATGGGTGGGAGCTATCTCTATTCGTCTGTCAGTGACCAACAGTGGGAGGGGCGGGGCAAAGCACCGGCCACCGGGGAGGCGACCCTCCGGGTGGATGTTCCCCAGAGCGGCAACTACGCCATATGGGTTCATATGTGGTATGTTGATCTGAATGGCAACAGCGTCTGGCTGGCAGTGGACGGACAGAACGCGATCAAGGTGGGCAACGATAATGCCGGCTATCGTCGCTGGAAGTGGGTGGGCTGGAGCGATGGAGATCGTTCCCACCGCATCACCGTGCGGCTGACGGAAGGCTCCCACACACTTCGCCTGGTGGGAAGAGAGTCTGGCACTCGCATCGACGGCATCCTCTTGACCAGTGACCTAGGGTATACGCCCCAGTAGCCGCCGCTCTGGATAGCCCATTCCTCGGCGCTCCTCCGATTTCAGTGTCGCTGGGACACGCGACTGCGCGACCCTGCCGAGCCAATCGTGTTAGAATCGGTCGCAGCCTTCGGAGGGGAGTTGCATCATGGTCTTTTCGGCGGGGGAGCCGGACAGGAATCGTTCGGTTGACAAGGGCTTCGTGGAGCGTTCTTGGAGCTCTGGTTCAAAGGGTGGTTTGCGCGCCGCCCTGGCAACCGCGGGATTAGCGGTGTTGCTGCTGACGATGTCCTGTCGGGTCGCGAGCCGGCCCCAGTCCTCGCCTGCCGCCGTTGCTTCGCCCAGCGCTGTGGCACGGCAGGAGGCTATGGGTGCAACCGCGACCGCCGAGACCACGGTCCCTACACTCTTCAGCCAAACGGAGGAGGGCGATGCATCTGTTCCAACATCCGCGGCTGCAGGGGGAGGGAGCGCCGCTGCCGTGGCTCCGGCCCCGACAGCCGCTCCGGCACCGCCGGCCGCCACCCCTCTTGCCGGCACGGTGGCTCCCACCCCGGCACCATCGGATACCAGCACGCCGCCACCGTCCTCCGCGCCGTCTCCTCCCGCGCCAGCGACTGCTCCTCCGACGAGTCCCACGGTTGCTCCCGCACCCAGGACCACCCAGTCCTGGACGGAAAGAGCTGGGGAGTTCCAGAACGGTCAGCTTGCTGGCGTCCAGCTTTCTTCTGAGGGATTGCGACTGATCGAGCAGATGGGTGGCACCGCCTCCTCCGAGGGGGAGTATCGGTCCCGGATTCGGGAGGCGGAGTTTCCTTTCGACAACGCTGTGCTCTCCTGGAATGCCGATGCGCCTGAGGGGTCGATGACCCGGTTCGAGCTGCGGGTCCGGACTGCCGACGGCTGGAGCAACTGGTACGCCATGGGAGAGTGGCGCTCCTCAGGCGGCCGCAGCGTTCCCGGGCAGGGCGATGCCCTCGGCCGAGTGGACATCGACACCCTGAAGCTGAACGTGCCCGCGACGGCCATCCAGTATCGGGTCAGGCTGTCTTCCTCTTACGGCGGCACCTCGCCCTTGGTTCGGCAGGTCTCGGTGGTATACTCTGACCTGAGCAAGGGGCTCTCCGGACCCGCCCTGCCCACAGGTGTGGCGGCGGGGCGCGACTTACCGGTGCCAGGCCAGTCCCAATTGGAGCAGGACCCGGCGGTGCGCGGCCTGATCTGCAGCGCTACTTCCCTGGCAATGGTTCTGCAATACTGGGGGTTGAACAAATCGGTGTCTGAGGTGGTGCAGGGTGTGAAGGATCAGACGACGGGGATCTTCGGCGACTGGCCCCTGAACACGGCCTTTGCGGGCGCCAACGGGTTCGATGCCAGGGTGGATCGCTTCTACTCGGTTGAGCATTTGGAACAGGAGATCGCCGCTGGACGTCCCGTCATCATCAGCATAGCCTTTGGTCCTGGGGAGTTGTCCGGCTCTCCCATCAGCTCCACCAGCGGCCACCTGATCGTGGTGCGAGGGTTCACGCCCCAGGGAGACGTGATCGTGAACGATCCGATTGCCCCTAACAGCGGTGCGGTACGGCTGATCTACAAGAGGGAGCAGTTGGGGCGCATTTGGCTGCGGAACGGGGGCGTTGTCTACTTGATTTCGCCCCGATCCGGCGCCTTGAAAGCAGGATAAGACGGAATGGATACTTTGAGTAGCTATTACGAGCCGCTGGAGGGATCTGGCCAGGCTCGCCAGCTCTGGGATGCTGCTTCCCAGGTCATGCAGATCCAGTCGGTGCGCTGGTTGGACCAGGGAGTGAGCCGGGCGGTCGGCAGGGCAACGCCCTCCCAGATCCGCGCCCTGGAGATGCGGGGCAAGCTGCTGGTGGACTCCGCGCGGGCCTACGATCTCCTTGCTGACCGATTTCGGGCTCAAGGTTACGTGCTGCTTCTTCGGAGAGAAGGGAACGGCCACAAGATTCTGGCGCTGGAGGGGGAGCTGCCCAGAAGCGCCGGCCGCCCCTGGGTTTCGGTGCTGCTGTTTGCTGCCACCCTGCTGTCTGTCCTGTGGGTTGGGTCCGGTTATTCCGACGAACCTGGCCAGTTACTGGCAGGGTGGCCCTTCGCGGCCAGCCTGCTGGGGATCCTGCTGGCTCACGAGATGGGCCACTACCTCGTGGCGCGCTGGCAGGGAGTGCCGGCCAGCCTCCCCTACTTCATACCGTTCCCGACGATTCTGGGCACGATGGGGGCGGTGATTCAGACCAAGGCTCCGCCCAAGAGCCGTCGAGCGCTGCTGATGCTGGGCGCGGCGGGACCGTGGGCAGGGATGGTGATGGCTATTCCGATCCTCCTCCTTGGGCTGGGGATGTCCCCGGTCGAGAGAATCCCCGCGGGCATTGGCTACTTTCAGGAGGGCAACTCCCTTCTGTATGCGGGGCTGAAGCTGTGGGTCTTCGGCCGCTTCCTCCCTTCCGGCGGGGTAGACGTGATGCTCTCGTCGGTGGCCTTCGCGGGTTGGGCCGGTCTGCTGGTGACGGCTATGAACCTGATCCCCGCGGGTCAGTTGGACGGTGGCCACATCGCCTACGCGCTGCTGGGCGAGCGCGCGAGATGGCTAAACTGGGCTGTAGTGGGTGCCCTGTTGGTCCTCAGTGTGCTGTGGCAGGGGTGGTTGCTGTGGGCGGGC
>Ga0315298_1010275_pt1 | contig 11319 bp, 19 predicted proteins | sample WHS_1_MG_FD_203077 | JGI IMG/M metagenome (GOLD analysis project Ga0315298, IMG submission 203077) | Extremophilic microbial mat communities from Washburn Hot Springs, YNP, Wyoming, USA - WHS_1_MG | ecosystem: Environmental > Aquatic > Thermal springs > Hot (42-90C) | place: USA: Wyoming... | reverse complement strand
TAGGAAGAAGAGCTTTTACAATATTCTCTTTTCCTAAACTACAAGCTGCTACAAAGAGAGCTTCTTTATTGGATGCCTCTCTTATTATTCTAACATCGTCTTTTTTCAATCCTTCATATATTTTCATGTTTATGCCTCCTTAATTTTTTTAGAATTTATGTCACCATCTATTTTAAAAATCAAAATCGATAAATTTATTTTATAATTAATGTCGAATATAAATAACTAAATAATCTACTATTTAAAACAATTGATTCAGCTTGTGGAGGTAATTTTTCGTGAAAAATATTAGCATATCTATAAAGCAATCTAGGTTCTTTTATATGATTTAAAAGAAGAAAAGCAATTTTTTTATCTTTCTGTTTCAAAGATTTTTCAAATACCTTAATTAAATTATTATAATCTTTTAAGAGATCTGATAGATGCATTATTAATAAAATCAAAAAGGATAAATTATCAGAGGAAATCATATGGAGGAAGGAATCCTAAATCTTCTACTAATTTTCTTTGAACATCTTTTCTAATTTTATTTATTCTAAAATAGGTTTTTAACCAATCTATTTCCCAATAATTAGGACTATTATATTCTAAATTTTTATATTTTTTTAAAATTTGGTTTTTCAAATATTTTTTTAATTCGTATTTAATTTGCTGATAATTATTACTCATAAATAATAAAAGGATAATCTTTTTTAAATTCGTCTAATTTTTTTATATCATTTAAAAATTTAATATATTCTTTAAGATAATTTGATTTGATTATTAAAGGTTCTGCTTTTTTAAATCTATCTTTCAAAATTTCTTGAGCATATTTTAATGCCATTAATGAATTTCTACAAGCAACTTTTTCTTCAAATTCTTCCCATTTAGCTTTCTTTATTCGAATTAGATAATCAAATGATAGAATGTCAAAGGGAATTAATAATTGTTCTTTTTCTGGTGGCAATTTCATATTTCTTAATATTGCTATCCTATAAAGAGTTTCAGCTTTATTTATTTTTTCTATTAATTTAAGTAAAGTTTTTTCTGGGAGAGATTCTATAAAATGTGAATTGGTTTCAATTAAGTCATTTAATTGTTGAGGATTTTTTAACAAATCTAAAATATCCATGTTATAAAAACAAAAAGAATTCTATTTATTTACCCTTTCAATAATGACTCTAAATCATCAAAAAATTCTTTTTTGAAATTAGGAAAATTCTTTTTTACTTCTTTTATATCTTTGTTAACTTCTATAATTTTTTTAATTTTTCGAGCCATTAAAAAAGAACTATAAACATCTAACTCAGTATATCTTAAAATGATATTAGCGATATCTAAAGTGGAAATATTATTCATCATTCTACTATTTCTAAAAATAAATCTTGAGCACTTATATCAGTTTCCTTCCATCTCGAATTCCAAGGTTGAGGAAATAAAATTCCCTTTCCTTCTTTTATTCTATTTACTTCTTCATCACTATCATCTATTAAGACTATTCCTTCTTTATCTATAAAATCTTTATGGGCAGTAGTTAAAATTATATTTTTAGAAAAACCTGGAAAATTTTTCACAATACTTTTATATTTTCCACTAAATGAATAAGGCATTCCTACAATTGGTTTACTAAGAAAGAATATCGAATCTTTTCCAAATTTCTTTACCACTAAATCAAAAAGTTCCTTTCCTTTTGGATTCAATTCAAGATTTTCCCAAAAAGATTCGTCTCTTAAAATAGAAAAAATTTTAGATTGGGGAATCTTAAATTTTGATTCAAAGTAAGGAAATATATCATACACACCTTTAGGAAAAGGATAGAAATTAATATCTAAATGTAGTCTTTCAAACAAACCTTTTACGAAATTCAATAATACACCATCTAAATCAAAATATATTTGCATATCTATTTTAAATCAATTATGATAAATCTTTCTGTTTCTTTTTCTTATCTTTTTGTAATCCCCAATATAGTAAAACTGAATAAGTTATTAGATCGAGCATATTATCTTCAATAGATTCAAATCTAGGATTTTTATTATCCCAAAACAAATTTTTAAGTCTTTCTACTTTATTATATACATAAACAAAAACCCCTTTACTACCTAATGCATACCAAGAATCTCCATAATCTTTTCCTTTTTCTATATACAACTTATGAACTTTATTTAATATTTCTTTAAACTCATCTTTTTTCATTTTTTATTTCCTCCTCTAATTCGATTAGTATTTGTCTAATTTCATCTTCATTCAAATTGAATTTTTCAAATATACTTCCAATTTTCATTAAAATAATTAACTTTAATCGAGCATCAGAAATATTATACAATTGTTTAAAATCAAGTTGTATAAGTTTTTTAATTTTTTCTATATATATTTTATTTACATATTCTATTATTTCATTCATAATATTAATACTCCAATTTAACTATTTTTTTCGACCCTTTTAATAAGCTACTATTTATTCTTATAGTACCCATATATTTTTGATTAAGGAATAATTTTACATTAGGAAACAATTCATCATCCCATATTATTAATCCTTCATAAACTTTTCCATTCCAAGCTATTTTTTTACTAAAACTTTTTTTCATATCCCCTCCTTTGCTTTTTCTATTTGAGCCCAACAAGAAGCACACAAATACATATGCCTTTCGTTATCATAAAAATAGGTTTCTTTCCCACAAAAATTACAATAATTCTTTTCGTGAGTATTAATTATTGTAATAGGTTCTCGTTTTTGAAAGTCTTCATAATATGGAGTAATTTCTACCTTTATACCCCAATAAGCTAAATCTAGATTTAATTTTTTTTCTACTCTAGAAATAGCTTTTTCGAACTCTTTTTTAAATTCATTTAACACTTCATTATCAAATTCATCAAGCATAAGGATATACCTCCTTAGACAAATCTATTTTTGGTTCAGGAATAACTTCTCTTTTTATATTAGGTTTTGTTTTAAATGTTCCTGGATCTTTTACACCTAACATTGCAAATGCTCCTAATCTAAATTGACAACAACCACATTCTCCACAACTAATTATTTTATTATTCTTAAGTTTTGGATAATAGCAAGAGGTAACATATTCATATGGAACACCAAGTTTTAAACCTATACTAATTATTTCATGTTTTATGAGATGAATGAAAGGAGCTCTAAATCTTACATTAGTATACCAATTTAGAGAATATTTTAAAGTTTTATCTAAAGATTCAATGAAGGGAATATTATTATCAGGATAAGCTATTCCATCCATTTGTTGAGCTCCTAAAGCAACTGTATCTATTTTATGCATCTCAGCTAATGCCGCAGCAATAGAAGCAAAAATCATATTACGATTAGGAACATAAGAAAGAGTAGATTCAGCATCTTTTATCTTTAACTTTGGATCAGCTTTCTTTTGACTTAATAAGAGAGAAGCTTTTTTAAAGTGTTTGAATAATGGACGAGCATTATAAATAATTAGAGGAACTTTTAAATGTTTAGAAATTTGTTTTACTGAAAATGTTTCTGCTTTTTCTGCTGCTTGACCATAATTAAAATGCAATAAATGAACTTGATATCCTAAAAAATTATAAAGATAAGCAGTAGTTGTACTATCTATACCTCCACTACAAATAACTAAAACTTTTTTATTAGGTTCTTTTCTAAATAACGAAAAAGAATCTAATTTTCCATTTGCATATCTATAAAGAGTATATGGAGGAACTTCTTTTATTAAATCGTGATGGATGGTAAACATTTCTTTTAAAGAAGCAACAATTACTTCACCTTTATTAGTAATTACATAGTGAAGTGGCATAAAATTACTTCCAAACCAAAAACTTTTATCTTTTAAGTTATATGCTATAATTGCATAACTTCCATCTATTTCTTTTAATCCTTCAATTATTCCTACTTTAGAAAAGAGATGAGGTAAGATAGCTGAATCGACTTTAGATTTAGTTTTAATATTGTATTTTTTTCTTAATTCCCAATCATTACTTATTCCACCATTATGAACAACTATCCACTCATTATTTTCAAATGGTTGGAGATTAATTAAATCATCACCTGCTCCTTGTAAATATTCTGTTTCAGGCATAGCTCTACTATTACCTAAAATAACTTTATCTCTGAAATCTATTTTAGATAATTTTTCATTTAATTCATTTATTTCTTTAACTTGAATTTTTGTAAAATAATTATTATCTAGTGCTTTCACTAAAACTCCAAATCCATCTCTTCCTCGTATTTTCAAATTATTAATCATTTCTATTATATTTTCTTTACTCGTATTTACATGCATTCCTACTATTCCACACATATTTTTCCTCCTTTCAATATAATATTTAATACAACTTTAACATTAAAAATTTTCCCCAAGTATTTAAAAAAGATCTTCTTCAATATTTGTCTCCCAACCAGTTCTTTCTTTTTCTTTCTTTTTCTTTTTTTCCTCTTCTTCCAATTTTGCTTGTTGTTCTTCATAATATTTATCTTGTTGTTCTCTTAGGTGCTCTTCCTTTTCCTTTATCCTTTGTTGTTTTAACCTTTCCTCTTCTTCTATATACCAATCTCCAAATTTTCCTATTTCGTTTAAAAAAGCTAAATATTCATTCCAAACTTCTTCATTTGTTCTTAAAATTGGTTCCCACAATTTTACACGATCTTTAATAATATCTTTTATATAATAGAAAGCATATTTAGGATCAGTTGAAATAACATTTTCTCCTTTTGGAAATCTACCTTTTAAAACATCTCTAGCATATAAATAAGAATACATTGCACTAGTAGCAATAGCATCTTCTCCTTCTGGAAAAGGTTTTCCTAAAGCTAACGCATATTTATAAGAATATTCTGGATTGGTAGCAATCAAACTATGAGCTAACTTAAAAGATTCTCCAATAGTTTTTATATATTTAAAAACATAATCCATATCACGCGCAATAAGATGTTCTATTTCAGGAGTACGTTTTTTTGTAATTTCTTGTACATATTTTAAAGCAAGATAAGGTTTAGAAATATAAGGCAATAATTTTTCAAGCATTTCCTTATCATTTCTCTCTAAAGCTTTTTCAAATGCAAAATTAATTTCATCTTGACTATATTTATTAATTACGACTAAAAAGGGATGATCTTTAAGAAAAGCATCATATTCATTTATTTCTTTTAAAAGTTTTAGATATTCTTCTAAAAGCTCCTTATTTCTTATAATAGTATTCTCTCCTTCTTTAAATCTAAATCTAAATATATTTGCATAAGCAAATGAATATTTAGGATCAGAAGATATTATTGGTTCAGCTTCTGGCCATCTTTTTCTTATAATATTTACAGTATAAAGATAGGCATATTTAGGACTTCTTAGAATGGCAGGTTCACCTTTAAGAAATCTTTTTCTACCTAATCCATAATAAGCATATTTATAAGCACTTTCTGGATATTTACTCAACAAATCTTCTTTATTTGGAAGTGGGATTCTAAAAGTTTCTACAAATTTAGTTAAAACATCTACATCATCTATTTTGTTAATAAATTTAAAAACGTTTGTTAAATCTCTTTTTTCAATAAGCATCTCAATCATTTTATTTAGTAAATTTTTATCTTTTAATAAATCTGAAATTACCGATTTATCCTTATCATTTTTATTTATATTATTTTCTTCGTTAGTATTATTTTTACTTTCATCATTTTTTAGAATATCATTTTTGTCCATATTATTTTACCTCCTTTTTTATTTCTGGATGATCTTTTAAAAATTCATCTAATTTACCTCTTTTCTTAAGAAATTTCATATATTCTTTTAAAATTTTTTTATCATTAATAATAGCCTCCTCACCTTTCTCAAATCTATTTTTCAACACATCTTTGGCATAATAAAAAGAATATTTAGTACTTTTACTAATAGCATCTTCACCTTTCTTAAATCTACCTTTTAAAATATTTTTAGCATAACGAAAAGAATATTCATCACTTTTGCTAATAGCTTCCTCACCTTTCTCAAATCTATTTTTCAACACATCTCTGGCATAATAAAAAGAATATTCAGCACTTTTACTGATAATCTCTTCTCCCTTCTCAAATCTACCTTTTAAAATATTTCTAGCATAATGAAAAGAATAGATTTCATCTTGAGCAATAATATCTTCCCACTCGTCTTTGATTTTACCTTTAATTATTTTTGCTGCATATAAATAAGTTAACTCAAGATCTTTTACTAGAGGAATTAAAGCCTTTGCTAATTTTCTATCATTATTCCAAATAGCCTCTCTTAATGCTTCTTTTAATTTATCTGAATTTTTTAACAAATCTACAATATCCATATATTCAATTCTCCTCTTTTACTTCTGGATGATCTTCTAAAAATTCATCTAATTTGCCAATTTCTTTAAGAAATTCCATATACTCTTTTAAAACTTTTTTATCTTTAATAATAGCATCTTCACCTTTCTTAAATCTATCTTTTAAAATATTTTGAACATACATATATGAAAGTTCACTTTTTTTACTAATAGCATCTTCACCCTTTGGAAAAGGTCCATTTAAAACATCTTTAGCATAATAATAAGAAGCATATGGATCTTGTGCAATAGCATCCTCTCCTTTTGGAAAAGGGCCATTTAAAACATCTTTAGCATAATAATATGACAAATCTCTATTAGTAGCAATTGCATCTTCACCTTTAATAAAAGGTTCTTTTAAAGCATCTTTGGCATAATAAAAAGAAGCATATGGATCTTGAGCAATTACATCTTCACCTTTTGGAAAGGGTCCTTTTAAAACATAAAAAGCATAATGATAGGCATAGTTTGGGTTTTTAGCTATAGCATCCTCTCCTTTAGGAAAGGGACCTTTTAAAACATTTTTGGCATAATAATAAGAAGGATATGGATCTTGAGCAATAATATCTTCCCACTCGTCTTTAATTTTATCTTGAACTATTTCAAATGCATATAAATAAGTTAAATAAGGATCTTTTACTAGAGGAATTAAAATCTCTGCTAATTCTTTATCATTATCTTCAATAGCTTTTCTTAATGCTTCTTTTAATTTATCTAGATTTTTTAATAAATCTCCTATATTCATATATTTAATCCTCCAACTTAACTTCTGGATGATCTTCTAAAAATTCATCTAATTTACCAATTTCTTTAAGAAACTTCATATACTCTTTTAAAACTTTTTTATCATTAATAATAGTCTCCTCACCTTTCTCAAATCTATTTTTTAACACATCTTTGGCATAATAAAAAGAATATTCATCACTTTTGCTAATAGCTTCCTCACCTTTCTCAAATCTATCTTTTAAAATATTTTGAACATACATATATGAAAGTTCACTTTTTTTACTAATAGCATCTTCACCCTTAATAAAAGGACTATTTAAAACATCTTTAGCATAATAATAAGAAGGATATGGATCTTGGGCAATAATATCTTCCCACTCATCTTTGATTTTACCTTTAATTATTTCAAATGCATATAAATAAGTTAAATAAGGATCTTTTACTAGAGGAATTAAAATCTTTGCCAATTTTCTATTATTATCTCTAATAGCTCTTCTTAATGCTTCTTTTAATTTATCTGAATTTTTTAACAAATCTACAATATCCATATATTCAATTCTCCTTTTTTACTTCTGGATAATCTTCTAAAAATTCATCCAATTTGCCAATTTCTTTAAGAAATTCCATATACTCTTTTAAAACTTTTTTATCATTAATAATAGCCTCCTCACCTTTCTTAAATCTATCTTTTAAAATATTTTGAGCATACGCATATGAAAGTTCACTATTTTCACTAATAGCATCTTCTCCTTTAGGAAATGGTCCTTTTAAAACATCTCTGGCATAATAATAAGAAGCATATAGATCTTGAGCAATTGCATATTCTTCTCCCTTTGGAAAAGGTCCTTTTAAAATTTTTTTAGCATAATAATATGACAAATCTCTATTAGTAGCAATTATATCTTCTCCTTTTGGAAAGGGTCCTTTTAAAACATCTTTGGCATAATGATAAGAAGCATATGGATCTTGAGCAATAATATCTTCTCCTTTAGGAAAGGGTCTCTTTAAAACTCTAGATGCATAATTATAAGAAATAAGAGGATCTTGAGCTATAATATCTTCCCATTCATCTTTAATTTTACCTTGAACTATTTCAAATGCATATAAATAAGTTAACTCAGGATCTTTTACTACAGGAATTAAAGCCTCTGCTAATTTTTTATCATTATCCCAAATAGCTCTTCTTAATACTTCTTTTAATTTATCTGAATTTTTTAACAAATCTCCAATATCCATATATTCAATCCTCCTCTTTTACTTCTGGATGATCTTCTAAAAATTCATCTAATTTGCCAATTTCTTTAAGAAACTCTACATAATCTTCTAAATAATACTTATCTTTAATAATAGTTTCCTCACCCTTCTCAAATCTATCTTTTAAAATATTTTGGGCATACGCATATGAAAATTCACTTTTTTTACTAATAGCATCTTCTCCCTTAATAAAAGGACCATTTAAAGCATCTTTAGCATAATAATAAGAAGTATATGGATCTTGAGCAATTACATCTTCTCCCTTTGGAAAAGGTCCATGTAAAACTTTAGATGCATAATTATAAGAAATAAGAGGATCTTGAGCTATAATATCTTCCCATTCATCTTTAATTTTATCTTGAACTATTTCAAATGCATATAAATAAGTTAAATAAGGATCTTTTACTAGAGGAATTAAAATCTCTGCCAATTTTCTATCATTATCTCTAATAGCTCTTCTTAATGCTTCTTTTAATTTATCTGAATTTTTTAACAAATCTCCTATATTCATATATTTAATCCTCCTTTTTTATTTCTGGATGATCTTTCAAGAATTCATCTAACCTACCAATTTGCTTAAGAAATTCTATATAATCTTCTAAATAATACTTATCTTTAATAATAGTCCCTTCTCCTTTCTCAAATCTATCTTTTAAAATTTCTTTAGCATAATAATAAGATTTAACTGGATCTTGAGCAATAGCATCTTCTCCTTTTGGAAAGGGTCCTTTTAAAACATAAAAAGCATAACCATAAGCAAAATAAGGATCACTAGCTATAGCATCCTCTCCTTTAATAAAGGGACCTTTTAAAACATTTTTAGCATAACTATAAGATTTAACTGGATCTTGAGCAATAATATTTTCTCCTTTAATAAAGGGTCCTTTTAAAACATAAAAAGCATACTTATAAGAATATTCGGCATCTTTACTAATTACTTCCTCTCCTTTAGGAAATGATCCTTTTAAAACATAAAAAGCATATTTATAAGCATATTGTAAATTTTTAGCTATAATATCTTCACCTTTAATAAAGGGTCCTCTTAAAACATCTTTAGCATAATAATAAGAAGCATATGGATCTTGGGCTATAATATCTTCCCACTCGTCTTTGATTTTACCTTTAACCATTACTTTGGCATAATCATAAGTTAAATAAGGATCTTTTACTAGAGGAATTAAAATCTCTGCCAATTTTTTATCATTATTCCAAATAGCCCTTCTTAATACTTCTTTTAATTCATCTGGATTTTTTAATAAATCTCCTATATTCATATATTTAATCCTCCAACTTAATTTTTGGATAATCCTTTAAAAATTCATCTAACCTACCAATTTGCTTAAGAAACTCTACATAATTTTTTAAATAATAATTATCTTTAATAATAGACTCCTCACCTTCTTCAAACCTACTCTTTAAAATATTTTGAGCATAATGAAAGGAATATTCAGTACTTTTACTAATTACCTCCTCACCTTTCTCAAATTTACCCTTTAAAATATTTTTAGCATAATGAAAGGAATAGACTTCATTTTGGGCAATAATATCTTCCCACTCGTCTTTGATTTTACCTTTAATTATTTCAGAGGCATATAAATAAGTTAAATGGGGATTTTTTACTAAAGGAATTAAAGCTTCTGCCAATTTTCTATCATTATACCAAATAGCCTCTCTTAATACTTTTTTTAATTTATCTGGATTTTTTAGTAAATCATTTACATCCATATATTTAATTCTCCAACTTAATTTTTGGATAATCCTTTAAAAATTCATCTAACCTACCACTTTTCTTAAGAAACTTCATATACTCTTTTAAAACTTTTTTATCTTTAATAATAGCCTCCTCACCCTTCTTAAACCTACCTTTTAAAATATTTTTAGCATAACGAAAAGAATAATATCCACTTTTACTAATTACCTCCTCACCTTCTTCAAACCTATCTTTTAAAATATTTTGGGCATAATGAAAGGAATAAAATTCACTTTTGCTAATAGCCTCCTCACCTTTCTCAAACCTATTTTTCAACACATCTCTGGCATAATAAAACGAATATTCAGCACTTTTACTAATTACCTCCTCACCTTTCTCAAATTTACCTTTTAAAATATTTTTAGCATAATAAAAAGAATAGGCTTCATCTTGAGCAATAATATCTTCTTTTTCAGGAAAAGGTTTTTTAGATACATTTATTACATAACAATAGATAGTTGAAGCTTTATTAGAAAGCTTAATCAACCTATCAATTCCTTTATATTTTCGTCCATATTTAACAATTATGTTAAAAAGTAATTCTTCAAATTTATCTTTATTCTTTAACAAATCTGAAATATTCATAAAATTAATTCCTTAAAAACACTCATATATAAAATCCTAACTTACATTCACTTAAAAATGACTTCAAAGTGATCTCTCAGAAACTCTCTTAACTTTCCTATCAACTTAAAAAAAACCAAATACTTCTCCATAATGGCTTTATTTTTAATGATAGCTTCCTTGTCTTTCTTAAACCTATCATTTCTTAAACATACACTCAAAAATATCAACCATCGTTTGCAATAACTCTCTTCTCTCAATCAATTCTTTAAGTATTAAAGCTTTGCTTGGGTGCTCCTCTAAAATATTTTATGTCTCCTTTCAATAAATTTAATGGGTTCATAACCTACTTATTGCTTCTTGTGGGAGTTCTTTTGCTTTTTTTGCTTGGGTGCTTTATTATATTAAAATATAATAATCAGCACCTCAGATTTTATTCCCTCCAATTTTTTCCTCTTTTTCATCATTTCTTTTCTCCCTCTCTATTATATATATAACAAAAAAGGATTTCTTTTTTTCTCCTATCCTCTCCTCCTCTCTATTATATATAACAAAAAGGATTTCTTTTTTTTCTCCGTTCTCTCTATATATATAATATAGCTAAAAAGATCTCTTTCTTTTCTCCTATCCTCTCCCTCTATATATATAATATAGCTAAAAGGATTTCTTTTTTTCTCCGTTCTCTCTATATATATAATATAGTTAAAAAGGAAACTACTTCTATTCTC
>Ga0315298_1010273_pt1 | contig 11324 bp, 5 predicted proteins | sample WHS_1_MG_FD_203077 | JGI IMG/M metagenome (GOLD analysis project Ga0315298, IMG submission 203077) | Extremophilic microbial mat communities from Washburn Hot Springs, YNP, Wyoming, USA - WHS_1_MG | ecosystem: Environmental > Aquatic > Thermal springs > Hot (42-90C) | place: USA: Wyoming... | reverse complement strand
CAGGAGCAAAATTGGTGTGAAGCTGCAACACTTCTTCGCCCAACGTCATGCGTGAGACAAGATCCGCCGCCCGTTCGCTAAATGAGTAAGACGTATCCAAATAAATGGGAATCATTCTTTTGTTGGCAACAGTTAAGTGCGATCCATAAGCATGTTTTATATTTTTTGCATAGATAGTTGGAATGAATACAACTATTAAAAAAGCACAAATTGCAGGAAACAAAAATTGCCATTGTTCGTGAATAAAATAATAAATTTTTTTCATAAATGATTTAGTTTAATATTATATCTTATACTAATTAAGCAATATGAGGGAAAAGTGATATTTATCAATCAGTAACTTAAACTCTAATCGCATAGAATCAATTATATACGCTATATTTAAGTAATAAATATTTTTTATTGAAAAATAAACAACTCTTTTGCTATTTCCTCTTTCGGGTGGAATGAAAGCGTAGCCTTGACATCCGAGCGAGGTTCAATATCATCAACAATGTGTTAATTGTACATATACATTCCTAAATTATATGTTTAAACTATGTTCGCCAAAACCATTTTATTTTAGTAAAAAACATAGCCAACAACGTGACCAATGTAGTAATAATTACACCACGAAGCAATCCCTGCCAAGCATTATGTGACAGCATATCCACATATTTCATCAATCCAGTAATATTTAACAACGGGCCTACCACAACAGAAGAACCAACATAAGCAATCATAGGATTTTGCCCTGACATAGTAAGAAATGCTGTGGCATGTTTCCATTGAAAAAAATCACAAAGAATAGAAAAAGAAATCAATGCCATAAATGCCAAACCTGAAGTAACAAAATAATAGCTAAAAGTAGAGGTGTCTTTGCGAATGCCACCTTCAAATGCTTCAAAAAAAAGGCCTAAAAGCAACAAATAACTTCCAGCAACAAATAATTTTTTCCAAAACTGAAGGTTCACGGTTGGCGTTTTATATAAAGACGCAAGCCCTATCGACAGCAATAACATGGTAACAACCAAATTAAGAACTAATTGACGAGTAAATAATCCATACAAATTCCAAACAATAAGGCCCATTGTAATATTCAATAAAACAATAGCCCCCTTTTTTTCTTTTTGCTGATGTTCTCTTCGTGTCTGTTCAGTATTACGTATCCATTCCAACAAATATTCTCCGGCGATAGAACCTGGAATAACAATAAACAAGTACTTCAAATAGTAGAATTTATAGAGCCACGGCAGGGGAGAGAAATCAAATAAAGCTTTTTGCCAAGAACCATTAAAATTAACGGACATACACAGCAAGATAGCCATTACAAATGGGAGAATTGCAATACGTGCTATTCGATTGCGAATAGTGAAAATATAAACCAATGAGCCAAAAATGGCCATATTAGCCAACACCAAAATGATGATATTGCTATAATCTAAACTAAATGTTCGCCCATCTGCATAATGCAAAGTGAACAATAACAAAAAAGCAAGCCCGTAAGCCCCCATTTTAATAACAAGACGCAGCCAAGGAGGTATCTCCCAAGGTAACCGCATAAACATCGGAAAAAACAACAAGAAGCCACCTAGTGTGATGAACCATGCACGATAATCTTGCGGATCTGAAAGACTCCACGGATAGATATGTTGCAAAAAAATGGCAAAAAAGGCGAGCTGCAAACCTCTCAATATACTATCGAATGATAATCGCCAACGAGAAACACCTTCATCAAATTTTCTCCCTAAGGAGAAAGGGAAAGCAGCTCCCATTGCAAAGAGAAAAAATGGGAAAACTAAATCAACCCAAGTAATTCCATAAATTGATGGATTGAAGATATGATCTGGTGGCGGCACTTGTGCATGATACATCCACCTTGGCAAGGTATTGGCAATAGTTCCAGAAAGTACCATGGTAAGAATAGCATAACCCCGTAAGGCATCTAACGAAAGGGCTCTTTTAGAACTTTTCATAAACCACCCTTCTTATAGTTTGTGAAAAGAGCTGGAAATTTTTTCAACCCTTCATAAAACCAAAAAGCTTCTCCAGTAAATCCGTATCCTCTATCAGCTTCAATCATCTGTTTTAAAAGATTTTCCGTAGGATTATATGTCCCATTTTGTATTAGTATTCCAGGATAAAATTTGCTTTTAGTAGTTGTATTCAAATATGAAACTTGCTGAGCTAACGTTGATTTATAACTTGAAATATCATACCGATAGATTTGAGGAATGATCAAATCAACATACCCCCTATTTAGCCAAGATGGCCAATCTTGTAAGTAATTATTAAGCCCCCAAGGATAAATACTCGGAGCACAACATACAATAAGAGATGGATTAATTGCCTTAACAGATTTATATAAAGTTGCTTGAAAAGAAGTCAATAACCCTGCGCGCCAATTTATCCAAGCTGTATCTTGATAATTTACGGGGGGAGCCATTCCGTTGTGCTGCTCTTTATACAAATTGACAGTATAATTATCGTATCCACCAATAGTAGGAAGAGCAGGCATTCGGTCATCTTCTTGTATTCCGTCCACATTATAATTCTTCACAACCTCTGATACTAAATTAATCATAAATTGTTGTACGTCTGGCATAAAAGCATTCATCCAATCAAATCCATTTACTGTCACAAGGTTTCCATTTTGGTCTTTAGCAGCCCAACTTGGCTTGTCCTGAATTATTAACCCTCCATTTTGGCTATACGAACATGAAAATCCATATTCAAACCATGCGTAAACTTTAATATTTTTCTTATGAGCTTCTTCAATTATCTCTGCTAAAGGATCTCTTCCAACAAAACGAGGATCTTGCGAAACTCCAAAAAGATTCTTCATTACACTACTTGGGTAGATTGTTTTTCCTTGATCCCAAACACTCACAAAAATATTATGAATGCCAAAAGAATCACAAAGAGCTACAGCGGCTTTAATACTATCAAGAGAAAATAAAACCTGGCTTGCTGTACTCGTTATCCATGTGCCTGTAAAATTATCGTTTTGATTTACTACAATTTGGGGCTCTTCTTTTTTGGATTCACCACAACTTATCGAAGAGAATAATAGAGATCCAATAATCAACCACAAAAATGAATGCATGAGACTTCATATTTAATAAATTAAAATAATATTTATAACAATCAAAGAACTACTTTCTCAAATACCTACATTGAACATTAATACTTCTTCAAAATTATTTGGGAATAGGCTCCTTCTTTATGCTGTTAACATAATAAAACAGCCTCTCCCCAAATAATTTTATTTTGGATTACGGTTCTAATTGATAAATACTTGCACCTATATTTGTACATATAAATGCAGCACATAATTTACCATTTACTACTTGCAAGTCGGCATCCATAGTAGCATTACCATTCGAGGCAGTTGAAGGCATCAATACATTCATGATCGGATTTTGAAACGAAGTTGCTTGTCCATCGGTTATATCACAAATACGGAAGTAAGCACCACTATTTGATGCATAGGCCGTATAAGCCAAATAAACACGGCCTTTGTACGCATACACATCGCAATCGGTTGTGACTATCCCCGTCTGTTGTGATATTATTGACATTGTAGCAGTCATATTGAAAATACCTGTAATCGTATTTGTCATAACTGCTCCCACAAAGCCTGTAGTACCTATTGGCATTGGCTGAATGCTATAATAATAACCTGTACCTGAATAAGGGAATGTCAATTTTTGAGGCGTCGATGAGGTCAATACACCATTTGTAACAGTCCAGACTAACACATCTTGTTGTTTAGCCATCGGTACGGTAATCACTGCATTCCCAGACAAAGATCCCGAAATATTAATGCCTGCAGCACGTGGTGCATAAGACAAACCTAAAGAAGTTTCCGAATAACTTATATAAACAGTAGGGGCAACATCTGTTACTCCATTCCATTTATAGATATTTAAAGTAGTGGTTGCACCTGCACCTGCACCTAATTGGACGCCTAAAATCTCTCCATTGTCATCTGAAGCCAACTTTCTAATTCCTGTTACAGCCCCACCATCAATAGTTGTCCCAGTTTTACTCAGGGCATTCACCCATTTCCCTGACAAATCATAATAATTAGGACCTATAGGTGTAACTCCTGCACTATTGTGGTTAGCTACAACGAAATATTGACCACTAAAAGCAATTGCAGTGCCTGCATCTGTACCAAAACCAAAAGATGCGTAGGGAATAGAAGCCAAAGGCGTTAATGAAAGCTTAGGTACACCAATAGTAAATGTCTTTTGTATTCCATCAGTTCCGGTAATCTTGACCGTAGTTGTTCCTGCTAATAGATTTAATCCTTGACCAGTGAAAGAAGGATCAATCTGATTACCAAAACCTGCCGTTAAAGTAACATTGGCAGATGAAAAATTAGTTAACCCATGTACATAAGGAGTCACAATATTTTTGTTTATATCAGTAACTACAACTGAATCAGTAGGTATTCCATTAATTACCATGCCTGTAATAATTGCCGGCCCAACCTGTTGAGTGGTGATAATAAACTGATAAGTATATATGGTACTTCCATCAACTCCTAATACATGAATAGTGTGTGGTGATGTATAATCTTGCACAGTCCCATTTGTAAAGTCTTGCAAGGTTCCATTCATAAAGGCCATAGTTACATTCAAAGCGGCAAGATTTGTCCCTTTAGGTACTTGAACAATCAAACTTGAACTTGAAAAATGAATATCAGATGGATTAATGGTCAATCCACTAATAATAAATGTTGTGATTAAAGGAGGTGATTGTATTTTCAATGTCCAATTTGTCCTTTTACCATCACTACCATTGATAGTTAGCGATAAAGGTTTACGACAATCCATTTGTGTATTATTTGCAAATCCTTGTATTAAACCATTAGTTACTAATATTTCAACTTTAACATTACTTAAATCTGTACCTGCTGGTAACACAACAGTAGCAATGTTATTCGTATCGGTAGGTAAGTACAAAACATTGTTTACCTTAACTCCCACGATTTTAGATCCTTCAAACAGCCGTTTGTCCATATTATTCGAACAAGCGAAAATCACAAGCAGCAGAATTGCACACATTGTGAGACCTAAGCTTTTAATTGTTTTCATAAAGTACATATTAATATGTTATTATTTGTTATTATTCAATGCTGATTTTATTTGATTGAGAAAAGATGCCCAGTTCACATAACAGAGGTCGAAAATCATCAATCCGGCAGATTCTGATAAAGAGGCTTTGAATACTTCATCTTGTTCTGAGTCATTCAAATCGGGAAGGCTTATTGATCCTATCAGAGGGACCTGCCCATTAGTTAAGACATTTCCCAATGTGATGTATTTTTTTACTTCTTTCTCAGTTTTATAATATGTTCCAATCATAAGAAAGTCCAAATCATCTAAATAGCTGGTTTTGTAATAATGGTCAGTATAAATTTCACTTTCTGGAAAATCTAGTTTATCATTATAAGTGAAACTGGAGCTTGCCCAATTAACTCCATTTTGATAATATATTTCATACCACGAACCAACATAAGAAGCCAATTTTAATTTGGAATTCTTAGCTCTTTTGTATTGATTTATCAATGCGCGTAATCGATCAGTAAATGATTTTATAATTTTTGAACGAAAAGTAATCCACTCCACAAAATATTTTCCTTTTATCATATTGCCATTTTCATCAATATAAAAAGCATCATTGGGAAAATTGTTCAAATGCTTTCCCTCTGATTGAAGATAATCGGCAAAGGCATTACGGGTAACATGGCTAAAATCGGCATAAAGATTATCATAACGACAACGATCCATGACAATCCCATCCACAGGATAATTTTTCAATACTTCTGCCACCCGAAGCAATTCAAAATCTTGCACAGCTTTATTAGCTGGATTGACAAAATCTAACACAAGCCTTTTGCCTGAAACGGCCTCCTTGCCTACTGCGCTTTCTGAAATACGCAGTAATTTGCCCTTATCTTCAGGACGCTGAACGATCTCTTCCCAATCTTTATGTTGATTCAGTACCGCGTAATCACCGGCGGTAATATTCCCTTCTGCAAAAAAATTAAAACTTGCATATACTTTAAGCCCTAACTGATGAGCATGAGTCAGCATGGATTCCAATAAATCAAACCCGGTGTCTTTGATTTGTTTTTCGGGATTTTTCATTCCGGTGATATACGGCGATCCAGACAAATCATTTTTGCGATAAGATACAAAACCCTCAGGTCCCTTCACATCCAGACTTATTGCTGTAAAACCTGCTTGTTTAGCCCTTTGTAACATGGATTCTACCGCAACATCATTTGTCAACACCTTGGCATTCGGGAATTGTTCTATCCAAAGGATAATTTCGGGGGGTAGATTGTTTTTCTCCTTTTGAAAAATCACCAAAGGGCGTTGATCAATCAGTTGACCGCCCTCCTTCAATTTTACCTCCAAATAGTTGACTCCTTTTGATAAAAAAACCTCTCCTTTGAAGTTTCCTTTTTTATCTGTTTTCAGCATAGAGTTAACATCTTGATGCGCTATAGAGACTTGAAAGGATTTACGAATGTCGGAACCAATAATGCGCCCTGAAATTACTTGTCGATTACTCAAAACCGTGATCATCGGATCAATGTCCAATTCCAAAGCCGCTTTTCGCGTACTTTTTCCCAATTGCTCAATGGGTGCAATAGTGGTTGGCTGCCCATTTAGACGTAATTTCACTACATCGCCTACGTGAAAGTTTTCAGCCAAGAACTTCTTATATCCCCGCGTTTTGTAATCATCATCAGAAGCCACTAACACAAAACCACCGGTAGGTATGGTAAGGGACAATGCTTCTAAAAATTTCGGTTTTTCCCCTCCTTGTGAGCGGTTAATCACTTTCGTTACCTTCATTTTAGCATCCACCTGCACAGCCACCAAGTTAGTAAGAACATCTTTCACCTTTTTACCAAAAATGGGAGTAAAAAGCGCAAGTACGTTATCTGTCTTACTCCATTGAGGATCATCTATAACATTCACTTCTTTTTCTGGGCCACGTACCATTAATGTCGGGTCTGGACTTGCAGCTTCGATGGTTATTCTATCCGACTTTTGAGCAAACAAAATTCCAAAACCGGTAAATAATAGAAGGATAAACAAATATTTTTTCATATCAATTGTTCCATTTTTTTTTATCAAACTTCGGGACTCTTTGCCGTACGGCAAAGAGTCCCATTAGTTGATTATTTGTGGTTAATTACCTGCCGTACCCTGGATTTTGAGTTAACCAAGGAGCTTTAGTCAGTTCAGTATTAGGAATGGGCCAAACATAATAATAATCTTGCCAACTCGTTGGCCTTGAAACGTCCCTTCTTCTCAATTTCGATGCAAAAGCTGCATAAGATGGAATGTCATTCAAATCGCGCTCTGAGCCAGGAGTTCCATAAGAAGGAACCATGTCTGGAGTTACTTGGGTATAGCCATCTGGGTAAGTATTTGTTGCCGGATTTACGCCTGTTGCAATAGGATATCCATAAGTGGGTTCTGCATTTTGCAAAGCGCCCAATCGCCATCTGCGCATATCAAAAAAATAGAGTGATTCTTTCATTAACTCCACTTTTCGCTCACGTCGCACAATCTGCCGCATCTTTATCTGATTCCCTGCTCTTGTAGGATCGACGGTTAAAATAGAGGGCATTCCCACTCGAGCACGAACTTGGTCAATCGCATTATATACGGTAGCATCTAATTGATTTAATTCAATTTTAGCTTCTGCATAGGTAAGCAAGATTTCTGCATAACGCATCAAAATGATATTATATGAAGGCGTAAATGCTCCTTCATCAGCAAAATGGTCATATTTTTTCCACAAATAACCAACCCCACTTTGCACATAACCATATTGAGCCACTGATCCCGTATAATCAAGATTGGAAATCATGGTTACATTACCGGATGGATCAAACGATTTTGTTTGAGGATTGTATAATTCCATCAAAAATTTCATTTGTTTAGTTCCAGTATTTCCAATAATCGTATCATGCTGTGTATAGATAGTATACTTTAACCTTGGATCTCGATTGATAAATGGAGTCTTTGGATTATAACCTGAAGTAGGATCATCTATTCGTTTCCCATTTGAACATTCATATGTGTCAACCAATTGCTGAGTCGGGAATCGACCACTTTGAGCAATCATACGACTCATCTCACCTGCAGAAAGATAGTGAGTTTTCATAGCCCCTTGATTTGAATACATTATTTGAAACATATTTTCGTTTTGTGCGGCTGAGGTCATTTGCCCTACTCGAGTAAACAATGCATTATAATCAGGACATAAGCTTCTTCCACTATTTAGTATCACATTTTGAGCCGCTTGAGCCGCTATAGTAAAATAGGTATTAGCTTTATCGGCATTCGTTGTCCCAGCTTGTCCAAATCCAAATTTACACCAACTACCTGCATACAAAGCTAAACGTGCTTCTAAACCATAAGCTACTGACCTATCAATACGACCCCAATCTGCAGCATTACTATATCTCCATGGCAAATAATTAGCTACACTATTAATATCAGAAATTAAAGTATCTACTACTTGTGACCAAGGTGTTCGAGTCACATTTTTCAACTGAGCATTATTAACAGAGGTGGCAAAATATGGTATATCACCATATAAAGAAATAAGCTCCCAGTAATAATAAGCACGAAGTATTTTTACTTCAGCATAATATTGTTTTGCTTTGTCGCTTAAGTTATTAATATATGGATTAGCCCCATCCAATACTGAATTACATCGTGCTACAGAACTATAAAGGACAGCCCATGTATATTCTACAACATAATTATTTGTTAAATTAAGATTTCCAACTCCGATTGAACTATTATCAGCGCGTTCTATTCCAAAAGGAGTGTACATGTCCCACAAAACCATTGGAGGAATATTAATAAAATTTTCCTGGTTTTGATATAACATTTCGTAACATCCTGAAGCTCCAGCCTCAAGAGCACCTTCAGTATTATAAAAGTTGGACGAAAGGTATGCACTCAATGGCTGTTTATCAAGGTAATTACTGCAACTAACCAGCAATATCAAAAAGGTTACATAAAACAAGAACCTTATATTTCTTATATATTTAACTATGTTTTTCATATAATTGATTTTTAATAGATATACTAAATTTAGACACCAAATAAAGTAAAAATACATTTAGTATTGTTAAAACTTTAAATTAATTCCTACGGTGTAAGTTTGCATAATAGGATAGAATTGACCGCCTAATGATCCCCCATAAGATACTTCAGGATCATATCCTTTATAGAAATGACTCAAAGTAAACAAATTTTGCCCGCTTAAATAAAATCGAACACTATTGATTTTTATTTTTTGACAAAATTCTTTTGGCAAAGAGTATCCAATTATAATGTTCTTCAATCGGCCATAAGCCCCGTTTTTTACCCATTTGGACGAAAGAACGAAATTATCTGCTGAATTCGCCTCAGGTAACAAAATAGGATAGGCTGCATTTGGATTTGTAGGTGTCCATGAATCTAATTGATGAACAAAGAGATTCGCTCCATTGGCAAAAGGCTTTAATCCAATACCACTCATATATACCTTCCTTTGTCCTACCCCTTGTATAAAAACAGTCAAATCAAAATTTTTCCATGCTCCGTCCAATTTTAATCCATATTCAAAATGAGGATAAGGGTCTCCCAAATAGACTTTATCGTTTGAATCAATAATACCATCTTTGTTAACATCTTTATATTTAATATAACCAAGACCATCTGCACTACTCAACTTTGCAGAAGTAGCAACATCATTCAAAGTTTGAAAATATCCTTGAGCAACATAACCCCAATAACCTTTTAGAGGATATCCAACCGTCATGCTACCATCAGGGGAATGATATCCATTAAGATTAGTAATTTTATTACGATTATCATCCAAGGTGAAAGTAGCTCCATATGAAAATTGACCTATTTTGTTTCTGTGGGATAACAAAACCTCCCAACCTCGGTTATTCATATCACCTGCATTCGTATATGCAGGCCCCATTCCGGCATAATAAGGCAATGGGAATGTCATCAACATGTTAGAAACAGTTTTAAGATAATAATCCGCTGTAATACTTAATAATCCATCCCAAAATATTGCATCCGTGCCAATATCTATTTGTTTCGATTTTTCCCATTGTATGTTGCTATTAGCCAAATTAGTTTGTGCTACACCAGGAGAGAGCTGTTTATTAAACCAATAACTGTAACCCGTGTTAACCGTAGCAGTATAAGGATAATCGCCAATATCCTGATTACCCAATAGGCCATATGAAGCACGCAATTTCAGTTGGTTCAGATAGGGTTGGGTTTTTTTCATAAAAGATTCCTTAGAAATCACCCAACCGGCAGAAACAGAAGGGAAAAATCCCCAACGATTTTGTTGAGTGAATCGGGAAGATCCATCATAACGTCCATTGGCTTCGATAAGGTATTTATCATCATAATTATAGTTTAATCTTCCAAAATAAGAAAGCATAGCCCAACTACTCGCGCCACCTCCAACTGAAGCAGTACTCCCATCCCCATCACTTAAATAACTTTTCCCCAAAGTAAATCCTCTTTCGGAAGCCGATATGTTAGAATACAATTCATCTTCAGCTTGTGTTCCAAACAATATATTGAATTTATGTTTTTCAATATAATATTTATAATTGGCTTGAGCAAGATAATAGTTTCGTGTTATCTCACCTAGACTTTCAGTCAGATTATCAAGTGAAGGATATTGTCCTAAATCTATCCCTTGTAAACTCACCTCATAAGGTTTAAGATAATCACGTTGGCGGTCATTTATTTTATGAAGAGAATATTTTCCAATAATCTCCAAGTTTTTAATGGGAGTTAACGTCAACGTTCCGGTAATTAAAACATCCGAGTTCATGTCGGTATTAGTTCCGCTATCATCAGCTTCAGCTGTAGGATTTAACCCATTTTTACCATACCCCCAAATTCCATTCAAATCTTTTACTCCGGAAAGAGTTGGTAATAAATATAACGCAGTGTTAATAATTGATTGCGGAGAAGCGGCTCCTGGAGTTAAGGTATTAGCCTGCAGCAAGTTGCTTTCGAGAGTAAACTTAGCCCATTTGGTTATTTTAGTATCCGCATTGAACATCAAAGAAGCACGGCTGTAATTATTATTAGCCATTAGACCATTTTGGTATAAATAAGATCCTGCACTATAATATTGTATTGTATTATTTCCTCCACTAATTGAAACATTTTGATTTTGCATTAATGCATCACTTTTCAGAGTTGCACGTTTCCAATTAGTATCAAAGCGATTCCAATCATTTGGCTGTAACGTTTTTTCCTGCTCAATTA
>Ga0315298_1010272_pt1 | contig 11324 bp, 9 predicted proteins | sample WHS_1_MG_FD_203077 | JGI IMG/M metagenome (GOLD analysis project Ga0315298, IMG submission 203077) | Extremophilic microbial mat communities from Washburn Hot Springs, YNP, Wyoming, USA - WHS_1_MG | ecosystem: Environmental > Aquatic > Thermal springs > Hot (42-90C) | place: USA: Wyoming... | reverse complement strand
ACGAACTCGGAGCCGGAGATACTGAAGAACGGCACCCCGGCCTCGCCAGCGACGGCTCGCGCCAGCAGAGTCTTTCCAGTGCCGGGCGGGCCCACTAGCAGCACGCCGCGTGGAATGCGCGCGCCCAATCGCTGGTACTTCTCTGGTGACTTTAGGAACTGCACCACTTCAGCGAGCTCGGCCTTGGCCTCCTCGACGCCAGCCACGTCGTTGAAAGTCACGGACGGCCGATCGCCGAGCGTTACGCGGGCCCGACTGCGGCCAAAGCTGAGCGCTTGATTGTTCATACCTCCGTGACGCGAAGCCGCGAACAGCACTCCACCGATGACGGCCAAAGGCAGCAGAGCCACCAGGCCAGTCGAGGCGTAGTTAGGCTGCTGACCGACTACGCTCACTTCCACCCCGCGCTGGCGAATCTCTTCACTCACCGCTTGATTGCTTTCCTTGAAGGCCTGATATCGATGCCCAGACTTGTCGGTAGCGATCACCAGGTCACCTGCGATCTCGACTTTGTCGATCTGATCGTGCTCAACGCGAGACAGCAGGTCGCTGATGGGAACCACCTGCGGGTCGGACGAGGCAAACTGCCGAGTTCCCACGATGATAGCGAGCATCGCCAGCAAGGCGAGGAGACCGACTCCAAGCACCACGCGGTATCTTTTCACGAACTGCCGCAGTCTGCTTCCCATTCCAGCTCACCTTGCCGTTGATAGAAAAAGCGCCGACATTATACCATATGCCAGCGCCTCAATGGAATGTAAAGCTGGAATGGGATGTGAAGCTGGAACCAAGACTTTGGGCGACTGCAGATCGGGCTAGTGGATCACCCCCAGGCTGGTGGGTCCAATCCAGCAGATGGGAGTCTGACCCGGAATGTACCAGTCCATACTGCCGCAGACCATACCCTGTTGCACCCCTTCTGGAACTGGGAATGCCTGCACGGGCTTATTATGGAACTCCGGTACTTCAGCGTAGACCGCCTCCATGAAATTGTGCCAGAGCGGAACCGCGCCTTGCGCTCCCAGAATGTGCTTCATCGGCTCGTGGTTGACGTTTCCGACATCAACCCCAACCACGAGGTCAGCGGTGTATCCGATAGTCCACACATCCCAGTAGTTGTCCGTCGTGCCGGTCTTCGCAGCCGCGGGGCGGGAGAGGTTGAGCTTGCTGTTCGGTCCCATGGTAGGTTCGCGTGCCTTGTCGTCGGAGAGAATGCTAGTGATGAGGAAGGCCTGCTGCGGAGTAATAACCTGAATTCCAGTTGGGGGTGTGTATTCGTATATCAACTTTCCGTTCGTGTCCAGAATCTTGAGAATCGACGCCGGCCCGTACACAGCGCCGCCCGGAGTTCGCTGACTAGGTGGGATCGGCTCGCCTACTTGCCGTCCCCCGTTGGCGAAGGCCTGGTAGGCGAAGGTGATGTCGAGAGGCCGCACCTCGTGTCCGCCGAGGGTGAGAGACAAACCCCAGGCCTGGTAATCGTCGTTGAAAGGAGCAACGCCCATGCGGCGAGCGGTGGCGATCATCTCGTCGATGCCGATAGTATACAGAGTGCTGACTGCGGGAATGTTGCGAGATTCCGCCAAGCCGGAGCGGATGGGCAGCACGCCTCGCCAGGCACCGTCGAAGTCAACTGGTGCATAGGGGGGCAAGCCCTGTCCGCGTGGATACCCGATCGGCTCGTCCAGTACTTTGGTCGCCGGCAGGTAGCCCTTGGCGAAGGCCGTCACGTAAGTAAAGGGTTTGATGGAAGAGCCAGGCTGGCGCTGGGCGATAGCCATGTTCACCTGGCCGGAGATGCTGTTGTCGTAGTAGTCGGTGTTGCCGACCATGGTGAGGATTTCGCCTGTCTTCACGTCGATGGCAGTCAGATTGGCGTTGTGGCCATTGTAGGGTATGATGTTCTTTGTCACGTGCTCTTTGACCAGGCGCTCGCCGATCTGCTGCATTCGATAGTCTAGAGTCGTGTAGACCGTCAAGCCCCCGCGATAGACCATCTCCTCGCCGTAGCGTTGCACTAGCAGGTCGCGGACGTAAAAGACGAAGTGAGGCGCTTTCAGTTCCACCTGATGGGGACGGAAGTGAAGCGGCTCGTTGTATGCCTGTCGTGCCTGCGCCTCGTTGATGTAGCCCTCCTTAACCATCTGCTCCAGTACGTAGCGCTGTCGAGCTTTGGCCGCGTCCAGGTTGGTCAGGGGGTTATAGGCCGAGGGAGACTGTGGCAAGCCGGCCAGCAGGGAGGCTTGGGCAAGGTCGAGATCTTTGGCGTGTACATCGAAATAGGCCTGTGCGGCGGCCTCAGCGCCATATGCCAACTGTCCGTAAGGGATGATGTTCAGGTACATTTCCAGCAGACGATCTTTGCTGTACTGCTGCGAAATCTCGTAGGCAAGCACTACCTCTCTAAGCTTGCGTAGGTAGCTGCGGTCTTGCCTCTCCGAAGGCGAAAACATTACGTTACGCACCAACTGCATCGTGATAGTGCTCGCACCAGAGACAGTGGAGTCGGACTGAAGATTCTGCGACAGCGCTCGCAAGATGGACTGCGGCGCCACGCCCGGGTTGTCGAAAAACGTTGGGTCCTCCGCTGCCACAGTTGCAGCCTGCAAATAGGGAGAAATCTGGTTGAGCTTGACTGGCGTGCGTTGTCCTTCGTTAGGGTCGAATAGTTCATACAGGAGCACGCCATTGCGATCGTAGATTCTGGTGGTCGCGAAGCTGCCGCCGGCACCGAAAGCGTCTAGCGAGGGCATATCAGCGGTGGCATAGGCGAAGAGAGCATACAAACCGGCCACAAGCACTCCCGCTGTGGCGGTGGAGATGAGCACGAAGCTCAGTATCACTGCCATCGCAAGCTTCAGGTAGCGGCCCGTGGGGTGCGCATTTGCCCGTTGCGAGCGGAGAAGGCCCGAGCGGTATAGATGACCTATGGTGTTGGCGGTGGGCTTCTTCCGCTGCTGACGCCTGGCCGTCTGCAATCGGAGTGGCCTATCAAGAGGGCCGATCAAATCGCCCCAAGGAAACCTCTCGCTCTGCATTCTGTAGGCTACCTCGGAAGATGAGTTGCTGGGAAGACAGCCGGCCGTGGAAAAGTGGCACGGCCAACGCATAAGCGATCAATGCAGGCGTCGTGCCGCCGGCGTCGAAAGAAAGATCAGCGATTTTTCGTGATCGTTAACCGCTAAACGTTGTCGCTCTGGCAGCTTTATGCTAGACTAATGGCGGCGTCGGCGGCTGGGGCGGCTGCTAGGTGGTGGCAGTCGGCGATTAGTCGCGATAGGCGCAGAATGAGGCACAAGAGTAAGTGCCGAGCAAGGAGGATGAGAGACCGTGGCATACATGATCACCGATGAGTGCATCAGCTGTGGAGCTTGCGAGCCGGCTTGCCCCGTGGGCGCGATCAGCGAAGGCGCTGACAAGTATGTTATCGACCCCAACAAGTGTGTGGAGTGCCAGGGCTACTATGACGAGCAGCAGTGCGCCAGCGTCTGCCCTGTTGGCGCCCCCGTCCCCGATCCGGCGCACCCTAGAGCCTAGCAGGCGTCAGCAAGATAAGCCCAGTGATGGGTTGACCCGCTCTCAGCTCATCACTGGGCAATGCTTTCCCTCCGAAACCTAAGCGGCAGCTGTCAGGACTACAGGGTGCGGCGGTAGAGTTCGCATTCCTGGTAGTGCTCAGAGAGGCAGTATTCCTTCTGTTTTTCGGCCGATATCCTCAGGTGTTTCCCGCTAGCCCTCCCGTTGGCCGGTTCGTTACGGCTGCCGAAACGACGGCGAGCCACGCGCACAAGGGCAGCAAACCCTCCCTCAGCAGCCTCGTTCGCGTGGCAGACATTCCACTCCGACGGGAAGAGGTACTTGTGTTGCCGGTCGGCGGCAGACCCAACGTAAGGGCAGACGGCTGTCACTTCACGCGTATGCCAACGTCGCTGGTTCAGCCAACGACAGGAACCGTAATGCTCGGTGAGACACAAGGAATACTGGGTTTCTACTGAGATCGGGACGTAAGGTTCCCCCCGCCAAGGGGGCTGACCGCTGCAGTACTGAACCACGTCGGGGGGCACGCCGACATCCGCCCAGAGCGCGCAAGCGTTGTCTTCGCTCGGATGCCGGCCGCGGATGTCCAGGTTGAAACGCCGACGCAACCACGGGCATGAACTCTCGGTTGATCTTTGCACGGCCGAACCGTCTCCCCTCGTGCCAACTGATTCTTGCGGCAATTATAGCACGGCGATGCGTAGCCAGTTTGACAGTCGCGAAGAGCGGCTGCTATACTTCGGCCCGTTCTGGTCAGTGACTGGCAACCGGCTGCCATAGCGGCCTGGCATTCCAGAGGCGGGAGATAGTGTGGTATGCGCTGCCTGGTTACGGGTGTCGCCGGCTTTATCGGCTCGCACTTGGCGGAGCGCCTGCTGAGCGAAGGTCATCAGGTGGTGGGCGCAGATGCTTTCACCGACTACTATGCGCGCGAGCGGAAAGAGTCCAACCTGGCAGCACTGCGTTCGCGACCGGGCTTTCTCTTCGTCGAGGGCGATCTCCTTCGGGCCGATCTGGATACCCTGCTTGATGGCGTAGACTGTGTCTATCACGAAGCCGGCCAACCAGGGGTGAGAGCAAGCTGGGGAACCGATTTCGAGGTGTACGTGCAGCACAACGTCCTGCTGACGCAGCGCCTCTTGGAAGCAGCACGCGCACGGCCTCTGCATCGCTTCGTGTACGCCTCATCTTCATCCGTCTACGGCGACGCCGAGACCTATCCTACGCACGAGGGACTGCGGCCGCAACCGGTTTCTCCCTACGGAGTGACTAAGCTGGCCGCCGAGCATTTGTGCTATCTGTACTGGAAGAATTACGGCGTGCCCACGGTCTCTCTGCGCTACTTCACCGTCTATGGACCTCGGCAGCGGCCGGACATGGCTTTTCACAAGTTCATTTGCGCGATAAGGGAAGGCCGCCCTCTCACCATCTTCGGTGATGGGCAGCAGACGCGTGACTTCACCTTTGTAAGCGATATCGTTGAGGCCAATCTGGCGGCAGCACGAGTGGAATGCCGAGGCCTGGTAATGAATGTGGGCGGCGGATCGCGTGTGACGCTGAGCCACGCCATTGAGACGCTGGAAGAAGTGATGGGACGGAGGGCACTGTTCGACCGCCAGCCGCCTCAACCCGGAGATGTGAGGCACACGGCAGCGGACATCAGCCGAGCACGTGACGTGCTCGGCTACGAACCTCGGGTGAGTCTGGCCGAGGGGCTGCGCGAACAAGTGGAGTGGGTAAACCGCAATGGATAGCCGTCTCGGGTCTAGGCAAGGTCGAGCCAGGCTGGCCTGGTCAGCGATGGGCTTCGTCTCCGACTGGCTGCCGGTGGTGGCTTGGATGTTCGTGATCTTTCTTTCTTCCTCCCAGCCCACGGTGCCAGGTCCGCCGGAGCCTTGGCTCGACTTCGTGATGAAGAAACTTGCCCACGTGGCCACTTATGCGCTTTTGGGTGCGCTCGTTTGGCGCGGCCTGCATTTCCGCCGCGGCGCTCTCGCTTGGGCATTGTTTCTGACCGCGCTCTATGGGGCCACGGATGAGTTCCATCAATCGCTAGTGCCGCCAAGGGAGCCCGCCATTCGTGACGTAGCTATCGACACTCTGGGCGGTTTCCTCGGTCTGCTAGCAACTCAGCTATGTCTCGATGTTTATTCGCCCGGCAAACGTCGCTTCCTCGGCCGGTAGCAAGTCGATGCCCAGGGTTCTGGTTGGTTTCGGTCCGTTCCATCCTGCGAAGGATGTGGGAAGACCTCGTTTCCAAGGCGCAGAAGGTGTTGCTTCTCGAATCCGCCTTCTGCGGGCGAACCTCAGAACTTGATGTCCACGCGCTGCCTGCTGGCTGCTGACTCCAGAATCGCATCAGCGATCACTGCCACCCGGTAGCCGTCTTCGAAGGTGGCCTGGTAAGGGCCGACCGACTTGTCGTGCACCACTGCATCCAGGAAGCTTGCAATCTGGTTGACGAAGGTATCGGACCAGCCGACGATATGGCCGGCCGGCCACCAGTATTGCATAAAGGGGTGGCCGGGATCGGTGACGATCACCTCGTGGAAGCCGAGGGTGCGCGGTTGCTTCTCCTCCCGGAAATACACGTGCAGATTGTTGAGGTTCTCAAGGTCCCACCAGAGACTGCCCTCTGAGCCGTTTACCTCGATGTACTGATGATTGCGGCGGCCGGGGCAGACACGGGAGGTCTCCCAGGTCCCGATGGCGCCGTTATCATACTCGACCATAGCCACAAAAGCGTCGTCTACGTCCACGTCGGCGAACTGGTCTGGTTTTCCCGGCAAAGGACGCTGCTTGGTGAACGTACGCGTGGCGGCGCTGACGGAGCGCGGTTCGCCTACCAAGAATCGAGCGAGGTCGATGACGTGACATAGGTCGCCCAGGGCGCCGGCGCCGGCTGCTTTCTTGCTCATCCTCCAGGCAAAAGGGGCATTCGGATCAACTAGCCAGTCCTGCAGGTAATAGCCGCGGAAGTGGCGAATCTCTCCAAGAGCCCCCTGTTCTATCAGCTCCTTCGCCAAGCGGACGGCAGGAACGAAACGATAGTTGAAGGCACAGGCGTGCTTGACGCCGGCCTTTCCCACGGCCTCCAGCATCTGCCGGGATTCCTCCGCCGTACGCGCCAGAGGCTTCTCGCAGAGTACGTGTTTCCCCGCTTGGGCGGCGGCGATGCACGGCTCGGCGTGAATGTCGTTTGGCCCTAGGTTGATGAGGACCTGGACGCTTGGATCAGAGATAAGGTCGTGCCAATCGGTGGTGTAGCGCTGGTAGCCGAATCTCCTGGCCGCCTCTGCCACAGCCGCCTCTGAACGACCGGCTATGCACGCTAGACGGGGAATGGCAGGGGGCGGCCAGTAGATGTGGGGCATCTCGATAAGGGCATTCGAATGGGCTTTGCCCATGAAAGAATAGCCAAGGACGCCAACGCCGATCTCGGGAATCTGGGCCGGGGCAGAGCGGCTCGGCTGCAGCATTTCACTCACCTCGCACGGTCAAATTGGGGCAGGGTCGCATGGTCGAGTCTGGCCTGAGCTTCTGGTCGGTCGCCGCAACGTCTTGCGGCTTCACAATAGCGCTTAATGGGCCGATGGTCAAGCCGTATGCCTGCCGGTCCGCGAGGCGGCTGCCATCGATAGAAGGGGGTCGAGAGAGCGGGTCAGGAGAATGCGGTCAGACGCCGAAACCTGCTTGCAGGCCTGTCTGGAAGCGGCTATCATGTACACCAGCTTGGGGAGCCACGCTGGGATGGCTGGGAAGAAGGGTACTTTCGTTGGCCTCTGTCGCTGTCTCTCGCCTAGCATTCCCACAACGAAGCGGCGGGGCGTCGGCGCTTGCGGTCCGGAGCGAAGAGGGGATATCAGCTACCTGCTGGTGGGCCCGCTAGGAGGATAGAGTGCCGCTGGTGACGCCATTCAGCCAGAGTGTGTGTCCGTATTGCTTCTCCCGTTTTCATCTGGGCGACTGCGAGATCGTCTCCTCAACTACGGGCGAGGTGCTGCGCTATCCCACCGATGGCAAGCTGCGTTTCATCTCTCGGGTCTGGGTGCCGGCGACGTCCGGCGCGGAGAACACGCGTAGTCTGGCCGCTAGGCGTTGCCCGAAGTGCGAGGAGCTGCTGCCTCCCAATATCGAGTATATGGACGGCAAGATCATCGGTTTGGTGGGAGGTGGCGGCTCGGGGAAAAGCCACTACATCGCGTCCCTGATCGGAACGCTGGAGAGGCAGGACGCGCTGGCCGGGGTCGGGTGCTGGCGCTTCTCGGCTGCCGACCAAGATGTGCAGATGCGCTACGAAGAGGAGTACTACGGTCCCCTCTTCCGGCGGCATGAGGTAATCCCTCCCACAAATGCGCTTCCCACCACCGAGACGAACCGGCCGCTCATCTACGAGATCGTTTTCGAACGCAAGGCGGGAGCCCAACGCGGCCGGAAAGGTGTCCACCTCGTGTTCTTCGACGGTGCCGGTGAGCAGATAGCAGACCAGCGATCCGCGGTGCTCGTTAACCGTTATATCCAGTATGCCGCTGCCCTCATTCTCCTCGTGGATCCGATGAGCATCCCTTCAGTCGCTGCCAACTTGCCACCAGAGCTGCGGCCGGCAGAGCCAGCGCCTGCGCATGAAGCGATCAATATCCTGAACACCGTAGCCAGGATTTACCGCCGGGAATGGGGACTAAGACCGAGCGACCCAATCAGAGTGCCTCTGGCCATAACGGTAGCCAAATCGGACCTGTTTCGTTACCTGCCGCCGTATTCCAGCGGCCGCTGGCCGCGGTTCCTGCACGACCCAGGCTATCAGGACGGCTTCAGCCTGGCTCAATTCCAAGCCACCAGCCAGGAAGTGCGGGACCTGCTGCGATCGGTTTCGGAACGAGGGTTCTTTCAAGCTGTACGCGCTTTCACCGACGTGAGTTACCACGCCGTCTCCGCGACCGGCGAACCGCCCGATCCGGCAACCAATCGGTTCGCCGCCGTGAAACCGATTCGGTGTCTCGACCCATTGGTCTGGATTCTCTGGAGGCTGGGCCTTATTCAGGCGCGTCGGTCATAGCTTCCGCTTATTCGCTGGGAAGCCTTGCACCGGCGGACAGCAGCTAGCCAGGCGTGTCACAGCAGCCGAGGGGAGAGCGGGCTGTGCAAGAGCGGGCGATTTCAGAACTGCCAGCAATTGAGCAACTGTACTACACCTGGTCGTTGGTGGGATTGAGGAAGATGGCCGGCTGGCAGGTAAGGGCGGCCAGTCCCGGCCTCAGCAACGTGTTCTCTCAGCGGTACCAGGCCATCGAGCGTTATCTCAACTACTCGTTGCCAGAAGGGCTGAGCCCTGTATCTACGCAACCTGAGGATGCCCCGGTTTGTCTGCAACTGCTGGACCTGGATGGTGACCGGGTGTTGATGCAGAAGCGATTCGTAGGGGCGGCACAAAGGGGGCCCGGCATCTACTTTGCGCACGTTCTGGCCGGGCTGCCGCCCGATTTCTCGCTGGGTGACGCCATCGACACTTGGCAGTCGCCGTTTTGGCGTTCGTCCGCTGCCAGCCTTCCAAGCTCTCAGTTTTCCCTACCCCTCGTGGCCGCTGGAGAACTGATGCCCCGTCAGCCCCCATTTCGCTTGCAGGGGAACGAGGCCGTACGAGACTTTCTGCCGTTCGTCATCCACGCCTTCCTGGCTCTAGCTCCCACGCAACGTCTTTACATCGCAGCGCCGTCTAGTATGGTAGCGCTACTCATTTTCGGTCTGGCAGCCGCCCTGCCGCGGCCGTTGACCGCTCGGGTGACTTTTGCCACCTACGAGAGAGACGTTGGCCATAGCCCTGCCACGATAGTGGGTACCACCTGGCAGCCCGAGTCGAGTAACTTGACAGTGAAGTCTCACGGCCGGGATTTTCCCGATGAACTGTACGAGGGCCAGGGGCTGGCCATAAACTGTTTTACGGGCCGTAGGTCGAAGCTGCCTCAGCTGGGGTTGATGGCCGATTTGGCCCACTTCGCCACAACCTGTCTATACCGTGGGGAAACCTCTTCGCTAAGCCGCTTCAAAGAGATTGCGGACGAGATCGCGCTGAGAGATGTGAAGGGATGCCTGCTGGCTTATCGTCTGTATCGCGGAAGCACAGCCTGCGCGAGCTTTTCACCCGAGGAACTGGGCTTTCTGCTGAGTAGCCCGGTCTCAGCTAAGGCCTTCCTTCCCAACGCCGCCACCCGCCGCGCCATCATCGAGGCGGCTCATTCCTCCCGACCCTGGTGGGAACAGATCGGCCAGAAGCTTCTGCGCCAGCTGCACGACCCTGCCGGTCGTCTTCACGACCCGGAGATGAGTAGGTCGCTGGCCGTCCTGGCCCGAGAGGCGGTGGAGAGAGCGGAAGATGCTCTAGCCAGGGGCGATGTCAGAGGAGCTGATCGCCTGATTGGTAGCTTGGTCAAGCTCGCAGCGCCATCTGACTGGGCCCGGTTGAGCAAGGAGTTGCTGGTCAGGACACTCAATGCGCCTGGCCAGCCACGGGATCGCTACAGCTGGGAAGCCAGGGCTTGGTTGCTGTCGCTTGCCTCCAGAGAATCTTCGCTGTCTGACCTTCATCGGAGTCATCCCCAGTGGCTGTCCGTACCGTGGTCAGAACTGAGGCACCTGCTGGACCTTCGACTGCCTAGCGAGTGGCGACAGTTTGCCATCTTATCCGCTGTAGCCTCGCGGTTGGATGAGCCCTTAAGTCGCGAAGAGTGGGAAGTGGTTCTGAAACATCGAGAAGACGTCGAGAAAGCGGTTGTGGCACTGATAGGCTTTTGCAAAGAGGGCAGCGGACCGCAACCCCATTTGGCGCCGCTCCTGACACGCTTCCAGGCCGGAAAGATAGATGTTTTTCTGTTCGTGCTGAGATCTAGCGTCAGTGCTCCTCCCGGTAGTGCCCTTGACCTTGTAGCTTCCGCTGCCAACGCCGCCTCACTCAGCCCAAGGGAGGTCATGGCACTGGTGGAGGGGAATCTAGACCTGCTGCTGCGCCGCCAACTCGACGACGAGATCGTATCACAGCTGGCGAGAGGTTACCTGTGGGCGCTTGGCGAAGACGATTCTATGCTCGAGCACGCTGTGGAGACGCTCCGACAGTTGACAGCTAACGGCATCCGCGCCCGGCTGCCCTATAAGTGCGTGTCGGCCGCTGAGAGTTGGATTCGGATCGCTGAGTATCTGCAGAACCCCTCGGGCGATCCGAGGGTGGTACGCCTGCTGGGTGAAGCGGCCTTGGCGGCAGGGCTTCCGCCGAACGGCAAGGTGGCAGCGCGCCTCATCAGCACCTGGGCGGCTACTCTGAGAACCTTTGAGGAGGTAGACCTGGTGCTAAGAGTATTCGGTAAGTTGCTCGCCGACTCCGAACGCACGCTCTTCGTTCGACTCTTTCGGGCGCTATGTGAACTGCCTAGCGAAGCACCGCCAGGCGTATTTGTTGCTTACTGGGAGGCGGCTTTCGGTCACAAGTTGTTGCCAGAGTTGCGGGGCGAACTGGAGAACTGGCTGCACGAGCTGTTGGGGTCGGAAGGTCAGAATAGCACAGTAGCAACTGACCTTGCGCATTGATTCTGGAAATCGATGGGGGATGGAGGCTCTCGCCAAGATGCTTCTCGGGGAGTTCGCTTGATCGGCACAATACTCAATGCGACGGCTGTTGCCGTCGCCGGTGTGATTGGCATACTGCTTGGGAACCGGCTGCCTGATCGTATTAGGGAGACGGTCGTGGCCGGAATTGGGCTAACCACGCTTCTAATCGGCGTCCAGATGGCGCTGAAAAC
>Ga0315298_1010269_pt1 | contig 11325 bp, 8 predicted proteins | sample WHS_1_MG_FD_203077 | JGI IMG/M metagenome (GOLD analysis project Ga0315298, IMG submission 203077) | Extremophilic microbial mat communities from Washburn Hot Springs, YNP, Wyoming, USA - WHS_1_MG | ecosystem: Environmental > Aquatic > Thermal springs > Hot (42-90C) | place: USA: Wyoming... | reverse complement strand
TTATAAAAAGAGAAAGATTATTGAAGAAGAACGAGTACACTCTTCCAAACATTCTCCTCTTTCTTTTGATTTCATCTTCAGAAGTTGTGCCGCTTCGTTCTAAAGCGATAGCATCTTTAACAAAAACAGTTCTTTTTTTCTTTGCACCCAAGAAGAGCGGAATGCACAAATCATGAGAATATAAAGGGTCAACGAAAATGTAATCGCTCTTTTTAATTGCATATATTCCGCCGTTGAGTGCAGTGAGAGAATAAAGTTTGGATTCGCCTTCTTTCATCATATTTTCGAGTTTCCAGTATAGCCCTTCTGAATAGGCAATTTCGCTTTCGCTTGCATTTGTATAGATCAAGTGTCCGCATACGCAAGAGATATCATAGTTTGCAAGTGGTTGAATGAGATTTTTTAACGCATTCTTATCCCACATTGTATTTGCATCAGAGAAAGCAATAATTTCTCCGTTTGCATATTTATAAGCCTTGTTATAGGCATTAACTTTGCCGCCTCTTTTTTCAATATTAACTAATCTAATATTATCGTATTTACTTGCATAATTTAAAATGATTTCGTTAGTCTTATCAGTTGAATTGTCGCTTGCAAAAATAATCTCAAGTTTCTCTTTGGGGTAATCAAGCGAAAGGGCATTGAGGATTTTTTTCTCTATCACTTTTTCTTCATTATGAACCGCTATAATAAGTGATACAAAAGGTATTTCTTTTGTGCTTTCATATGATTGTGCTTTGCACGGGAATATTTTTTTTATAAGTATTAAAAATGCCCAATAGAGTAAATTATGCCATAATATTAGAAAAAGCGCTATAGTAAATATTATTTTCATAATGTCCATTTTCTCATTTTTCAAATATATTTTAGCAGGTTTGTATTATTTACAAAATTTATTACTACCTAATCTTAGCGATTCCCAAAGTTTGTATTGTTTTTTCTTTATTTCTCTCTTTGAGAGAATTCAATGATGAACTATTATCGCTTAAATATGGGTTTTTCATTATATTCCGTAAACTCAATACTATTTAGAATAATAAAAGAATGCCCAAAAGTCTTGTAATTTTTTTTGAAACAATGTAAAATTTCTTAGATGAAAAAATTTAATTCGATTTATGTAGATTTTAGTAAAACAAACTTGGTAAAGGCAAGCGATGAATTACAGTGAAAACAACTCTTTTAGACAGGATAGATGGAACTCTTATGCAGACAAGTGGTTTGAAGAGATCAGAAAACATCCCGAGCGTTTTTTAATAGACAAAGATAATATTAATCCACAGCTGAAAGATATTTTAAATGAAATTGGTGATGTTAAAGGTAAAAAAGTTTTGGAATATGGTTCAGGAAGAGGAGAGTTTTCAGTTTATCTTTCGAAACTAGGCGCTGATGTTGTAGGTATAGATATAGGTGAAAATCTTGTAAAACTTGCAAGAGTTATTGCTGAAGTAAATGATGTAAAATGTACCTTCATAGTTCACAATATTGAGAGTCTTCCATTTGATGAGGAGCAGTTTGATTTCGTTGTGGGAAGAAAAGTACTTCATCATTTATCCAAAAAAGGTTTATCCAAAGCCTTAGAGGAAGCGCATAGAGTATTAAAAGCAAATGGCAAAGCTGTGTTTATAGAGCCTGTGGAAAACAGCAAAGTCTTTGATTTTTTACAGAATTTATTTCCTGTGGGTTCTGAGGCGTTAGGTAATTACCGTCCTTCTATTCTGAATAGAAGAGAATGGAATAAATACTTAAAGGTTAGAGACGATCGGGCTTTGTCTAATATGGAATTGCTTGAAGCAGGTAAATTATATAGTAAAGTAGAATTCAAAAAGTATTATGGCTTATTAGTCAGGCTCGGCAGACTTTTTCCTTCTGAAAGATTCGTGAGCATCTTGAATAAGATAGATGTTTTGCTAACTAACAATCATTCTCCGTTGAAATACCTTAGCCAGGCAGTAATGGTTGTTTATACTAAATAATCATCAAAGATTGGTTATGAAAATTTTAGCGATAGTCCCTGCAAGGGGAAATTCTAAGGGAATAAGAAGAAAAAATTTAAGGCTATTTAATGGAAGGCCATTAGTTAGTTATGTCATATCGACTTTGAAAAAAGTTTCGAATATAGATGATATTGTTGTTACTTCCGAAGACGATGAAATTCTCAACTATTGTTTAAGCCTTGGAGTAAAAGTTCATAAAAGACCTTCTCTTCTTTCATCTGACGATGTAACATTGGATCCGGTCGTTTATGAAGCTTACAATTGGTATAGAAGTAAATTTGGTGAAGTTGAATGTGTGCTAACTGTTCAGCCTACTTCTCCTTTAATCTCTGAGAATACCATTGAAAGTGCAATTAAGAAGTTTCTTGAAGGAGATGTTGACACGATAATTTCAGTTATTGATGACACGCATTTGTCCTGGAGGAAAATTGGAGAAGAATATTTCCCTGAGTTTACAGAAAGATTGAATAGGCAATACCTTAGCAAGAGGTTGAGGGAAACTGGAGCATTTTTGATAACGAAAAGTTCTTTTGTCACCAGCAAAAATAGGATTGGCAATAAGCTCTACTTTTTTGAAGTTCCTCCTGAGGAATCATTAGATATTGATGAAACTTTGGATTGGTTAATAGGTGAAACACTTGCAAACCGTTTGAAAATTTTAATAGTTACTTTTGGAAATAAAAGTGTTGGAACAGGTCATTTTAGCAGAACTCTTAGTTTAGCAGACGCTTTCCTTGGACACGATGTTGAATTTGCATTAGTTGATAGTGGAGACATATTTAGTGAACTATTGCAATTCTATGGTTATTCCTATAAAAAAGTTAAACTTGGAGAGGTTAAATCTTTAATTAGAGGTGGTAACTTCAACCTGGTAATTAATGATATTCTTGATACTACGAGAGAGTATATGGAAGGTATTAAAGAACTTGGGGTTTTTGTTGTGAATTTTGAAGATTTGGGAGAAGGTTCAAAATTAGCCAACATTGTTTTTAACGATATGTATGGAGGTTTTGAAATTCCTGATAATTATAGAGTAGGTTATAAATATGCTGTCCTGAACGAGAATTTCTTGGTCCAGCCCCCAAATAGTTTTAGTGAAGTCGTAAAAAATGTATTGATTTCTTTTGGTGGCGTTGATCAAAATAATTTGACTTTTAAGACCCTCTCATCTATAAAGGACTTAATAAAACAAAGGGATATAAGCGTAAAGATCATTGTAGGTTCGCTTTATTCTCACTTTGAGGAACTGAAAGATTTTATAAGTACATTTAAGCTTTCATCTTATGTGAGTGTTTTGCATAATGTGAAGAATATGGCATCTGAAATGAATGGAGTTGATCTGGGCTTTACTTCGAATGGAAGAACTGTTTATGAGTTAGCTTCTATGAGGATACCAGTTATAAGCATTGCCCAAAACGACAGAGAAACCTTACATTTATTTGCAAGGACAAACCCTGGCGTAAAATACCTTGGAATTGCTTGTACTGTATCTGAAGCGTCAATCAGGGAAACGTTCGTTCATCTATTAGATAACACAGCAAAAAGGAAGCTAATGTATAACTCACTACCTTACAAAGAAATAAGGGATGGTTTGCTCAATGTTAAGGAAGAGATAATCTTTAATTATAGGAGGTGGAGAAAAAATGATTATAAAACTCGGGAAGAGAATTATTGATAACGAAAAAAGACTTGAGAGACCTTATATAATTGCCGAAGCAGGGGTTAATCATGAGGGAAACATTGATAAGGCAAAACTTATGATAGAACAAGCTGCTGATGCAGGAGCTGATGCTATAAAATTTCAAGCTTACAAAGCACATTTTTTAGCTTCTAAATATGCTCCCGCCTATTGGGATACAAGTAAAGAACCCACAAAGAATCAATTTGAACTCTTTAAGAAAAATGATTTCTTTTGGAAAAAAGAATACGAAGAACTTGCAGATTATGCTTTAAGAAAAGGAATTGATTTTCTAGCAACTCCGTTTGATTTTGAGTCTGTGGATTTTCTTGAGCCTCTTGTTGTAGCTTATAAGGTGGCATCGGCGGATATCAATAATTTACCTCTTTTGGAATATATTGCAAAAAAGGGAAAGGTTGTAATTCTGTCTACAGGAGCTTCAACGATGTCCGAGATTTGGAACGCTATTGAAACTATAGAGAAAAACGGAAACAGCAATATTATACTTCTACATTGTATACTAAACTATCCTACTCGTTATACCGATGCAAATCTCGGTATGATTGCCGATATGGTGAGGATCTTTAAGGAGTATATCATTGGGTATTCAGATCATACCTTACCCGATAGAATGAATATGGTCCTTAGTACTGCTTGGCTTTTAGGTGCTCAGGTTATCGAAAAGCATTTTACTTTTGACAAATCTCTTAAAGGAAACGACCATTACCATTCTATGGATAAAGAGGACCTTAAAAATTTCTTAAATTACCTGAATGATGTAACTACAATTATTGGGAGAACCAAAAAACATTACATTGAGAGCGAAACAGATTCGAGATTATACGCAAGAAGAAGTCTTGTTGCCCAGAGATTCATACCTAAAGGCAAAGTTATAGACAGAGATGACATTGCAATAAAGAGACCTGGCACAGGCGTACCGCCATACCTTTATCATATTGTGATAGGTGCAGTTGCTACAAAAGATATTCAAGAAGACGAAATAATCAAGTTTGGAGATTTTGAGGTTTCGTGAAGGGAAATGTAAAGCTTGAAGCTCTCGATATTATTTGTGAAATTGAAGAGAAAACCAATATTTATGATATAGAGATAGCTGGAATAAAAATCTGGTTTTTTATAAGGGTTTATTTTTACCTGGAAGTAGTAAATCTTCTAAGAAAGGAACTTCATAGGAAAAGTCCATCTAAAAAGAACATTTTTACCCCTTTGTTGAGTTCAATATCGTTACTCAAGCGTGGTGTGGTTTTTCTAATCAGGGTCGTCTCAGGTGCTGTAAGATTTTTAAAAAGGAAAAACTCAAATATTGTTTTTCTTATTGACCCAAGTGATTACAGGGATAAAGGGAAGAGTTTAATTGAAAGACATATATTCTTTAATTCTTTTTACAATTATTTCAAGAACGATTCTTCTTTCATTGAATTATTGACTCCGCAATCTTTTAGTCTTCGAAACTTACTTATTTCTGAGGATATTATATTTATTGACTTTGCTTTTGTTGCTGGTTTTATAAGGTCTTTTCGATATTTATTTCTACCTAAAAAGATTGGAAATTGGAATGAATTTTTGAATGATATAAGAGAGATAAATATAAACGGTATTCATCCTGAGTGGATTGAGAAAGAAATTTTGAAACTTATAAAGCGAAACTATAAAAAAGTTTTATTGGAAATAAATGTTGCAGATGTAGTACTCAAAAAGATTAAGCCTAAGTTAATTATTGAAACGAGGAGTTATAATGGAGAAGTCTTAGCTTTTAATTACATAGCTAAAAAATCTAACATAAAAGTAATCGAATTTCAGCACGGTATTATAACGGAATCTCATATCGGCTATACATATTTTGTTCCAAAAAAGTCTGTATTTTTACCACTTCCAGATAAAGTTTTCTTATTTGGTGATATTTTTGTTGATTTCATACTTAAAAGAGGAAATGCATTTAAAAAAGAAAATTTAATTGTGTCTGGTTTTCCTAAAATAAACAAGTATCGCTCAATCGGTGAAAGCGAGAGAGTGAATATAAAAAGTGAGGTAAGATCAAAGTTTGGGATAGGTAATGAGGATTTTGTTGTTACATTCACCACTCAACCCTCCTATAGAAATGAATTTATATTTTTTTTAAAAAGTATTTTGCCTTTTATTCCTCAGAGTGTAAAATTTTTTGTTAAACTTCATCCAAGAGAAATTTCAAGTAGGTTGACATATGAAACAATTGCGGAAAAAGGAAAGATTTTTGTAATTACTGATGAAGATGCTGACCTTTACCAGGTTTTATTTGCTTCTGATGCCCATTCTACTATAAGTTCAACAGTATTTATTGAGGCTATGGCTTTGGGTATACCAAACATTATAATTGGTTTATTTGGAGCTGAAAGTGTTTCTGAAATTGACATACAAAATTGTATTTTGTTTGCTAAATCACCGGAGGATTTTGTAGAAAATCTCAAACTTGTTATGCGTGAAGATATAAGAAATAACTTAGTCAGTTGTGGAAAAGAGAAAGCGGCGCAATTTTATGCGACTTCAAAAAATCCTGAAAAGAATATCTTATCGATTTTGGAGAGAACTTATTGAAATTGGATATAATTGATCATCTGTATAATTACGAATAATTTCCGCTATTATTTTAATTTCTACAAATTTTTCGAGAATAGTATTTTGTAATTACATCTGCATAAAAAATTGAGCAGCATTTTTAAACAAACTTCTTTTAATCTTTTTACTTAAGTGAAATGGTCCTAGTGCACATCGTATATTATTTTTGATTTTGTAGTGGCTTTGAGAAGCAGTGCCCACGGCAAAAATTCCGGGTCGAGAAAGTGATATATGTGTGCGTGTATTTTAATTGCCCTATAGAAAGTAATGCAATTTCCTAAGGACATCCTGATAAATCTATTTTTGAAAATCGGTATTTTGATAATTTGCACTTAATCGATTTCAAAGTCCTCGCGTGATGGTTTGATTAAATAAACTGTGCCAAAATATTTTGCTAAACTTCTGCACTCTTTGTAAAAAATCCTCGTGTCAAAAGCATTATGTGCAGTGGTTATGTGGCAAACTATTTTTTTATCCAAGTTTTAAACCTCCAATTAGAGCAACTGCATTAATTACATCCTGTTATTGAAAAATTGGCAATAAGATTATAATATATTGAAGTTTGGCTACTTAAATTGGAGGCAAGAATGGAAGATAGAGAGGCTACTTTAAAGGATTATGTTGAAGTAATGCTGAAATGGAAGAAATTAATACTTGGTATAACCGTTGTCTCTTTGATTTTGGCTTTTGTCCTAAACTATTTCGTATTTAAACCTGTTTATAGAGGTTCTGCTGTAGTGTATATTGCACAGATCAATTTATTTGGTACAGATAAAGCGCAAGTTAACAATATTCCTATTCTTAAAGCCAAAGATGTTCAATCTCAAATTACTAGTGATGGATTTTTGCAAAAGATTGCTCAAGATTTAGGCGTTGCTTATACCGAGGTAAAGGATTCTATTGCTGTCTCCACAGCTCAAGATTCAAAAATTCTAGTTGTTAATTTTGACTCAGAGGACAAAGAACTTATTAGAAATTTTTTCAGGTATTTTATTGTGGAGTTGAATAATTTTAACGATCAAGCGTACCAAACTCTGATTGAATCTTTAAAGGTACAAGTTTCTTCTCTTCAAACTCAAGTTGATTCTCTTGATAAACAGGCAGAGGATGTATTAGCGAGGCTTAAGAATTTAGAGCAAAAGAGTGCCACAAATTCTGAGTATATGCTTGAATATAGCCAGCTTCGTGAAGTTTATGATTCAATCGTTTCTAAAAAGGTTGAGCTTGTTAAGCAAATAGTGCAAATTGAAGGAAATATAAAAGGTGCAAATACTTTCTTTTATCAATCTGAGCCTTTGATACTTGACAAACCAGTGAAACCGCATAAGTTGTTTAATATAGCGATAACAGGTCTGATTGCATTTCTTTTCTCAATTTTATTTGTTCTTTTCCTTGAGTATTGGAATAGATATATTGTAGTAGTTAAATCCTAAGTAGTTAATAATAGAAGGAAACCATTAACAAAATGCAAGAATTAGTCTCAGTTGTAATGCCTGCATACAATGCCGAAAAGTATATTGGTGAAGCGATTCAATCTGTTTTGAATCAAACATACAGGAACTTCGAACTCATAATAGTTGACGATGGTTCTACCGATAAAACCTGGGAAAAAATACAAAGTTATAATGACTCAAGGATAATAGCAATTAGGCACCCTCAAAACAAAGGAGTTGCAGAAGCAAGAAACACTGCATTGGATATTGCTAAAGGTAAATGGGTTGCATTGATAGATGCAGATGATGTGTGGCTTCCTGAAAGATTAGAAAAATTAGCCGGAATTTTGGAAGAAAGTGGAGATGGGTTTTTTATTTCCGACGACCATATTTTGTGTTTTAACGCTCCTTACGGTTTGAGACAATGGGGAAGTGAGTTTGAAATTTACTATCATATCAATTTTGATAGAGAAATTATAACTTTCTCTTTCTCAGATTATTTAAAGCATAACACTCCGGTCATTCATCCGATTTTTCCGCTAAGGATTATAAGAGAGAAAAATTTAATCCAAAAACAGGAATTTGTTCCAAGAGAGGACTTCTTGTTTTATAGTGAGTTATTCGAGGCAGGGCTTGAACTTATATTAACAAGAAATGCGTATTACATGTATCGTCTGACGCCTGAGTCTTTAACTTCAAAAAAGCCTAAAGTATCCGAGATAAAAGTTGTTGAGCATTTACTTTCTTATGAGAATTTATCAAATGAAGAAAAATCACTTCTAAATAATCTATTATTAAGGACAAGAAGAAATTTTAGATATAATACTTTCACATATTACTTGAAGCACCGAGAATTTCATAATGCTATAAAGTACGGATTGCAAAACCCGGTTTTATTTTTAGAATTAGTTTTGCGATTGCCACTTTCTTTGAGATACAGAATTAGCTCGAAAATATGGGGAGGGACAATTAAATGAATAGCCACCAAGAAAAAGTTGCTTTTTTTCTTCCTTCTCTTGAGGGTGGTGGTGCAGAAAAAGTTGTGGTAAATCTTATTAAAGAGTTTGTGAAAAGAGAGATAAAAGTTGAATTAGTATTAGCAAGCGCTAAGGGGCCGTATCTAAACGAACTGCCGAAGGAAGTAAGAATAATTGACCTAAAATCTTCACGGGTGATTTTTTCTATACCAAAGTTGATTTCATATTTAAGGGAAGAAAAACCGGATATTTTTATTTCATCACTCAGTCATGCAAATTTAGTTTCGATAATTTCAAAGAAAATTGCAAGATCAAAAACGAAGTTGTTCTTGAGAGAAGACAACACATTGAGTTTGGTTTTTTATAACTCAAAATCTTTTAAGATCAAATTTATACCTTTCTTAATGAAAATACTCTATCCATATGCAGACTTGGTTATTGCCGTATCGGATGGTGTTAAGGATGATTTGGTAGGTTTCGCAAAACTCTCTCCTGACAAGATTAAAGTGATTTATAATCCTGTTATAACTCCAGAACTTTTTCAAAAGGCTATGGAACCTGTTTCCCATCCATGGTTTGCTCCTAATAGTCCTCCTGTGATACTGGGTGTGGGGAGATTAACAAAACAAAAAGATTTTCCAACTCTTCTTAAAGTATTTGCTCTTGTCCGTAAAGAAATTGATTCAAGGCTTGTTATCTTAGGAGAAGGAGAGGAAAGGAAAAATTTAGAGAAGCTTGCAAAAGAACTGGGTATTGAAGAATTCCTATGGATGCCTGGCTTCGTCGATAACCCATACAAATATATGAGCAAGGCTTCGGTATTTGTTCTCTCTTCAATATACGAAGGTCTGCCGACGGTTTTGATTGAAGCACTTGCTTTAGGATGCCAGGTTGTTTCAACAGATTGTAAGAGTGGCCCAAGAGAAATACTTGATGATGGAAAATCTGGCAAATTAGTTCCAGTTGGAGATGTTATTGCAATGAAAGAAGCTATTGTTTCTTCAATATCTGTTGACAGAAAAAGCTTTTATGAATCATCTTTAAATGATCAGATAGGCAAGTTTGAGCTAAGAAATGTTGCTAATCTGTACTTAAGAGCATTAGGTTTAATCGGAGAAAGCTATGATTGGCAATGAAATATGGATATTATTTGGTATTATTTTTGGCATTGCCGCCTATTTAGGCACAATTTTGCGAATAACTGTTAGACATAGAATTGATTTAGTTGATTGGTTTACCTTTGCTTTTGGTTCATTCAATGGATTCTCTTTTTCTTTCATTATATTGGTTACATACAATAGAAAAAATGATTGGTTGTGGACTCAGTGGATACTGACGCACCGTGATCTTTATGGAATTTATTTAGCTTCGAGTTTATTGTTTCTAATATCTACATGGGCTGGAGCAACTTTGCAAGATTTTAGAAGGTTTGGTAAAAATCATAGCGGTTTTTCCGGGCATAAACAGTCTGAAAAGCATATAAATATACGTATATCTTTAATTTCATGGACTATGTTATTTATAGCAATTATAAGTTACTATGTGTATGTCAAAGGTTATGGAGGTTTTAGCAATTTATTAGAATTTGCTCCTTTTATTCGGAGTGGTCGTTTCGACCTTATAGCAGTGTCAAACCCATGGACATTCCTTGAACGTTTTGGAAGTTTTTCTTTTTTTTCCTCTTTTGTTTTCTTTGGGCTACTTCTGTATAATGTGAGAAATAAAAAATTTAACCTTTCGGCATTAATTGGATTTATTATTAGTTTTGCTTTATCTTTAACAATCCTATATATAAGGAGGGGAAGGCTTTCACTAGTTAGCTATTTAATAGTGTTTCCTATTGGGTTCTCCTTGTTTCGCTATAAAATATCGTTTAAGACAATTCTAATTCTAATAATTCTTGGTATAATTGCAGTTTTTATATTAATTCCACAAACTAATTTAATACTTAAAAGGGGAACAGAAGTTACGGACATTTCGCAATTTTATGCCAGGGAAATGTCTTTTCCTTATGTATCCTTTTTTGCAGAGATGGATAGCGGTGAGTATAGATTTATGAAAGATGTTTTTTTGTCACCAATTTATATTTTGCCCGATCGAATACTTAGGGGTTTACTGGAAATTAAAACTGCCTCCGATATAAATACGGTGAGGATTATGGGAGCAACTAAAGGTGAATACAGTAGTGTTACTAGCGAAATTCCGGTAGATATATTAACTTTTGCCTTTATGCAAGGAGGGATATTCGGATTATTTGCTGTAGGGTTTCTTTGGGGAATTTTTTTGTTGTTTGTTGATTCATATATTAGTTTTTTGCCATCTGGAGTAAAAGAAATTCTTTATGCGTTTTCAATTATCAATGTTTCCATTCTAACTATACCTTATGGCGACTCAAGACATTTTTTGCTTGAAAATATTTTCTTTGTGGTAGGAATTATAGCTTTTTATGTGTTTGGTATAGGTCGTTCAAAGAACCAACAACATGGAGCAACAGAAGTTGAGAATTCTTAATGTTATTGACTCCCTTTATGCAGGTGGTGCAGAATCGCTTCTTAAAAATTTTCTCATTGAAGCAAGAAAATACAAAGATTTTCAAATAGATGTTTGTACGCTTTATACAAGGAATATTTTCA
>Ga0315298_1010268_pt1 | contig 11326 bp, 12 predicted proteins | sample WHS_1_MG_FD_203077 | JGI IMG/M metagenome (GOLD analysis project Ga0315298, IMG submission 203077) | Extremophilic microbial mat communities from Washburn Hot Springs, YNP, Wyoming, USA - WHS_1_MG | ecosystem: Environmental > Aquatic > Thermal springs > Hot (42-90C) | place: USA: Wyoming... | reverse complement strand
CCTCCAGAACAAAATCTGGCTCATCTTCATGACTCTTCGCATTGTAAAACACTTCCCTACCCTTCCTCCTTTCCCACTCTATTGCCACAGGCTCAAGCGCCTTCCCAATGTCAAATATCCTCCTAGTAGCTTCGTCAGGCTCAGGTCCTTCAACACCATTCGCAATCAACCATAACTTCCTCAAACAATTGCTACCTAAAATACTTGCAGATAAACTTAATACCTTCATCTATACTTCCTCCTTCCATTAACCCCACCTACCCCCGTTCACATTATCTCCTCCCTAAAAAATCCATATTCCCTTATTACCTTCAACGATATAATGTCCCCCCTCTTGCCAAACTTATTCTTCAATACAACTAACCTTATCAACCCCTGCTGTTCCTCTTCCTTCGTCTGTGATATAGCTACAACATAATCAGCTACTTGCACCTTCCTAAAACTCCTGCCAATATTATTCAATGATAACACCTTCCTATCTACTGCTTCCCTATTTGCTTGCGATGCTGTCACTACCCACTTGTCATACTTGTCAGCCAGTTTCATCATCCTCTCAAATACTTCCCCTTGCTCTACCCAGTCAGACTCCTTATACCCTTTCCCTACCTTCAATAAATCACCATAATCAACTACTACTACATCAATATCCTCTGCTAACCCATCTACTAACCCCTCTAACTCCTCTATTGACACCCTCGGATCATACATTACCTCCACCCTACCCATACTCCTCAATAACTCTATCCTCTTCTTTAACCCCTCCGCATCATTCCTTACATTCGAAAACAACACCCTGTCAAACCTCTCTAATACTACATCCTTACTGTCTTCTAACGATATATACAACACATTCTTCCCCTGTAATGCATACATTACCGACTGAAATACTAACATCATTGTCTTCCCTACACTCGTCGCCCCAACCCATACAGTCATTGACCCTTGCCTAAATCCACCACCAAGCACTGCATCCAGCTGTATAAATCCAGATAATAGCTTATTCTCTAACTTCTCTTCTACTACATACCCCACCATCCTGTCTAATACACCTTCCAATAACTCTTCCCTTAACCCCTTCTTCACAATAGACTTCGCTATGACTGTCCTATAAACATTACCTAAATCCTTTACTACATTCTCTATATCAACCCCTTTTAATAACTTCTCTTCTACTTTCTTTACTCCCTCTATAACTACTTTCTCTTTCCATAACTTGTCTACAGTATCTAAAATAAGCTCACTAGATAATCCAACATCACTTTGCTTTAACCAAATAATCCTCTGCAAAACTTCATCACTTGCTCCTTCCCTTAATGCAAATACATATAAATCATCCCAACTCTTCACTAATCTGCCTCTGTCAAATGCTTTCCTTAATAATCCCCATACCTTCCTATCTGACTCTTCAGTAAAGAAAGAACTGTCTACATCCCATAAAACAGATTGATTGACAAGCCCATCAACAATAGCCTTCACTAAAAACCACTCCACCTATGACCCCCTTAACGATAACCCATACAACTCTACTTCAACTACCATCTCCTTTAGCCTATCCTTTACTCGCTCATCTATATCCCACTTCTCATAACCCCAATTCGCCGTATAACATAACACCTTCTTAGTATCATAACACCTGAATACTAACTCCCTAACAATATTCCTCTCTTCTGACGATGCACCTACACTCCATATATCATCAATAAAAATCAAATCATAAGTCTCAATCAATTCCTTAACTACCTTCTTATTCTCCCTGTACTCTGCAACTAAATCAAAGAAGCTAAGCCATATCGGAACACCACCCCCCAAAAATACTGATACCCATACCCTATTCTTATACAACGCAGATAACAAATGCGTCTTTCCTACCCCTACTTCCCCTACTAACCCCACCCCCTTTTCCCATACCCCTCCACTCCTTACTAAACTATAAAAGAATTCTCTCAAATGCCCATTCTCTTCACTCCAAATAAAATTCTCAAGCGTCTTGTCGGCAAACCTATGCCCCGCTAATTGACCTAATAAATACCTTGACATAACCTTACTCCAATAAATCCCTCGGACATCCTGCTTCCTTCCACCTCTTTACTACATTCTCTACCGAATACTTTACCTTCAATTCTGCCCTCTTCCTACTATCTGCATCCCTCAACTCCTCCCAATACTCCCTTGCTAACTCAGCAAGCCACCCCTTCTTCCTAACATAAAACATTACACCAATAGATAACATATTCTTCCAATGCTTCGCTACTACCTTCTCTAATTCATCACCTCCACTATTACCTCCCTTACAGACTACTACCCCTTGCTTTCTGTCTTCATCCATCTTCACCTTTATTCTCCTCTTCACCAAATCCTCATCCGCCATCCTCTGTAACACTAACGGCTCCCTTATCTCCTCCCAACACTCATGCTGATACTTAATCACATCATATACAGACATCCCTAACTCCTTAGCTACCTTCTGCACAACTTTAGCCGCTTTCACTACCTCTATATCCAACAAATCAACATATACATCCTTACCAAACCTCTCCCTCACATATCTCTGATAAGCATCAATAACAGCCTTCACCCCATTCTCCACCTTCATATCCATTACATACTTCGTCACATACCGCCATGCACTGGCTAACTTCTTACCCTCCATCCATAACCACTTAAGAAATCCATACAACCACTTACACTTCTCCTCCAAAGATTTGCCTTGCCACCCCTTCACTTCCACCTCTACACATTTCACTAACTTACATGCACCCCTGTAATCTAACACCTCCACATCAGATACATCCTGCCAAATAGCAAGCACCAAATACACATCACATGGCAAATACCTGAAATCCTTCATTGCAATACCACCCCCTCTACTTTCTGCTCATCCGCTAACTTATCAGCTAACATCTCAAACATCTTATCAACCACTCCATACAAAACATTGAAATGCTTCTCTTCATAAAATGACTCTAAACCTTTCTCTGCCACTTCAATAACCTGAGACAACTTGTTCAAACCAAGACCTTTTGAGATAAGAAGGATCAAAACATCCCTCATATCAAAATCACCACTACCAAACCTCTTAACCATATCTGAAACTATGACAAAAATTGCTAACCTTATCAGTGCAGCCAACAATACCTCTTCATCATCTAACGAAGCAACATCCCAATTCTTGAAACATGCATCAAATACCTTACCATCACAATGATCATACTTCATATGCTTCAACACCTGAAACACCTCATCAAAATTAAACTGCAAAATCTCTCCTCCTATACCTGCTCCACCTTCCTTCATCATTATCATTCAATACCTCCCCCTTTATTCATTATTTCACCTCTATTCAATTCAATCAACTTGTCACCTGCCCAAATTAGAAACTTCTTCTCAAAACCCTCCTTGTCATAATAAGTTATACGCTTCCTCAAATGCTCCCTCATATACCTATTGTCAACTACAAATTCCCATACATTCACCTCCGCCTTCCCTTCCTCCACCCTTACCCCTCTACCTATCCTTTGCATCACCCGTGAGACACTCTTCGTACTGCACCAGAAAATTACACTCTCAATTCCAGCTACATCTATTCCCTCATCAAATATCGTAGTCGCAATCACAACATCATACTTCTTCTTCCTCATATCTTGCAAAACATTGACTCTCTCCACATTACTCCTACCACCATGAACAAATACCACACTCCAGCCCACTTTCCTTAACTCAGATAACAATCTCTTACCATGCTTCACCCTTTCCACAAACACAACAATACCCTTCTTACCTTGACATAACTCCTGCTCCAATACATACTTCAATACCCCCACCATCCTGTCATCCTTACCATATACCTCATCAAATACCTCACCCCAATCACCCTTGTACTTGAACGGCACCACCACTACATTCACCACTGGCTTCGCTGCATACCCCTTCTCCACTAAATCCTTCACTTGCACCCCATACACCACATCACCAGTCAATCCTATCAACAGCAAATCCCTCTCCTCATTGTACACAATCGGCGTGCCTGAAAAACCATAACGCCACTTCGCTCCGCATGACATAGCCACCTGCGACCATGTCTTGCTTGGACTGTGATGACATTCATCTATCAGTAACACCCCCACATCCTCCTTCAACCACTTAGCAAGACGAGGCTTCTTCACCCATACCGACTGCACCATTCCCACTACCACCCTCTTGTCTATATCCACCTTCCCATCACCAACCATACCTACCCTCTCACCTAACCTCATCCTCAACCGCTCCACTGTCTGATGCAATAACTCCACCCTGTGCACTAACACCAGTGCCCTCTCCTCCGATAACGCTTTCAATATCCCTGCTATCACCTCCGTCTTACCTGCACCTGTCCCCATCTTCACTACCGCCCTCTTAGTCACTAACACTTGCTTCAATACAGGTAACTGTGTCTCCTTCCATCTCACTTCATCTATACCATTCAACATAATACACTCTACATCACCCTTCCACCCACCAAACGCATTCTCCTGCCCATTCACCTGTACATCAAATCCCCTATCCACTAAATGCACAACCACCCTCGGCAAAAAACCAGTCAGAAACCTACACCTCAACAAATCATAAAACCTCTTGTACCCATCCCAGAATCCCATCTTATATGCATTACTCCAGTATGCCCAAGGCATCTTCACAGACAACAACTTGTCTATCTCTTGATGAACATCAGCAACATCACTACTCACATATGTATACACTACATCCACATCCAATACCACATCAGGCACCCAACCACCCCCTACTTCTTACCCTCTATGTTCTTTACCCACAAAGCTGCAGATAACAGCTGATACAATACCTTATCCTCCTCTTTCACTGCATACAATCCACTAGGCAATGACATCGAATTCAATATCCCATATAACTTAATCACTTCAGGAAGAGATGATGCCTTCCTCATCTTCTTCGTAATCGCCCTGACAACAACTGGAATAATATCCCTTAACCCTATCTCCTTAATCGCTTGGTCAATATTTCTCACTATCCCCATCACATCACCACTCAATATCATATAAACAATAGGCTTCGCCTTTTCCTCCTCCGCTACAATTACCTCGCCGCCAAGATACACCCTCTCCAACAAAGTAAGGAACACCCTCGGACTACCACCTGACTCCATAAATACATCTTTCAACATTGCCTCTGGTAAATCCAATAACGCAGGCTCAGATTGCACCACCCTAGAAAATAACTTCACTAAATCGTCAACCAATACCGGTCTGAAATCAAACTCCTGACACCTCTGCCTCAACGGCTCAATTATACCACTAAGCTTAGTCGTACATAATACAATAACTACATTAGACGGTGGCTCCTCTAATACCTTCAACAATAAATTCTGTGCTCCAGTAGACAAATTATGCACTTCATCCAATACCAATACTTTCTTTGTAAGAAATACTGGCTTATACATCAACCAATCAACTATCCCCCTCATCGCATCTATCGTCCTACTATCCCCAACATTCTCTTCCCTATAGTCTGGCGTCCCATTACCTAAGATCGCCTTACACTTGGCACATTGACAACAAACATCTTCTCCCCCTCCTTCACAATTGACCCACATTGCCACTATCCTTGCAACCGTCGTCTTGCCTGTCCCAGGTGGACCATAAAACAATAGCGTCTTCCAGTCTTTCCTCTTCCTTAATACCTTTACTACATGTTCTTGCCCTACTACCTCAGCCCACTTCTTCGGTCTATACTTAGTCGGAAAATCCCTACTACTATTACCCATTCGCTACTACCTCCTTCTCTAAATCCTCCTCCGGTAACATATCAACTAAATACTCATATACCTCATCCCCAAATACACTCTCAAGAGCAGGAAGAACTCTGTGTGGCTGTGCAACTAACATCTCCAAAAAGTCATTTGCCCTCCATTTCTTATCTTCATGTATAAACTTATACCACCCACCAGCCTCCACTACCTTCCCCTCCAACATCAATATGTCCAATAACCCCTCCCACCACGGTATAAAATCCTCCCTGTCCCACCTCAATGTCAATGTCAATTCCCTGAACGGAATATCAACCCTGTTCTTAGTCACTGTAGCCCTTACCTTAAACCCCTTCACCATCTTGTCTTCAGCTATATATCCACGCCTCTTTAACTCTATTTTCACTCCCACATGATAATCTATAGCCCTACCGCCTGGTGCAAATTCACCACCAAACGGATCACCTATCTTCTCCCTCATCTGATTCAATAATACAAGCATACTATTCGTCTTGTCTAACTCCTGCGATACAAGCCTAAACCCCTTGCCGACTACCTGTGCCTTCGTTAAATCTCTCGTATCCATACCATCCTTAAACTCTTTCTCAGTAGGTGTAGCCGCAATGCTGTCCCATACAAATATGACAGGCACACTTGACTTTTCCATAATCTCTGACATTACTTCCCACCCCTTCTCCACTGTCAAGTCAGATAACACAAGCAATTTACTATTATCTATACCACAACGACTTCCAAATTCCCTGTCATATGCAACTTCAACATCAAATAATACTGCTAAAAAACCCTTCCTCTGTGCTCTCGCTATCAGCTTATACGCAATTAAACTCTTCCCTGCTGAATAGTCACCACAGATCTCAACTACCCTGCCAAGCGGAAAACCCTTACCCTTCGATACTAACCAGTCAACAGCTAATACCCCAGACTTAAGCCATTCCTTAACCTTCTTTTCTTCACCAAGCGATAATGATACATCCTTCACTGACTTTAAACTCTTCAATAATTCCCCTATATCTACCATACCCACCACCCCCTTACTTATCACCTATACTTAACTTATCGTCGCTATCACATACTCTACCCCCTCTACACTCTTACAATAAATAACTTCATCAGATAACCCTAACTCCATTACTCCATCTATCACTCCATCAAGATCCCTTGCTAACACTCCAACCATATAACTACCTTCTACATTTACTTGCTGCAACTTTTCCTTCCATTCAAACCCCTTCAATGAACTTACCCTCAACTCTAACCATCCATCCTCTATCACTAAATACACCACATCAGAAGGATCTAATATCTTTACCACCTTACTTATCTCATCAGTAACTACTACATCAACAAGAAACCTTTCTACTCTGTCCCTATAACCTAACAATACACTTCCTAACTCATGATAATTCATATCATACCCTAACACACCAACATAAAACTCTCCATCAAACTTCATATACAACTTGCCATCTACTACCCAAACATCAACTACTTGCTCTTCTTCTATTACCTTTGTCAACTGCTCCACACCAGCAACTGATAACAAAACTTGCCCCTCCCCAACTAAAAAAGGGACAAAATAACAAGCAATCCTCACCCTATCAGTTGCAAAAACTCCTTCCTTATTAAAACATATCACTCTATTCTCAACAGACGAACTTCCAGACGAAGCAATCTTCGCTACCTTCTTCAACACTTTTAAAACTTCTTCCTTCCAATTTATCTCTACCCTCTTACCTACTTCCATCTCAGACTTTACTAACGAAACTATTCTATTCACTGACCCACCTGCTTGGATTGTATTTATCTTCACTTCACCATCCTTACTACTTATAACAAAATAACCCTCCCTTACAAAAACATCATAAGCTACTTTCTGATCTAACACTTTTACAACATCAGAAAACTTAGAAGCTGGAACTACACTTTCAAAATCTCCTCCATAATACAACTCAAACTCAAAAAACCCATTACTACCATATACATAACCATCTTTAAAAAAATGCAACACCCCAAATAACCCTGTCTTCTCTAACTTCTCATCTGCTACTAAACCAGATAACTTAACAAGCTTAGACATTGCTTCATTCCACTCCATAACACCCCTACCTCCTCTAAACTAAATATCTCCTACTTTTTACTTTGTACACCTCCCAATCCCTCCAACTACTCCAATACTCCTCCATCTTCTTATAATACCAAACACTCCATTTACTCCTCTCAATACTATCCTGCAACCTCTCTTCTAAATCAGAAATAGACATATCTTCACCAAACACCTCCTTAGCTATCGCCCTCACAACATCCTCTCCAACCATATTTACATAATCAAAAAAAGTCTTCTTGTCACGCGAGAGCTTTCTCTTCTTTGTCACTTTAACAAAATACAAAGTCTCAAAAACAAACCCTCCATTCTTCAAAAATGGGACAGGAACAAAACCATAACCACAACACTTCCTCCAACTAACAGAATCAGCAGAATAAATAGGATACCTCTTAAATAACTCAGGGAAAGAAACACCAAACATATGCACCCGTGGAAATGGCTCTCCTCCATCCACCTTAACAAACCTCAAAAATATCTCATCAGTCCACCTAATCACTTCTTCAGTCAAAGGAACAAACAAACTAACTCCTAAGTACTTTATCCCTTCCTCCATATACTTCTCTACCCACTTATAGTCAGTCCCTTGATGTATAACAGTCATGGGATCTAACCCTTCTCCCCTCATCTCCTTCCATATCTCCCAAGTAGCATCAGGATCAAAAATCACATCCAAAGTAACATAGACATCAACTCTATCCTTCGCTTCTTTCAACCAATCAATATACTTCCTCTTGTACAACTCAAAATCCTTCCTCTTGTACCAACCTTTCAGAACTTCATTTACATTAGTAATACTCTTTACATTCCTATTCCACCAAGAAAACGCTCCACTATCTAACATCCCCCACAACCCTCTTTCTTTACACTTTAACAAGGACTCTAAATTCCTCTTCTCATAAAATGTTCCGAGCACTGAAACACTATACTTTACCATATAATCCTCTAAGACATCTATACCAGGAACACCTAACACTACCCTCATATCACTTCCCCACTTTTTCTTTTTCCTCTTTACTCCTTTCAATAGTCACAACAGTATGAACATTACCACGAGGATGAAAATCTGCAACCACTTTTAACTGCCTAGGCTCAAGAGCATCCCACAAACTATCAAAAATCTTGTTAGTAACTGCTTCATGTGAAATATGAACACTGCGAAACTTATTCAGCCACAACTTCAAAGACTTCAACTCAACAATTTTTTGGTCAGGAACATAAGAAATCTTTATTACTGCAAAATCAGGATACCCTGACCTTGGACATAAACAAGTAAACTCAGGAAACGTAATCTCTATCAAATAATCCTTGTCAGGGCTCAGATTAGGCCATACCTCAAGCTCAGCTCTTTCAATAGCCTCCTCTCCATACTTCTTCTTCTTTGGCATCTTACCACCTCCTCAGTTAAATTTTCACAACAAATTATACTAAATTATACTCTACTCAGGCAACACTTCATAAGGAATAGGATCCTTTAGACCTGCTCCTTTAAACCCTCGATAACGAAGCCTACAAGAATCACACCTGCCACAAGCTACTTCACCTTCCCTATAGCAACTCCAAGTCAAATGAAACGGTGCTCCAATCTCTACCCCTAACTTCACTATCTCAACTTTTGACAAATACTGAAGAGGAGCAACAATTTTAACAGTACTTGAATCAGGAACACCACGAGAAACTGCTTCTTGCATAGCTTTAATAAAAACATCCTTACAATCAGGATACCCTGAAAAATCTACTTGATTTACACCAATATAAACTTTCTCAACCCCCCAACCAACAGCATAAGCAACTGCAACAGCAAGGAACACACCATTCCTAAAAGGAACATAAGTAACCGGAATTCCTTCACCGCCATGAACAGGAACTTCAATACTTCTGTCAGTCAACGCAGACCCACCAACACTCTTAAAAATTTTTTCTAAATCTACTACCTCCAACCTCTCAAATCCTAAAAACTCAGCAATCTTTTCCACACAGTCAAGCTCTTTCTTCGCAGACCTCTGACCATACTGAAAGTGAAGCCCAATGACGGAACCAACCTCTTTTTTTGCAACCGTAGCACAAACAGTGCTGTCCATACCAGCACTAATCAAAACAATCGCCTTACTCACCCTCCACCTCCTTTTTATATACTATACTGCACACCCTTCTACACCTCTCTTAACAATCTCCTCTATTACGAATAACCCCTTAATACTTACTCACTAACCAACCAATCATATGTGACTTTACCCTCTCTTCTACTTCCTTCGTGCATCCACCTGATAACCATTCCCTTACCCATCTCCTCAATACATCTAAATACATCTTCGGCGGCTTATCACCATATACTAACTTCAACGCTCGTAAATACCAAATAAACATCGACTGCAAAGGCATAAACTTGTACTCTAACAACAACGGATACAATGCATCATAAAATGCCCTCCTACAAAATGCTTTATCATCCTCATTGAACAACTTCACTACCTTTAGCCTGACTGCATTCCCTACCTCCCCTCTTTCACCTAAACCCTCCTCCATTTCCAACTTCTTTAAATACTCCTCCACTTCCTTCCACTGGTGATAATTATACTTAACCTGAATCTCATTTAACACAGACTCCATCTGCGGACTCAACTCTTGACGCCACCACCAATCTGCCATTTTCTTCCTTAACCCAGAATCTCGCCGCTTCCCTGCCATCCCTATTCCCCTCTACACTACATTAACTCTTACTGTATAACCCTCAACTCCGGAACAACTTCATCCTTCTCCCTGCTAAATACTATCCTTGATACATCAATGTCTAATACCCTCCTCTGCGAATAGTCCACTAACCCTCTCTCATATAACCTGCTTACACAATCTGTTAACTGATTCCACACATCATACAAATTCGCCCCTGGATCTACCGCTAACCTCTTCCACATCTTCGGATGTGCATCCAAAATAGATACTATCTTCTCTGGCTTCTCTGAAATATCTAACTTTTCTCCATATAACAATTTGTATCTATTCCTTATCCGCAACATCCCAGCTAAAAACATACCACTCCATTCACCTTCACGACCCATTACCCCTTCCCACTTCGTGACAAACCTATAGCTCGCAACATATACAGACGCAGATACAGCTGCCTCCTTTAACTCCCCTAATACCTTCTTCACTACTTCTACTCCCATCCATACCTTAGGCTTAAAATTTAAATACCGCTCTAAACTCCTTTCATTTAACGACTCTGACCACCTGACATTTGCATCATACGGAACAACTGCCCCATTCTCACATACTAACCTATACAACCCCTCCGTCCTAAATAAAGACGGAACAGGATACTTAGGCATTATACCTACTTCAATCATCACTTCAAATACATCTGACGGAAATACTTCACCTAAAGACTCCCTCCTTGATATTACTACCCCACCTCTCTCTACTCGTGCCCCTGTATCTACTAACCT
>Ga0315298_1010263_pt1 | contig 11330 bp, 15 predicted proteins | sample WHS_1_MG_FD_203077 | JGI IMG/M metagenome (GOLD analysis project Ga0315298, IMG submission 203077) | Extremophilic microbial mat communities from Washburn Hot Springs, YNP, Wyoming, USA - WHS_1_MG | ecosystem: Environmental > Aquatic > Thermal springs > Hot (42-90C) | place: USA: Wyoming... | reverse complement strand
ATGAATGGAGTACCCCCCTCCAATGAATGGAGTACACCCCTCCAATCATTGGAGTACCCCCCTCCAATGAATGGAGACGAACTATATCCATTTAACTATAACCATTTAACTAGACCCACTCAACTATATGGAGGGAGAGAGAGAAATGGAAGTCGTAAAAAGTTTGGACCTCCTGAAGACCCAAGATGTGATAGAGAGTACTACCTCTCTTAGCTCCTCCACCTGCCCCCGCTGCGGGGAGGAGCTCCGCTACCAGTACCTGGATTTTTTGGGGGAGCGGATCGTCTTCCGCTGTAAGTGTGAGATGGAGAAGGAGAAGGAGCGGGTGCTTGCGGAGGCAAGACAAAGGGAGCGGGAGCACATCGCCAGACTCTTCGATGCTTCAAAGCTTGGCCGGCGCTTCCGGCGCTGTACCCTGGAGAGCTTCCTTCCTCGCCCCGGGACAGAGCGGGCCCTTTCGGCCGTGCGGGGGTTCCTCTCCTCCTTCCCCCCAGAGGAAGGCCGGGGGCTTCTGCTCTTCGGCCCCCCGGGGACGGGGAAGACGCACCTTGCGGCGGCTTTAGCTGTGGCCCTCATCGAGCAAGGAGTGAGCGTCGTCTTCGAGCAGTCTGCAGAGCTCATGTACCGCTTCAACGCCGCCTATAAAAGCGAGGAGACGGAGCTTGAGCTTGTGGAGGCACTTTTGCGGGCAGAGCTCCTTGTCCTTGACGACTTCGACAAGGGGAAGTGGAGCGAAAAGGTGGAGGAGCGGGTCTACGTCATCCTCAACGGGCGCTACCGGGAGGAACTCCCCACCGTCATCACCACAAACCTCTCCCCCAAAGACCTGGCCGCCCTTGTGGGGAGGGCAGTCTTCGACCGGATGGAGGAGACGATGGAATTCGTCCCGGTTTTGGCGTCATCATTCCGGGAAGAAAGGAGGAGAGCTCATGAACGAGAAGAATTCTGTGAGGCTTGAGGGAGTGCTGAAGAGAAGCCCCGGGGTGCGGAGGGGCTTTGAGGGGGAGCTCACAACGCTCTTCCTCCAGGTCCCCACCTCCCGGGGGAACATGCACATCCAGGCGGTGGCCAGGCTCCCCAAAGAGGCCCGGGAGAGGCTCAAGGAGGGGTCTTGTGTTGCCGTCGAGGGGGAGCTTGACTACGAGAAGAAGAAAAACGGGGGCTTTGAGGTCTTTGTGGCGGCAAGGAGAATCCACCTTGTGCAGGAAGAAACCCAGAAGGGAGGATGAAGGCTTTGCGGAGTTCGATTTCTAACTACCGGCGGGGGTACTATGCGGAGCGGAAGGCGGAAGAAGCGCTCGAGAAAGAGGGATATTTCGTCGTCCGGGCGGCAGGATCCCGGGGGCCGGTGGACCTTGTAGCTTTGGGGAAGGACGTCCGGCTCATCCAGGTGAAGCGGGGGAAGGGTGCGCTGGAAGAAGGAAAAAGGGAAATCGCTCGTGTGCCGTGCCCAGGCCTCAAGGAGGTCTGGGTGTACGAGGGGCGCCGGGGATTCAGAAAGGAGGTAGTGTGATGTTCCTTGAGATGAAGGACGGCGGAGCGGAGGTGAGGATAATCCTTGAGACCTCCCCAGAAAATCTGGGGAAGCTTTCGGTGACGTTTGATAGCGGCAGGAGAAAGATTTTCGTCTTCGACAGCGACTATGAGGCCGAAAGAGAAAGAAAGCGACTTTGTGACTCTCTCCCGAGTGTGGAACAGAAGGCTCTATGAGGAGGGCTTAGGGGTTCTCCGGGGCGGCAGGGAAATCCCCCTCCCCCCGGAGGCCCTGGAGCGCCTCCGGCCCCAAAAGCTCCCCCAGAGGAAGCGCCCTCATATTCCCTTCGAGGTCCTCTCCAAAAGAGAGCGGGAGGTGGTGGAGCTTCTCTTCTTCGACGGGGCGTCGGAAAGGAAAGCCGCCAGGATACTTGGCATCTCCCGCTCCTCAGTGCGGAGCTACCGCCGTGAGGCTCTGAAAAAGCTCAGGGAGAGGATGGGAGGGAAACCCCCAAATCTCAAGAGTTTGACTCAGTAATCAGGCGAAGCATGGAATCCCTACGCCGTGGTATAATGCAATTGGGAGGCCTATAAAAGGAAGGGAAAGAGGATTTCTGTCCCGGGGAAAGGAACGGTGGATATGAAGTTTTTGAGACTGGGTTTGGTGCTCTTACTCTCGTTCACTTTCACCCAGATCGTTTTGGCGTCTCCTGCAGAAACAACTATCACTTTCCTCACACCTCCTTGGGGAGTGCCTCCTGAGGTAGATGTTCTTGTGGCTTCTAAGGCAGACCTTCTTGTAACTTTTGGGAAAGAAACAAGCATCCATGTTGAAGTCGTTTCTGTTCCAATGGACCAACTCTATTCTAAAGTTCAGATTGCAACTTCGGCCAACCAGGAACCGGCTGACGTTATCTTCCTTTCTGAAGAAGCTCCTTCCTTTATAGTTGCCCCCGGTTTTCTCCTTCCGCTCAACGAACTCATCGAATCGGACCCCGACTTTAAGCTTGAGAATTTCGAGCGCGTTGATTTTTGGACGCTTGACGGGAAAATCTACGGAATACCCTCATATGTCCAGATCGTGATGATGGATTACAACAAAGCGAAGTTGAAGGCAGCTGGTTACACCGAACCGCCCAAGACCTGGCAAGAGCTTTACGAAATGTCCAAGGACATTAAAGCGAAAGGAGTAGATCCCTACCCCATCGTCTTCGGCGCTATAGACTGGTCCTGGTATCTTATGAGTCTCTCAATGGGTGATCCAATGTTCGATGAAAATCTCAACCCGGTATTTGCCAATCCGAAATCTAAAGCCCGCCAGGCGATGGACCTCCTGGTGAAATTCTTCAAGGAGGAACTCATTACCCCCGCCATGCTCTCAGAAACCACTCCCCATGCCATCTTTATGGGTGGGACGGGCGTCTTTCATCAGTCATGGCAAGGAGCTGACGTGGTTATGAACAACCCAGAGGTCTCGAAGCAGGCCCCAAGCGTCAAGTACATGCTCCTCCCTGAGGAAGGTTACACTTGGAGCCTTGACGCTGCTATCGGTATATCGAAGAACTCAGACAATGTTGAGGCGGCATGGAAGTTCATCAAATGGTACCTCAGCGAGCCCAACCAGCGTGCGATTTTCGAGGCTTACGGACTAACCCCTGCCCAACCAGCCATTCATGAAGCGTTACATAAAGAGGGCAAAGTGGTTGGGTTCGACATCATTCAGGCGCAGTCTCAAAAGGTACGCCAGTTGCCACGGTACGTGCTCTGGTGGGGTCCCTGGTCTACTAAGGTTACAGAGCAATTAAGGATGGCCATTCAGGGCTCTGTTACTCCAGATGAGGCGGTCGACAACATTGCCAGGGCGTGGAACGAGCTCAAGTCGGAATACGAGTAAGTACTATCAGCCTGAAAAGCAGCAGGTCGATTGCAGATAAGACGAGGCCTGCTACTTTTGTGAGGTGGATGGCTTGTGAGGCAGTTACACCACTATGAGCCTCACCAGCAAGAGCCTGCGGGTGGCGACTGTAAAATGTGTCTTTTCCAGGAGCTGCTTGCGCTTGTTTCTGGACTCAGAGTTCTGGGTTGTCACGCTGTGGAGCCTTAAACGGCTCTCTCTACCAGTTGGGATTCATCAATTGGTATCATTTCTGGCTCAAAGAACCCTCTGCCCATAGTGACTGACTACCTTACTACCTGCAGCAGCCGTCCATGTGCGGCTATAGCAGCAGCACGCGTCGTAGCCGGTGAGATAAGGCCCAGGGGAAAGCTTCCGGTCTCCATTCCAGAAGTTTCGTATGAGCGCCAGGGCTCCGCCGGCGCCCGGCCCTTTTGCCACTTTGGGGACGGTGGAGGTTTGTCCCGGGAATCACCTCGGGGAGCTGGGACTTCCTGAGGGCGGAGGGATGGGGCGGGACGGCTCTCTGTTCCTCTTGGCCCTTCTTTTCTGCCGTTTTGGGTTGTGCATCGATAGAACACTGGAAAAAGAGGGGACCCGGAACGATTCTCCCCGTGCGGCTCTGCAAGCCTCACTCGCCCGTTTGGCGGAGCAATCCCGCCTTCCGTCACTGCGGGCTCGCCGTCTTGAGACTGCTTCGGGCCTTCGACCCCTGCAACGGCAAGGAAATGCCCGCCGGACTGCTTTGCTCACCCGCAAAGGCGAAAAAGACACCTGCCGGATCACCCCGGGAGCTTTGTCCCCTCGTGCTCTCATAAGCCCGGTAAAGGCTGAACCCCGCCTCCATGGTATAATGGAAAGGAGGTGACGTTCATGCGCCTTAAGGTTGTCCTTGAGCCCTCCGAAGATGGAGGATACACCGTCTACGTTCCCTCGCTGCCAGGGTGTATCAGTGAGGGTGAAACCGTTGAAGAAGCCCTGGCCAACATTCGAGAAGCCATTATCCTGTACCTTGAGCCCCTTGAAGAGGAAGACCTGAAGGAACGGGGTCTGGTCATCCAGGAGATTGACATTTGACGAAAGTTCCCTCCCTCCCCTACACGGCTATTGTCGCCGCCCTGCAGAGAGACGGCTGGGTTGTGGTTCGCCAAAAAGGGAGCCACATCCGCATGGAGAAAAAGACGGGCGAAAAGACGCTGAGAATCATTGTCCCCGCCCACAGGCCGGTCAAAAGGAGCACCCTGGCGCACATCCTCAAGCAGGCTGGTCTTGAAGTGGAGGATTTCCTTCGTCTTTTGCGGTAGTCTGAACCCGGGCCGGGTACCTTTCCAGGGTACAGGTCCACTCAAGACCCTGTCCCCGGGACGTTGCCTTCAGGGGTAGCGGAATGCCGCAGTCCGGAAGGACAAAGGAGGAAGGTGGAGCAACCTCGGGAGACTGCTTCGTCACTTCTCGCAGTGATAGAGAAGAGCACGCAGTGACAAAAAGGAATTCCTCGCGGTGACTCCCCGCCTTGTCACTGCAAGGTCGTCTTTTCGCCTCCGAAGCAGTCTGCATATGAGATTCCTCAACGCTTCGCGGCTTCAGAAGTCCGGTATCTCTCAGCTCCCCGGACTCCGGTGTGGCCTTTTCCCTCACCCTCGGCCTTACTTCCCCCAGGGGGCGGTGGAGGCTCATTCCGGGGACAACCTCAGGAAAAGGGGTTACCCACCCGCCCGCGATGCGGTAGAATTGCGGGTGAGGGTCACAGGGAGGGCCCTGGTCGGGATGGCGCCCTGAAGGTGGTGGGTGGTGGACGGGAATGAGCCGGCATCAGGTGCCCCGGAATGCAACCTCCGGGGCAAAGTCCCCTTCGTACTGGAGCAGGCCGGTTGCGGACGTGCTCTCCGCACTGGGGTCGTCCGAGAATGGCCTGACGGCGGATGAAGCCGCCCGGCGCCTTGCCCTTATCGGGCCGAATACGCTCGGCAGGCGCCGGCGCCTGAGCATCCCGGTACTGCTTTCCAGGCAGGTCTTGAGCCCGCTGGTTCTGCTTCTGGCCGGTGCGGCCCTGCTCTCCTTCGCCCTCGGGAACCCCACGGACGGCACCATCATCCTGAGCATCGTGGGCGTCAGTGCGCTGCTCGGCTTCTTCCAGGAGTACCGTGCCACAACGGCTGTTGAGAAGCTCCTGGCAACGGTCAGGGTGAAAGCCTCTGTGCTCCGCGACGGGAAACTAGCCGAGGTGGCCACGGAGGAGCTCGTACCGGGTGACGTGGTGCTGCTCTCGGCGGGCTCCATCGTCCCCGCCGACTGCCTCCTCCTCACTGCACAGGACCTCTTCGTCGATGAGGCCGTGCTCACCGGGGAGAGTTTCCCGGTCCCCAAGACACCTGGCACCGTCCCTGAAGGTGCACCCCTCGGGGAGCGCCACAACGTGCTCTTCATGGGGACACACGTGGAAAGCGGCAGTGCGAAGGCCCTTGTGGTCCACACCGGGAGGTCGACGGAGTTCGGGGCAATTGCCGAGCGCCTCCGCCTGCGTCCTTCAGAAACGGAGTTCGAACGCGGGGTGCACCGCTTCGGCTACATGCTCATGGAAATCACCTCGGTTCTTGTGATCGCCATCTTCGGGTTCAACGTCTCCCTGCATCGGCCGGTTCTTGACTCCTTCCTCTTCGCCCTGGCCCTGGCGGTGGGGCTCACACCGCAGCTTTTGCCGGCCATCATCAGCGTGAACCTGGCGAGCGGGGCACGGCGCATGGCGACCCAGAAGGTCATCGTGAAGCGGCTGGCCGCCATTGAGAACTTCGGCAGCATGAACGTGCTCTGCTCCGACAAGACCGGTACCCTCACCGAGGGCCGGGTACGCATCCACGCCGCCTTCGACCCGAGGGGACGCTCAAGCGAGCAGGTGCTCTTCTTTGCCTTCCTCAACGCCTCCTTCGAGACGGGTTTCCCCAACCCGATTGATGAGGCAATCCGCACCCACCGCCCCTTCCCGCTTGATGGCTGGCGCAAGCTGGACGAGGTACCCTACGACTTCGGGCGCAAGCGCCTGAGCGTGCTCCTCGACCACCAGGGCCAGGCGGTCCTGGTCACCAAGGGGGCGGTGAACAGCGTGCTTGAGGTCTGCAGCGGAGCCGAACTGGTGGACGGCTCCCGGGTCCCGGTGGATGAGGTGCGGCCGGAGATTGCGCAGCTCTACGAAACCCTGAGCGCTGAGGGGTACCGCACCCTGGGCGTGGCCACCCGTGAGATGGAGGCTCCCGGGCCCATTGACCGGGACTCCGAGCAGGACATGACTTTCCTGGGCCTCCTTGCGCTTGCCGACCCGCCGAAACCGGGGGTTGCCGCTACCCTCGGGGCACTGCTTGAGCTGGGCGTGCGACTCAAAATCATCACTGGGGACAACGCCCTGGTCGCCGCCAGGGTGGGCACCCAGGTTGGGCTGGTCGCACCCCGGGTATTGACCGGGTCGAAGCTCCGGCTTCTGAGCGACGAGGCCCTGCCCGTCACCGCAGAAGCAACGGACATCTTTGCTGAGATAGAGCCCAACCAGAAGGAGCGGATCATTCGTGCCCTGCGCAAGGCGGGAAATGTGGTGGGCTACATGGGCGACGGGATCAACGATGTCCCGGCACTGCACGCGGCGGACGTCTCCATTTCGGTACAGGAGGCGGTGGACGTTGCCAGGGAGGCGGCCGACATCGTGCTCTTAGAGCGGGACCTGGCGGTACTGGAGGTGGGGGTGCGGGAGGGCCGTCGTACCTTCGCCAACACGCTCAAGTATGTGTTCATGGCCGCCAGCGCCAATTTCGGGAACATGTTCAGCATGGCGGGTGCCTCACTTTTGCTCCCCTTCCTGCCGCTCCTCCCCAAGCAGATCCTCTTGACCAACTTCCTGACGGACCTCCCGGAGCTCATGATTGCCTCGGACCGGGTGGATGACGACTGGATCAGGCGGCCCCGCCGGTGGGACATCGGGTTCATCCGCAGGTTCATGCTCACCTTTGGCCTTCTGAGCTCGATATTCGACTACCTCACGTTCGGGGTGCTGCTGTGGCTTCTGCACGCGGGCCCGGCAGAGTTCCGGACCGGGTGGTTCGTCGAGTCCGTGGTCTCCGCCGCCCTGGTGGTGCTTGCAGTGCGCACCCGGGGGAGCTTCCTCCGCAGCCGGCCGGGGCGCGGGCTCCTGGGCATGACGCTTGTGGTTGTGGCCACGACCGTTGTGCTCCCCTATACCCCACTCTCCCGGGCCTTTGGCTTCGTCCGGTTGCCGCCTTCCTTTTTGGGGCTTATGGGGGTGATTGTGCTGGGCTACGTTGTGGGTGTGGAGCTTGTGAAGCGCCGGTTCTACCGGCATACTCACGGCTAACCAGGTAGTGTTTCCAGGCCGGGCTTTACCGGCAAGATACGGAAGCCTTTGCTCCTACAGATAAGTGGCAAAACTCACCCCCAAAGCGCGTGGATTTTGCCCTTCTTGAGTGCACAAGGCTTCTTTTCGGGCTTGCGATCCTCAAAGCCGCCGAACCCGAGAGACAAAGGGTAGCAGAGCCCGCAAGGGTCTCATTGAAGGGGGGTGGCAGGGCGGGGTGCCGCCAGGGGAGTAGAGGCGGGGCTACAGGGCGTATCAGACAAGCCCTCCTCGGAGCTCGACTTCCCTCCGGAAGATCACCCCGTAGAGGCGGTCGATTTCCCGCTCGGGGACGGCAAAGTCCTCAATGAGAACCCTCCGGGCAAAGCCCAGGTCCTCAGTCCGTGTCACCCTCCCGGGGAGGATGAAGCGCTCCCCGTAGGCCTCAAAGAGGAGCACCACGCTGTCCCCCACCCTGAGGTAGCCCCCAAAGAGGAGCACGATACGTTCCCCGCCGATGGCCTCGGTCCTGGCATGCTCGAGCTTCCCCGGGTTCTCCGCAAGCACCCGGAGGGCCTCTCCGAGCTTCTCCCGCTCCACCCTCAGGAAGCGGACCTCGAGATTCCAGGGAAGGACGAAGCTCTTCCTGCGTCGCACAGCTCCCGAAAGCTCAAAGAAGTACCGGTTCTCCTTCTGGAGGAGGCACCGTGCCCTCGCCTCGATGGTGAGGTAGGAGAGCTCGTAGGAAATGAGGACCTCCTCCTGGGGCTCAAGGAGAGGAGAGGCTCCATAGGGAAAGACGATGACGGTCTTTTCTTCCTCGCTCTCCTCGACTCTCCCGAGGTACGCTTCTTCCCTGCCACCAGAGACCTGCCGCACCGTCACCTCAAGGCCGGGGAAAAGGGGAATTCTCTCGCCCTCGAGAGGCGAGAGGTAGTACTTGGGGATCTCCTCAAGGAGGGCATGGACAACATCGCCACCGAGCTTCCTAAGCTCAGCCAGGGCCGCAAGTTCCCGGATGGTCCCCTCCAGGGTGAAGGCTTCCCGGTACGGCCGATCATGGATGAGGGCATCAAAGACGTCACAGGCAGCAAGAATCCGGGACTCCAAGGGGATTTCCTCGCCCCGGAGGCCCAGGTACCCGCTTCCGTCCAGACGCTCGTGGTGGTAGCGGGCAGGGGCGATGTAAGGTTCCATGAACTCGTTCCCCAAAAAGATCCGATCAAGCTCCAGGACGTGCCGCTTCACCTCTTTGAACTCCTCTTCCGTGAGCTTCCCCGGTTTCAGGAAGATTTCCCTCGGGACGAAGAGCTTCCCAAGATCATGGATGAGGCCGGCAATCCTCACCTTCTCCTGCTCCTCCCCGGGAAGGCCAAGGCGCTTTGCCACCCGCTCGGCAAGGCCAGCCACCCTGAGGGAGTGGTGGTAGGTGTAGGCGTCGATGCCCTCAAGGAGGGAGACAAGAGAAAGAAGGAAGCAATCAAGGACCAGCCGCCGGTTCGCGGAGAGCCACGCCCGCTTGAGGAGCGCCAGAGGGGGATGGTGCTTTTCCAGGGCTTCCCGGATGGTCCCAGTGAGGTCCTCCCGGAGGAGGAAGATGAAAAGGTAGAAGGGGGTTGGGGCAAGGTGGAAGACGAGGACCTTTTCCCCGGGCTCCCAAAGGAAATGGAGGTACAGGTACATTTCCGGGTCTTCTTCCCTGAGGACTCCTTCCTTAAGCCTTGCCCAGTCGAGGTCCTCCGGGAGAGTGAACCTGAGGCCCCGGGAGCTCTGGTCGGCTTTCCCCGCTGCATCGGTAGCGGCAGCGACTTCCCACTCCCCGTTGAGGAGGGGGAGAAAGAGGAGGATTCTTAAGACTTTGGGGCTGGTGATTGCCCCGTGGAGCTCCTTGAGGTAGCGCTCCAGGGTTGCCTCAGGCATACGTCCACCTCCCTGTGTCTGTCATGCGCAAAGGCACTTGCTTCAGCATGCTCGTCAAGGCACGCAGCTGTTCCTGCCGTGCGGCAAGGTGCAAAAACACTGCTTTATTATACCACACCATCACGTCATTCAACCCCTTCCCCACCCTTTCCCCTAAAAAAGAGGAGGTGATGCGCATGTTCATCTACTGCTGTGGGGAATGCTACGAGTACAAAGGTTTACCCATCGTATGCCCGAAGTGCGGGAAAAGGCTCCGTCTCCCCCGGAGGGCGGAAACCCTCGGGGTTCTGGAGAGGAAAGAGGACGAGGAAGACCTCATCGAATGTCCCCCACCCACTCCCTTAAAGAATAATAGAGAGAATAACTCCTGAAGGAGGTGTTGTGCATGGCAGAAGTCATTGTGGTGGAACAGCCCAACCGCTTAAGAATCAGGCTCCAGGTTGGGGAAAGGGAGAGAGGCGGGAGGACGTATCCTGTCATCCAGTCCCTCTCCTACCAGGTGAAGGAGAATGCTCCTCATCAGGATATTTATGATGTGGCCACGGCTATCGGGAGTCTCGTTGCGTACCCGGTCTATGACATCATCCTCACTGAGAACAAGCTCCTGACAGAATAGGAGGTGAGAGAGAATGGCCAAGACCCTCGTCATGACTTTCCTCAATGAGGCCGGAGAGGAAGTGAACGTCCGGGTGAACTACCCCAAGGAGAACATCACTGCTCAAGAAGTGGACAGTCTCATGAGCCTCATCATCCAGAAAAACATCTTCCCCACCACCGGCGGGGATCTCGTGGAGAAGGTGGGAGCACAGATTGTGGAGACCACCACAACCACCATTGTGGGGAGCTAACCGTCCTGAGGGATGAACCACGCTTCCCCCTCCTTCACTGGGGGAGGGCCAAACCCCTCCCCCGAAGAGTACATCCTGAAGATTCTGGAGAGGATGGAGAAGAACATGGAGAGGATGGAGGAGAGGCTCTGGGCAGTGGAGCGGGAGCTTGCTTCTCTCAAGGTGTGGTACTCTGTCCTCTCCTTCATCATCCCCTCGGTGCTTCTCGCTGTCATTCTTCGGGGATTGAGGCTTCAGTGAGGTGAAAATATGAGGGCTTCCTTTGCCTTTCGGGAATTCCTCCGGGCTCTCCTTGAGGATATTTTCCTTCTCCTTGTGGGGGAAAGAAAGGAGTGCCTGGACCTCTCCTCCTTCCCCTTCCCCGGGGAGGTAAAGACCATAAAGAGAATGGCCGAGGCCTTTTTTGACTGTGAGGCCTGCTTTGCTTACCTTTACCCGGTGTATCCTTGCGCCCTCCTTTTTGCCATAAGGAGTGCGGAGCGGGGGAGGAGGGGCTTTGAGTTTGGGGTGGTGGCCAAAAAAGACACGGACTTAAAGACCCAGGCGGAGTGGGCCTGCACCACCATCAAAAAGAACTTTGAGCGCTTCAGGGAGAGTGGGGAGGAGGACTTCATCGCCTTTTTGGGGAAGAGGTGGGCCCCCATCGGGGCGGAGAACGACCCAAAGGGGCTCAACAAGTTTTGGGTGGACAACGTGCGGTTTTTCTACCATAAGTATCTGAGGAGGTAAAAGGGGATGCTTGAGATTATCCTGGACATTGTCCTTCTTGTCCTTCCGGCTGCCTTATCCCTTATCCTGGCCCGCTTCATCAAAACGAAAGAAGAGGAGGAAAAGTTCCTCCGGATTTTGAAGCTCGCTG
>Ga0315298_1010262_pt1 | contig 11331 bp, 10 predicted proteins | sample WHS_1_MG_FD_203077 | JGI IMG/M metagenome (GOLD analysis project Ga0315298, IMG submission 203077) | Extremophilic microbial mat communities from Washburn Hot Springs, YNP, Wyoming, USA - WHS_1_MG | ecosystem: Environmental > Aquatic > Thermal springs > Hot (42-90C) | place: USA: Wyoming... | reverse complement strand
TGACTCGCCGTTCCTAGCGCAATCGAGCCGCAGAGCTACCCGTCTGCCTCTATCCTGTTCATCCCATCCATCCTGCCCATCCTGTGAATCCAGATCCTGAGGTGATGAGCGTGGAAGTAAGCCGGGAGATGGCGGGGCTCCTGCTCCGGCTCGGGGCCGTCTCAATCGACGTCGAGCAGCCGTTCCGCTACGCCTCGGGCATCGTCAGCCCGATTTACTGCGATAATCGGCTGATTATCTCGCATCCAGCCGAGCGGGGGCAGGTCGTTGACCGTCTGGTGGAGAGGTTGGACGCGGAGGTCGGACGCGCGGCCTTCGACGTCGTCGCCGGGACGGCCACGGCCGGCATTCCCTGGGCCGCCTGGGTTGCCGACCGACTCGGCAAGCCGATGATCTACGTTCGGAGCACGCCGAAGGAGCACGGGAAGGGCCAGCGGATCGAGGGTCACCTGCCGCCGGGCCAGAGGACCGTCGTCGTCGAGGACCTGGTGACGACCGGCGGTAGCTCGCTTTCCACGGTCGAGGCGATCCGGGAGGCCGGGGGCAGCGTCGAGGCGTGCCTGGCGATCTTCACCTACGAGCTGCCGATGGCCCGACAGAGCTTTGAGGCTCGGGGCGTCCGTCTTCTCGCCCTCACCGGGCTCTCGGCGCTCTTGGAGGTGGCCGCCGCCGAGGGCTACCTGGCGCCGGAGCAGCGCGCGACGGTCGAGCAGGCCATCGCCCGGGCATTTGAGGACAGGGCGTAGGGGTTAGGGACGACCTATCCTCTCCCCTCCAGGTACGTCTCGATCCCCCCGGCGAGTGCGTCGGCCACGAGGTCGGGCCGGCCGGCAATAATCGCCCGGTCGGCGGGGTTCGTGAGGCAGCCAGTCTCGATGAGCACCATGGGCGTCTGCGGGTCCACGGCGCGGAAGCCGTAGTAGCTGCGGCTGTCTTCGGTGCTGCGCGGGACGTAGGGTATGCCGGTCCAGCGGGCGTGGCTGGCGATGAGCTGCTGCGCCAGCGCGGCCTCGGCCCCGGCGACCGGGGAGCGGAACGGTCGATCGACGAAGAAGCCCCGAACGTAGCTGGGCCCCGAGTCGGCGTGGATGGCGACGACGGCGTCGGCCTGGTAGCCGGGCGGGACCGCCGTCGGCAGCAGGTCCACGGCGATGCCACGGACACTCAGGCGCCGGGAGAGCGTCAGGGCGATGGCGAGGTTGACGTCGCGCTCGGCGAAGCCGGCCGCGCTCGCGCCGGGCTCCTCGTTCAACGGGTACTCGGCCTCCTGGTAGCGCCAGTGGCCCGCCTGCAAGCCCACCCGGGCCCAGGCGTCGCGCGTGCGCGAGACGTACTCGCCGTAGACCCAGCCGAGAGCGCCCCCGCCGGTCGTCACATAGTACCAGGTGGCGCCCTCTTGATCCCACGCCCGCGCGTTGATCCGCACTTGGGCGCCCTGCGGGAGCGAGCCGACCACCGATCCCCAGAGGTCGTCGCGCAGTCGCAGCGAGTCCGTGGTGACTACGCCGGAGTCGGCGCGGGCCGCCGGGACGGGACTCAGCGCGAGCGCGCCGATCGAAAGAAGCGCCACGACCACGCACCGCCACCCCAAGCTGGACACCAGCGTGCCGAGCACGGCCCCCGACCTCCCGTCGAGCAAGCTCCCTACGGCAAGTAGGGTAGCATGCGGCCCGAGCCCCGGCAAGCGTGCCAGCGTCGGAGAGTGACCGTCCACGCTCAACTCATACGCCGTTCTAATGCCCCCTCGGGTCAAGTGGGCTGGCGTGTCCTCCGGCAGAGGGCTTACGTCCAGAAGTTCAGCCACCAGGATCGCGCCAGGTCGAAGGGACGGTCGGTCTTGACCAGGACGTGGACGTGGGAGCAGTAGGGCGCCCTACCCAAGAGGAAGGCGACCGCTCCGAGCGCGCCCGTTCGGGCGTCAAAGAGGCCACCCTCGTCCTGGCCGGCGAGCACGACCGGGCGGCGATCCTCGCCGAGATCGCGAGTGCGCCACTGCCACTCACGGGCGATTCCGCCGACGAGGGCTACTGCGGCCGGACGGTCGGCCGCCGCGAAGAAGTGCAGGAAGAGCTTGGGGTAGTCCGAATAGAAGCGGTCGAGGAGCGTGGCCGCCTCGTCGGCATCGCCGGGACCCGCGACCCGGAAGGCCAGGCCAGGAGCAGCCTCCAGCCGAGTCAGGCCGGTGAGCGGGAACCCCAGCGCCCGGATCGGGCGGGCGTCGACGAAGCCGGCTTTGTGGAAGTTGCCCAGCGAAGGCGCGTTTCCGGCCTCCACGGCGCCCCAGTGGACGTTGGCTCCGGCCTCGTCGCCGTAGGCCAGGTGCGCGCGGATGAGCCGGCTGCCAATGCCCCGTCGCTGGCGCGCGGGGTGCACCCGGATGTGGGCCAGGTAGTTGACGGTGGTCAGCTCGCCGCCGAAGAGCGCACGGCGAAGCTTCGAGACGAGGAACCCGACCACGCAGCCCGCGTCGTCGGTGGCGGCGAAGACGACGTCCTCCTTGAGCCTTCAACCTTGACCTTGACAACGAAGCCCGTCGTCCTGTATTATTACCGTGCACGCAGGCGCCGGCCGGCTCGGAGTGGCCGGTCCTGCCGACACAGCCTTACGGAGGTGGGCGCGATGCGGTGGACCATCAATCGCTTCGGTCCTTGTCGTATTGTGCCCACCAGACGTAGACGCTGACGCTCAGAGACCAGATTCTCGACCGTGGGCCCGGTGCGACGGAGCCCACGGTTTTTTGTTGCCCTAAGCCTACGAGGAGGACGAGCGTGCGTGACGAAGCCACAGCTCTATCGATCAGGGGGGCGACCAAGATCTTCCGGCGGGAGCCGGACGGCGCATCCTGGCGCCGCTGGCTCGGGCACCGGAAAAAGCAGGACTCGGCGGTGGTCGCCGTCGACCACGTCGACCTGGAGGTCCGTCCCCGAGAAATCTTCGGCATTCTCGGGGCCAACGGCTCCGGCAAATCGACTCTCATCCGACTGGTCTCTACCCTGCTTCTGCCCGACTCCGGACAGGTCTCAGTCTTCGGCTACGACGTGGTCAAGGAGGAGATGCAGGTCAAGCGTCTCATCAGCCGGGTGAGCGTGGAGGCAGCCTTCTTCAAGAAGCTGAGCCCGATGGAGAACCTCGTCTACGCCGCGAGGCTTTATGGACTGGACGGCGGCGCGGGTCGGCGCCGTAGCCTGGAGATCCTAGAGCGGCTCGGCATCGAGAGCCGGCGGGCGTTCGAGCCTCTGGAGGAGATGTCCCGGGGCATGCAGCAGAAAGTCGCCATCGCCCGGGGCTTCCTGACCTCGCCCGTGCTGATGCTCCTCGACGAGCCGACGACGGGTCTGGACCCCCGCTCGAAGCGGGAGGTCCAGCAGTTCGTGCTCGAGCTCCGGGCGCGGCACGATGCGACGATACTGCTCACGACTCACGACATGGACGAGGCGGACCGGCTCTGTGACCGAATCGCCATCCTCGACCGCGGCCGGGTCGTCGCGCTGGACACGCCGGCGGGCCTCAAGGCCGGCGCCCGCCCGAACGACGGCGCTCGCCCAACGCTGGAGGACGCCTTTATGCAACTGACCGGCCGCCGGCTCGAAGAAGACGAGCTGGTGGAGGCGACCGCATGACAGACCGATTCCCACCCCGCCATTGGCACCCCCCTCCCGCAAAGCGGTCCGCAGGTCCCCGGTAGGGGAAGAAGGGCCGGGGGTGAGGTGCAGCATTGTAGGAGGAACGATGGCCATAGCGACTACAGCCCTGGTGCGGGAGGCGCGCGCCTCTTACGCCTTCGTCGAGCGCAACTTCAACCTGACCCGCCGCTACTGGGGCTGGGAGATAGTCTTTCTAATCTACAGCCTGGTAAACTCGCTGGCCATCCTGTTTCTGGGCGCCAGCGTCCAGGTGCGCGACCAGCGGATGGACGGGCAGTCCCTGATCCTATATCTGCTCGTCGGCACGCTGGTCTGGGCCTACCTGGGGGTAGTCTTCGACACCATCGCCGAGATGATCAGTTGGGAGCGCTGGGAAGGTACCATCGAGTATACCTTCATGGCCCCGGTCGCCCGGGCGACGCACCTCATCGGAAGCTGTATCTTCGGCGTCGTCTACGGTTTGGTCCGGACGGCCATCATCCTGGCGGTTGTCGCGCTGTTCTTCCAGATCGATCTGAGCCACGCCAACTTCGCCGGGGCGCTCGTCGCGCTCCTGGTGGGCAGTGTCGGCTTCGTCGGACTGGGAATTATGGCGGCGACGCTGCCGCTGCTCTTCACCGAGCGCGGCTCGCAGATGACCCAGATCGTCCGGGCGGCGCTGCTGCTGGTCTCCGGGGTGTACTACCCCATCGAGGTGCTGCCTGGCTGGATGCAGGTCATCGCCCGCGTTTCGCCGGCCACCTACGTCCTGGAGGCCGCCCGGCAGAGCCTACTCGGCGGGGCTTCGCCCGTCGCGCTAGCCAGCCTGCTCTGGCCGTTGGCCCTGACGGGCGCCCTCTGCATCCCGCTCGGGCTCGTCACCTTCGGGTTCGCCGAGCGCTACGTGAAGGCGACGGGCCGCCTGAAGAGGAGTGGGTAAAGCGGTCGTGAAGGTCCCGAGCCTCTCCCCGTGGTCGGCGGCGTTCTCGGGGCATCAGCCACGTGGTCGCCTACCTCAACCGCTCCAGTGTCTCCCAGAACTCCGGGAACGTCTTGGCGACGCATTCGGGGTTCTGAATCTGAACGCTCGGGACGCGTAGGCCGACGAGCGCGAAGGCCATCGCCATGCGGTGGTCGTCGTAGGTGGAGACCTCGGCGCCGTGGAGCTGGCCGGCCGCCGGGTAGATGGTGAGGCCATCCGAGTGCTCGTCGACCCGGGCGCCCAGCCGGCGCAGCTCGGCCGCCGCCGCCGCGATTCGGTCACTCTCTTGGTGTCGGGTGTGGGCAATGCCCCGGATGCGGACCGGCTCGACGGCGAACGGCGCGATCGCCGCGAGCGTCAACGCCGTGTCCGAGATGCCGCGCATGTCCACGTCGACGCCACGCAGCGTCTGCGTCCCGACGACCTCCACGAAGCTCTCCCCCCGCGATACCCGGCACCCCATCCTGGCCAGCACGTCGACGAAGCTCAGGTCGCCCTGCGCCGACGCCCAGCCGAGGCCCTCCACCCGCACCCTCCCGCCGGTAATCGCGGCGGCGCCGAAGAAGTAGGAGGCCGCGGAGGCGTCGGGTTCGACGGTGTAATTCCGAGCCCGATAACACTGCCCGGGCGGGACGACCAGTCGCCGGTAGCCGTCGTTTATCACCTCGGCCCCGAAAGCCCGCATGGAGGAGGCGGTCAGGTCAACGAAGGGCCGGGAGACGAGGTCGCCCACCACGTCGACCTCGATGCCCAATGGGGTGGCTGGACCGACGAGCAGGAGCGAGCTGAGGAACTGGCTGCTCTGGCTGCCGTCCATCCGCGTTCGGCCCCCGGTCAGGCCAGACGACTCGACGATGACCGGTGGGCACCCGTTGCCGTGCAGCGACCTGGCTCGGACGCCCAGCCCCTGAAGCCCGTCGAGGAGTGGCTGGATTGGGCGCTGCCGCATCCGGGGCGAGCCGTCCAGGACGTAGCGCCCCCGGCCGAGCGCGACGAAGCTGGTGAGGAACCGGGCCGCCGTCCCAGCGTTGCCGACGAACAGCTTGGCCTCGCCGACGGGGACCCGTCCCCCGGCCCCCTCGACGACGAACTCCCGAGCCGGCTCATCGGCCCTGACCGGGATGCCTAGGGCGGCGAGGGCGGCGGCCATGTAGCGGGTGTCGTCGCTGAAGAGGGCCTGCCGGATGGTCGAGCGCCCTTTGGCCATCGCGGCGATGAGGAGCGCTCGATTCGTGTAGCTCTTCGAGCCGGGCAGGGAGAGCGTGACGTCGGGGGGACGGGCTAGGGGTGCAACTTCGTAGGCAGTCATCTACAACGTCCGGCAGAGGGCCGCGTTCACCGCAGAGACGTGGAGAGCGCAGAGAGGGACGCAGCCAACTCCAGCTGTCTCCGCGTCCTCTGCGTCTCGGCGGTTCCGGTCGGCTTCCCGCGTATCACTTGTACTCTTCACGCACCGGAGAGAAGATGTCGACGGCGATGGAGTCGGCGAGGGCGACGACGGAGTGGCTCACGCCGCCCGGAATCGTGTAGCCGTCGCCACGCTCGAGCACGGCGGTCGCCTCGCCGACGGTGAACTGCAGCCGGCCCTGGGCGACGTAGCCGACCTGCTCGTGGGGATGGGCGTGGGGCTGGACGATGCTGCCTTTCGCCAGAGTGACCTCGGCGACGAGCATCCGGTCTGCCCAGCCCAGGGTCCGCCGGAAGATCCCGGGTGCCATCTCGACCGCTGAGGTCTCGGCGGAGCGGGTGAATCTCGGCTCGGCGGGCATGGATTACGCCGACTCCTCGCGTAGCTCATCGCCGTCCAGTGGCCGGCCGGACTGGCTGATGAGCATCGGGCGCTTCTTGTGCATTATGGTGTCCGCGCCGATGATGCACTTCTTGACATCGCCGCGCGACGGGATCTCGTACATCACGTCGAGCAGGGTCTCCTCGATGATAGTCCGCAGGCCCCGGGCACCTGTCTTCAGGTGTAGCGCGCTCTCGGCGGCGGCCTCGAGCGCCTCTGGGGTGAAGACCAGCTCGACCTTGTCCAGGGCGAGGAACTTCTGGTACTGCTTGACGACGGCGTTTTTGGGCTCTGTTAGGATCTTTATCAAGGCCTCTTTATTCAGCGGATCGACGCTGACGACGACCGGCAGCCGGCCGATGAACTCTGGGATCAGCCCATACTTGAGGAGGTCGTCGCCGATCACCTGCTGGAGAAGCCAGGAGCTTTCGTTCTCTCGGTGGTCGGCGTCGGCTCGCGACCTGAAGCCGATGCTGCGCTTCGTGCTGACTCGGTCGCCGACAATCTTGTCCAGGCCCTCGAAGGCCCCGCCGCAGATGAACAGGATGTTGCCCGTGTTTATCTGGATGAAGTCCTGGTGGGGGTGTTTTCGACCGCCCTGGGGAGGCACGTTAGCCACGGTGCCCTCGATGATCTTCAGGAGGGCCTGCTGGACCCCTTCGCCCGAGACGTCTCGCGTGATGGAGGGGTTGTCGCTCTTGCGGGCGATCTTGTCGATCTCGTCGATGTAGACGATGCCGCGCTCAGCCCGAGAGATGTCGAAGTCCGCGGCCTGGATCAGCCGGAGCAGGATGTTCTCGACGTCCTCGCCGACGTAGCCGGCCTCGGTGAGCGAGGTGGCGTCGGCGATGCAGAACGGCACGTCGAGGATCTTGGCGAGGGTCTGGGCGAGCAGGGTCTTGCCGCAACCGGTCGGGCCGATGAGCAAGATGTTGCTCTTCTGGAGCTCGACGTCCTCCATCTGCCCGCCGGCGTTGATTCGCTTGTAGTGGTTGTAGACGGCGACCGCCAGCACCTTCTTGGCCCGCTCCTGGCTGACGACGTACTGGTCCAGGAGCTCGACAATCCTCCGGGGCGTAGGCACCTTCGAGAGGGGAGACTTGGCCTTCTGAGCCGCCGGCGTCTGCTCCTCGTCGATGATCTCCCGGCACAGCTCCACGCATTCGTCGCAGATGTAGACGGCGCCGGGGCCGGCGATCAGCCGCCGAACGTGCTCCTGCCCTTTGCCGCAGAACGAACAGTGGTATTGGCCGCGGGCGCCCCCCCTCGTCGATGCCATTCCTGCTACCTCCAGCTACGATGCGCGTGATGTCTCGGCGGCGTCGGTATTGGCTGGGCTTCGGTAAGAGTTCGGCTTGGGGAAGAAAGCCCAGGGCGTGGAGCCCTAGGCCTTCTTCTTCGGGCTCGTCAGCACCTCGTCGATAAGGCCGTATTCCACGGCCGCCTGGGCGCTCATGAAGAAGTCGCGATCGGTATCGTGCTCGATGCGCTCTAACGTCTGGCCCGTGTTCTCGACCAGGATGCCGTTGAGAAGAGTGCGCAGGCGCAGCACCTCTCGGGCGTGGATCTCGAGGTCAGTCGCCTGGCCGCGAACTCCGCTGATCGGCTGATGCATATGGACCGTCGCGTTGGGCAGGGCGAAGCGCTTGCCCTTCGCGCCCGAGGACAGGAGGATGGTGCCCATGCTCGCAGCCAACCCGACGCAGATGGTCGAGACGTCGGGCTGGATGAGCTTCATCGTGTCGTAGATTGCCATGCCGGCCGTGATGCTGCCACCCGGCGAGTGAATGTACAGGCTGATGTCCTTCTCTGGGTCCTCGCGGGCCAGGTACAGCAACTGCGCGACGATGAGGTTCGCGATCTGGTCGTCGATCGGGGTGCCCAGGAAGATGATGCGCTCCCGCAGGAGGAGCGAGTAAATGTCAAACGCCCGCTCGATCCGTCCGGTGTTCTCGACGACCATCGGAATGACGTTGAGAGGGTCGTGCCGTATAATACCAGACATTCTGAGTTAACTACTCCTTACCTAATTTAGCTCCGCCGCCGCAACGCCAGCCCCGCCGTCGCCGCCTTGCTGCCGGGCCTCGGCGCCGTCAGGCTCGGCCGCCGGTGCCTCGCCCGGGCTGGCAGCCTGCGGCTGAGGCTCGGCCGAGCCAGCCGTCTCCGCCACGACCTCGGCCGCTCCATCCTCGCTCGCCGCCTCTACCGTCGCCTCTGCGGTCTCGCCAGACCGGGCGATCTCGACCAGCAACTGGACTACCTTGCGACTCCGAACGCGATGCTCCATTTCCTCGCGCTGCACTGGCGTGGCCGGGGCCTGGCGGCCACGGTCGGTCTCCTTGCTCGCGAGGTAGGTCATCAACTGGATCTCCCGATCGACCTCCTCGGGCGAGACCTGCACGTTCTCTCGTTCGGCGATTCGATCGAGCAGCAGCGCGGTCTTTACGTTGCGGATGGCCTGCTCGCGAAACTCCTCGCGTAGCTCGGCCTCGCTCTTTCGGGTCAGGCGGAGGTACTCGTCCAGGCCGAGACGCTGTTGCTTCAGGTTTTCCCGAGCGCGCTCCAGCAGGTGGTCGATTTCGTGGTTCACCCAGGCCGGCGGCACCTCGATCGTCGAGCGGCTGATGGCCTCGGCGATGACGGCCTCCTCGTGCAACTGCGCGGCCCGCTCCTCGGCGCGAGCCTGGGCTTGCGCTCGCAGATCCTCGCGCATCTGCTCCAGGCTCTCGTACCCGACGGACTTGGCCAGCTCGTCGTCGATCGGCGGGATCCGCTTCTCCTTGACCTCGTCCACCTTCACCTTGAAGATGGCGAGCTTGTTGGCCAGGTCGGGATCCTTGTAGTCCAGGGGCAGCGAGAGCTCGAACTGCTTCTCCTGCCCGGGGAGGGTGCCGAGCAATTGCTCGACGAAGCCCGCCGGATAGCGCGTGGTTTCGGGCTCGACCTCGAACTCGGTCCGCTTCTCGTCGAAAATGGTCTGGCCGCCAGAGCTCCGCAGCAGGGGCTCACCGCTCGGCGAGTACAGCCGGGTGTAGGTGCCGACCTCGCCGTGGACGTCCATCACCACCCGGTCATTCTCTCTGACACCACGCTCGACGGGCACCCACTCGGTCAGTTGCTCCTGGATCTGCTCGACCAACTGGTCGACCTCGGCCGGGGTGACCTGTACCTCGACCCGGGGTATCCGTATAGATCGGTAGTCGCCTAGCTCGACGGTGGGCTGGACGGGGACGGTGGCCTTAATGAGCAGGGCCTCACCTGGCTTCAGGTCTTGGGCCCTGGGCTCGAGGTCCAGCTCGGGCTGATCGATGGGATGCAAATCGAGGTCCTTGACGGCCTCCCGGTAGACGTCGTTGAGCAACTGCCCAAGGCCCTCCTGGAAGAGGGTTTCGCGGCCGACGAAGCGCTCGACGACGTGGCGCGGCGCCTTGCCCCGACGGAAGCCGGGGACGTTCAGCTTGCCGACCAACCGGCGGTAGGCCTTCTCGACGGACTGCTCGATGCGCTCGGGCTCCACCTCGATGCTGAGGCGGACCTGGCTCTCTGGGATTTTCTCTGCGGTGACCTTTACCATATCTCTCCACCAGGTCCACGCCAAGGCGGCGCGGCCAGGGTTCATTATAGCACAAAAAAAGGCTCTCTCCCAAGAGCCTGGGTTAAGTGGAGCGGAAGACGGGATTCGGACCCGCGACCTTCACCTTGGCAAGGTGACGTGCTACCACTGCACCACTTCCGCTGGGGCCTGTTAACTGCCGCCCGCGCTCGGGTGGCTCTGAACTGTTCACCCGTAATTATACGGAAGGGTCGGCGCAATGTCAATACCAGAACGACGACCCCGACCCGGCCCAGGCGCTCGCCTTGTGACCCCTCCCGCGGGCTGGTATAATTCTGCAAGAGTCGGGGTTAGATATGTTCTGTGCCCACCTCTCGCTCGTCAACTTCCGCAACTACGCCCGGTTGGAGCTCGACCTGTCCCCGGGCGTATCAGTCGTCGTCGGCGACAATGCCCAGGGCAAGAGCAACCTCCTCGAGGCCCTCTACTTCCTGGCGACGACGAAGTCTTTCCGCGCGACGAGCGACCGAGAGCTGATCCACTGGCATGCGCTTGGCACCGAGCTTGCCTACGCACGGCTTATCGCCAGGATCGTCCGCACGCCGGGGCAGCTCAAGCTGGAGGCGGTGATCCGGGAGGAAGGGCGTCTCAACGGCGGCGTGCCCGCAGGCACGCCGGTCGTGGGTAAACGCCTGAAGCTGAACGACGTGCCAAAGCGCGCGCTGGAGGTCGTCGGCGCGGTCAACGTCGTGATGTTCTCCCCTCAGGACATCGAGCTAGTCGACGGCCCTCCCGTGGCCCGACGCCGCTACCTCGACGTGACCATCTCCCAGGTGGACCCCCGCTACATCCGCACCCTGGCCCACTACAACAAGGTCCTCCTCCAGCGCAACCACCTGCTCCGGCAGGTCCGCGAGCGACGGGCCCACGTCGACCAGCTCTTCGCCTGGGACCACGAACTGGTCGCCGCCGGCGCCTACCTCGTCCAGCAGCGCCAGGCGACCCTCGCCCTCCTCGGCGAGCTGGCTCAGGACGTCCACCGCCAGCTCACCGGCCGGCAGGAGGCGCTGGAGATCATCTACCGCTCCAGCGTAGACCTCGCCTCGGCGGAGATGGGCCCGAGCCCGCCGCTGGAGGCGGTCCAGGGAGCTTTCCGGACCAGGCTCCGGGCGGCGCAGGCTCGGGAGGTGATGGCCGGAGCCTCAATCCTGGGGCCGCATCGGGACGACCTCGCCTTCCTCGTCGACGGCCGCGACATGAACGTCTTTGGCTCGCGCGGCCAGCAGCGGACGGTGGCACTGGCGCTCAAGCTCGCCGAGGCCGAGTTCCTCCGGCAGCGGACCGCCGAGCAGCCTATCCTGCTCCTGGACGACGTGCTCTCCGA
>Ga0315298_1010258_pt1 | contig 11335 bp, 10 predicted proteins | sample WHS_1_MG_FD_203077 | JGI IMG/M metagenome (GOLD analysis project Ga0315298, IMG submission 203077) | Extremophilic microbial mat communities from Washburn Hot Springs, YNP, Wyoming, USA - WHS_1_MG | ecosystem: Environmental > Aquatic > Thermal springs > Hot (42-90C) | place: USA: Wyoming... | reverse complement strand
GCACGCCCACATTAATTTTGGAGTGGTTGCAATGAGCAGCGTTGACATGGCGAAACAGATACACGAAGATGTAGACCAGATAATGAAGGACTTAAGCATAGAGGATCAGGAAATAGTGCTGAAAGAAACTCATAATATAGTTGAAAGCCTAAAAAGAATAGAGCAAATAACAAGCAAAGTTAAAGCCCAAGCGTAACAATTCCCTACAAGCGGCCAACTGTTCCATTAACAGCGACTAACAGAAACATTAGGTTAAATTTGTAAATTCAAATAAAGTTGAAAATTGGATAGTTGCGTGCTTAACGTTTCTGCTTAGTTCCCAGCGATTGAGCTCTCAACAATGGATATATCCAGCGCATCTTGCCTTTTTATTTTTTGCCGACGAAAATTTCTTTGTCTTTCGAGAAAGCTTATAAAATTTAAGCCGGCATTGTTTGCTTATGGTCGAACATAACATAATTGACCTTAAGAAGAAACCACTCCACGATTACATCTGTGATCTTTCACAATGTGAGTGGGCAATCAAGTGTAGCAAATTTCTCGGAGAACTTCACCTCAGAGCGTATTGCTACCAATATCCCACGGCCAAGAACCATACTTGCTGGTATGTAAGCTTTGAAGATAAGCAGAATCCATACATTTTACACATTGGCATATATAAGAAAGGCATGACAATACGGTTTAGACATCCTGAATATCTCCCAGAAAGTATTAGAGGTCAATTAAAATGGGATTAAATTGGCAGTACATGCCAATCCGAGAATTGGGCGAAAACGTAAGGAAAATAGTTACAGATTATTTGAAAAATATCAAAGAACCTTTCTATAGTGGGCAAGTAAAAGGCAGAATACATAAAAAGTGCCAAACAGAAGCTTTGTGACTCTTCATGCCTTTCACAATAAAAAAGGCACAAAGGCATCATGATAAAACTACAGGATAGCCTTTATGTCGCATGTTTCATAAGCCATAAAACCGACAAGTCTGATATTTGTAAAATTCGTGTGATTAAGGGAATGCCGTAGAATATAAACTCAATGGTTGATTTTCATGATTTCCTCATAGTTTTGGTAAAGCATTCTGTCGAGTTCTACGCCAAGTAGCCCAAGGTGAGTACAAATCTTGTTTAGGATGTCATTCTCGATTTCTTCATATATCTTAGAATCGCCGCCGAAATTGTTCGGTATTTGAATGCCGATCTTTTGGAAAATAGCTTGAATACGTGCATCCAAGGCTATGGCATTTCTCACAACCCCGAGCTCCATCAAAAGGTCTCTGGCGCCCTTGTTTTTTATGTACATGAAGGTATTCATTACACATCGGATTTTGGCTCTGTCACCGTCAGATCCTTTAAATTCTGCGAGCTGCTTCATAAAGCCTTTCGGTCCTTCTTCGAATCTTTTCAGCATGTTGAGGTTGTGAGCTAAGGCTTTCGCCTTAACGCTTTTTGAGATATCAGAACTCGCGTATCTTGCCCCAATTTTTAGCAAAATGTTGTTAATAGCACTTACTAACTTGTATTGATCTTGGATTTGCACGAGCTTCTCATAAGAAATCTGCCTTAATAGCTCAGCATCATCTTTAAGCTTCTCCCATGGCTCCGACCTACCCACTACAACAACTTGAGCAACAATCTCCAACCAAATTTCGTTGTTGGTTCTTGATCGCCAGTTATTCTTCACAGGCACTTTTGTCTTAGAGTAAAAGAGCCTCTTTATCTCCTCAAATTTTTCTAAATGTTCCTTAGCGATCTGCAACATACTTCTGCAATATGAATTTTTGCATAAATAATTTATGTGATGCCGAGTTTCAAGGGTTTTCCGAAAAGTTTTTAGTTATAAGGAGCCGATATACGTTTAGGTTTGAAGCATGATAAAACATTTTTCTCTAATAGCTTTATTGCTGTTTTCTATGGCCTTTGCATGTTTACCCTCAACTTTTGCAACCAACATTTTCTATGATGGATTTGATGGAACTGCACTCTCTACAGGATGGGAGGTTGAGAATCGAGGCGGAAGTTACAGCCTTAGCAATGGGGTATTGACGATTTCTTCGAGCGGGCAACCTTATGACTCAATGACTGTGTACAGGGCGTATGTTCCTCAAGTTGACAATTTTACCGTTTCGGCGAGAGTTAAGGGAACATCACTTGCAGCATTCGCGTTGAGGATTCATGCTGGTCCGCTTCCGATCTTCGGAAGTGTTTTAGGCGCCCAACTGGAGTTTGATAGTGCAGTGGAAGGAAAGAATTTTTTGGCTGTCTGGTGGACAACCCATTGGTATTGGACAACAATATACCAACCATCCGAAACTGGAGTTTGGTATGTTCTGGAGATGCGTGTTCAGAGAAGTCCGTTCGTAATCACTTATAACGTTTACAACGACTCGGGGGTTCTGCTTGGAACGACAACAGCTACAAACATAGGTAATTTTGGCTACAGCGACATCCGTTACATATGCTTAGAAGTTTGGTCGGGACCCCAGCCTGTTTATGACGTTGACTGGCTGAAAATTGAAGAAAGTGAAATGCCACCTCTCCCACCAGGAAGTAGCACTTAGACTAACCTGACGCCTTCAACTTGTCCTCCAGCTCGAGCGAATCACATGATGGCGTATGACTCTGTTGACGATGTTGCAGTTATGTTCGGTGGATGGAATGGGCCTTATCTGGGTGACACATGGATCTATAGTTTCAGAAATAATACTTGGATCAACAAATCACCGCAAGTGAGTCCATCTCCAAGAGAAAGGGCTGGTATGGTATATGCAACAAGACATGATCTTATTATATTGTTTGGAGGGTTTGAGGGGTCGAAAATGCTGAATGAAACATGGGTGTACAATGTTAAGACAAACCAATGGACCCAAATGTTTCCTTCTGTGGCGCCTCCTGCCAGAAATAATCTGGGCATGGCGTATGATAGTAAGCATGATGTGATCATAATATTCGGGGGAGGCTCGCGAGAGCTCGGCACAATGGGCGACACTTGGGCATACAACATCACAGCAAACTTGTGGATGAACATGACTCCATCCGTTTCTCCAAGCCCCCGCAGTCTTTCAACGAGCGGTCAGGAGCTCACCTACGATGAGAGCCATGATGCTGTATTGCTTTTTGGAGGAAGCCCGATTTGGCTTTCTACAGCAGTAAATGACACATGGGCGTACCGTTTTGAAGCGAACACTTGGACAGAATTAAAGCCGCTTTCCGCTCCATCTGCAAGAGTCATGCATAACATGGTATACGACAACATTAACAACATCACGGTGTTGTACGGCGGCGCGCCAGGCGACCAGCATTCTCTTTTCGGTGATACTTGGATTTACAATATGACATCGAATGAATGGAAAGACGCGACTCCTCCGCTTTCTCCTCCTGTTAGATATGCTTCAGCTATGGTATACAGTCGAACGCACAATGCTACAATAATGTTTGGAGGTTTCAACAACCTGCGACTTGTCTTTTTCAGCGATACGTGGACTTACACATATTCACCAGTCCCCTTTACACCCGTCAAAATTTACGACTTCATAATCCCTTATGGGCAATATGTTTTCAACCTCACCATAGAGAGCAACTCAACCATTTCAGATTTAACTTTCAATCAATCTGCAAAAGAAGTTAGCTTCACTGTTATTGGTCAAACAGAAACTATAGGCTTCTGTAACGCTACTATTCCAAAACAACTGTTGTCCTGCAATACTTCAGACCAGTGGAGGCTCATGATAGACGATCAACCGCCAAATATGCTTCTCATTTCGGAGAACGCAACCCACACATTTCTTTACTTCACCTACCCACACAGCATCCATAAAGTAAAGATTATTGGAGCGTCCGTTATACAATATCAGGAAACACACGACATAACGATAATAGGTATAGTAGCATCAGCATTTGAAACTTATGAAGGACGCATAGTCAACATCACCGTAAACGTACAAAACAATGGAGATTTCACTGAAAACTTCAACATCACAGTTTACTACAACTCAAGCGAAATCGCAACACAATCCCTCACTTTAACAGCAAAAAACACCACAAGTATAGCATATATGTGGAACGCAACGGATGTAGCTCCCGGCAAATACGTCATTAGCGCCTACGCAACACCTGTTCCAGGCGAAGTTGCAACGGCAGATAACAATTACATCGGCGAGATTGTGGACATCCGAATACGCACTCTGATTTCAGTTTCAACCAGCAGCTCATCCACATTCGTCGGGTTCAAAGTCGTTTTGTGGGGGTCACTTGTAGACCTTCAAGGAGGAGGAATATCAGGCGCTACAGTAATTTTATACATGACGTTTCCAGGCATTTCAACAGAAACGCCACTCACTTCAGTGACAACGGCCCCAGACGGTAGTTACTCTGCGACATGGATTCCAATAATCACGGGTTCCTTCACGATTAGAGCAGGATGGCTTGGCAATGAAACACATCTTGAAGCAAGCAACCAAACATCCTTAAACGTCTTACCTTACCAGAACGAATACATTTTCTCTGTAGAGTCCAACAGCACAATTTCAGCCTTAGCCTTCAACACGACAAACTGGGAACTAAGCTTCACCGCCAGCGGTCCGTCCGGTACGAGGGGCTACGTGAAAGTTACCGTCGCAAAGAGCCTTGTAGAGAACATCACAAACATCAGAGTGTATCTGGACGGCAACCAGACCGAATACTCCATAACTTCGCTTGACGATTCATGGCTCTTGTCCTTTGATTACACACACAGCACTCATCAAGTCATAGTGGACCTTGACATCAACATAATACCAGAGTTTCCGTCAGCCACGATTTTGCAACTGTTCATACTAACCACTTTAATAGCAACCGTTCTCTTAAAGAAAAAGAGAAAGACAAAAACCCCACTTCCGTAAATTTTCCCGTTACTTTTTCTGTTATTAGGCTTATGCTTTTTACGTATTCCATGAAGGCTTGTCGCAGAACCCCATTTTCTCCTATCCAGTTTTCTCAGCGTTTTCTTAAAATAAAGTTTAATTAAATTTTTGTTTCAGAATTTCTTTTATTTTTCTGGCTTAACAGTGTTGTTTGTGATGAGTAGTCTAAAGATTCCATTGAAAGGAATTTAGAGCACATTGAGTGCTTACGTTTTGCAGCGTTCTGTTAACGATGACTAATAGAAGACCTTTATTCTAAATTTGAAAGAGTTGATTTTGCATACAAAACGCATTTAATTAAGGCTGCAGCTTTTCTCATGCAGACTAAAGTAAGTCACTAATTTTTGATTAAGAGGCATCATTAAAACTTGGCTTTCACAAAGTTTTATTTTGAAGAAATAAATACATACAAATATGCGATTCCCGGGAGATATTCTCATTCAACATAAATGGATTCTTGTGTTTGCCGTTCTTACAGTAATCCTTTCAATACCCTCTGGTGTAAGTGAGCAGGCTTATGAATACTATATCAAATCTGCGCCTAAAATTTCGTGGGAAAATATTCCTCAAAGTGCAATAACTCTCTTCGTATGGAACCTTGCAAGTGCTCTAACGTCCTTTTTCATCCTTCCCTTTCTCTTTTTATTTTTGTTCCGCATTTTTATAATTCCTGGCGGATTCTTATTAGGATTCGTGATAGGAGTAAGTTTATGGCTCATTTCTCAAAATCCATTATACATTATGGTTTTCTCTCATGGAATCCTTGAAATTTATTCTGTTTTTTTGGCTTTGGTTGGAGGATATCTTCTCTTGGTCAAAGTTTGTGAGGCTGTTGTGGGGTTCTTTAAGCTCATACCTGAATACGTTAATTGGGAAGAAGTTCTGAGAGACTATGGATCGCTTTTTGTGTTTAGCGTTTTAGGCTTGTTTTTGTCAGCGTGGATGGAGGCATTTTTGGGATACGCTATTGTTCGACTTAGTTCTTTAGCTTGGCTTGTTGCAATCATTAATACGCTGCTCTCGCTGAGTGTTGTAAGTTATTTATCCTTCAGTCCCGTTAGGACAATATTGGCACGAAAAGCCAAACTTGCCGTTATTTACGTTCCTGAAAAGGAAGAAGTCTCAACATTTAAAGAGCTACCTAAAGATGTTTGGTGCATTTGTCCGAAATGTGGCGCCCACATAAGTGCAAACATCGAATATTGCCCATGTGGAGCAAAGCCTCCAAGACGGTCAAAAAAGTCTACTGCCAAGAGCTAATAAGCACTCTTGAAAGAGCCCTACTAATTTAAACATATGCAGTCCACAATTCGAGTAAAAGAAGTCAGAGAAGCACGACCATGGAAGCTGCAATCTTAAAGTTTGCCTATGTAGGACTTTTGTGTTCTTTCTTGGTGATGTGCTTGGTCTACTTTTCAGACCGAAAGATAGGACAATAAAGCAGTTCAAGACTTATCTTGCAGTGAAAGAGTTAAAGACTCGTTCAGGCGAAAAGAAAACTGGGAATTAATACAAGAGTTGCTTTCGAATTAACAAAGACTAACTATTGAAATCTCTTAATAAATGTGAAAGAGAAGTTTAGAGTCAAAGGGGTTACTTTTATAACATGAACTTATTTTTTCAATTTTAAATGTAACACTTCAATGAAGATTGTAACCAAGCTAAACCAGAAGGCTGCAATGATGCAAGCAGTTCTTACATAGTCAACATTAGCAACAGCAGCTGAATAAATTGCTACAGCGGTAGCTATAGCCATAGCAGCACCTGGCCCTGGAATATGAATTTCGGTCACTCTTTCCCACCTCCTATTTATAACGTATTTAGAAGCTAATATGTCAAGCATTAACTTTTTCGCTAAAACATATTTAGGGGCAAGCTAAGTTTTTGGATAAGCACGAGAATAGACGTTTTCTTATCATGCACTAATTTATGAGTGAGATTGAAAGGTGAAACACTATGTGCAAATCTGAAATGTTCTGTTAAGAGACATTAATAGAACATATGTAAATATTTTAGTGGTAGCCGGGATGTGATTCATCTCGTTTAAATTTCTCACTTCAGATTAGCAACGGTCCTCATTGAGAGTCTTCATGAAGCCTTTTGGCTATCTTCTCTACTATTTCTTTATAGAAGTCTCCAAAAGTCTTGTAAAGGAGCTTAGCCAAATCATAAAGGATCAATGTGAAGAAGGCAAAAATTACTAATGTGGCTGACCTTGAAGCCCATTCGCCTATGTAGGTGCTGAACTGAGGAGGCAAGTACACCCAAAGTAACACGGTCAAAACTATGTAAAGGCAATCAACTAGGATATGCTTGAGCGTGGTTTCTGTAATTCCAACCGCGTCAACTAACCCCTTGGTTATGATGTCAATTACGACTTTCAAAGCCAGCATTATTCGATACCCAAAATATATGATTACAATCAAGTTTAGAATCGATAGTAGGAGGTCTGTGCTTAGTATCAGACCATTAAGATCCGTCAATGTAATGCCTGAAACTGCTGGAGTAATCATACTGACAATGAGCAGTGCTAAACCTAATTTAATGGAATTGGAGATTAGACTTTCGATTGTGTTAATTATCTCTTTTCTCTTGATTGGAATCTCTGGTTTGGGCTTCCTTCCAGCCCTTTCCAGTTTAATCTCTCCTCTCCTCATCTTGTAAGCCAGCGCCAACGAGTAACCCAAGTAGAATATAGGGGCCGCGGCCAGATAGTATAGGCCAAAGATTGGCAATGAAAGAAGTGATGCTATGAAAACTACGAATAACCTTACATCTCTCGTTGCAGGCACTTTTCTCAGCTTCACCGTGCTTACACCCAAGCTTTTCAAATTGTGAGTTACATAGCTTACAAATATCACATTAGCAGCAGCTAGTAAGGCAAACAAAAGGATGAAGTCATCTATAATCGGCGAAGATAAGGTTAACCCAGCCACTATGGCGATGTCAGAAATGCGATCCAGCACTGAGTCCACGTAGCCACCCCACGGTGTTACTTTATGGTAGAGTCTGGCAAGTTCACCATCCACTCCATCAATTACGGACGAAATTTGCACGAGTAAGCCTCCTAAAATGAAAACTCTCATCGCTAACAGAATACTTGCCGATAAGCCAAGAATGAACGATAGCAATGTTACTGTGATCGGTTCTATCTTGAAACCCCTTCGATACATCACAGTTGAAATGCGTGTGGATATTCGCCTGTTAAGGTATCTGGAGACCAATCCATCTTCAGGTTTAGTAAGTTCCTTCCTCAGTATCCGCCAATAAACCTTCCTTGCTTCAACTAAGTCTTCGGGTGTATCCACATCTTTCCACAACTTCCCCGTAACATCCACATAATCTACCTCACCATCAGCCGCAGCCAGGTTAAGTGCATCAGCTATTGTTGCCTTAAAGCCAAAGTTTTCTATTGCCCTTTCTACATATACCACAGAATTCTCACGACACAATATTATGCCTGTGTCTATCCCGTGCCGAGGGGAGAGGTTCTTATCAGCATACACGACTGCTCCTTCTTTCAATGCAAGCTTAAGCCCTTCTTTCGCCTCGGCTCGCGAGGGCTTTCTATCGAGGCAAACGGTGAAGGCTGCTTGGCTACTAGTCGATAATAGTTTATCGAGTATTGATTGTTCAAATATATGATCAGACATTAAAAGGAGAAAGGGGCTTGCGTCTAAGCGCTTCATTGCTAAGCTAACACTATACAAGTTTCCAAATTCTTCAACGTCAGTTTCTATTAGTTCTGCCTTCCCTTTCAGCCTTTCCTCGAATACGTTTTTGAATTGAGGTCTTATCACGATAAGTATGCGAGGTGAATTGATCTTCTCGATCCTACTCAAGGTAAAGTCTAATATTGTTACGTTAGGCTCAAGCTCCATGAGGCATTTATGTGTCTCTCCTGAGTAAGGCTCTAGCCTCGAACCTACTCCTCCAGCGATGATAACGATTGGAAGCATGAGCAACTCACATGCATATCATCGATGTGTTAGTTATAAGTTTTAGTCAAAAAAGAGAAAGCGAACCGAGAAAAAGGTAAAAATCACTCAATTACTTTTATTGACTTTGCCTAAAGGAGAAACTCTTGTCTCATAAAGTCCATACTTTCCTTCAATCCTTCAAAACTGTGACACTCAATGATCAAAGGTTTCTGACACCTCCAGTCTTTCATTCTTTTAAATACTTCCATGAAGTTTATGCTTCCTTTTCCAATAGGTAGATGTCTGTCTTCCTTGCCATTGTTGTCATGAAGGTGCACATTGACGATAAATTTGTCTAGCAACTTTGTGAAATCCTCAATCTTTCCAATCGTGTTAGCGTGACCTATATCAAAAGTCAATTTGCATCCCACATTCTCAATGAGAAAGTTTATTTGTTCTGGGTATCCAGCAAGAACGTAATCGTTGGATTTGTGATCGTTTTCTATCGTGAAAATTATGCCCAGATCATTGGAGAGCTGGTTAATTTTCCTCAAAGAATCTGTAGCGTTTTTCATGGCTTTTCTAACAAGCTTCCGTGGATAGTCTCTCGATAAACGACCGACATGAGAAACAAACAATTCAGCATCTAATTCGGCCGCAAAAACTATCGCTTTCAAAATAGTTTTCTTAAAGGCCCTTCTGAGGAGCGTGTTTACGCTTGCCAAATTAGTGTCAATGTTAGGAGCATGAACAAAATATTTGAAATCATAAGAGCGTAATAAATTTTTGATTTCGAGCACTTTATCAATCTTAGAAAGGGCCAAAAGCAATTCAAGCCTATCCAGTTTAAGTTCAAGAACACTGGTTCTCAGCTTAGAAGCGAAGTTCAAGAAATCCTCAAGTGATCCCTCCAAGCTTGGATAATCAGCCATGCCTAAGATCATATCCTTTATAGCCTCACTGCCTTTTTAGCCCACTAAAGGTTTTTAAATTTCTTTCCCATGAGTTTAATACTTTTCTTTCACGCTTTGACAGGTAATTTAAAAGACACTTGCGCACTGTTTTCTAAAGGAAGCGTTCGGTTTTCAGCTTCTAAATGTGGAGAATTTGAACGGAATCCAAAAATATGGGGCGCACAAAGTAAATGGGTTTAGTCTCGGTTTAATCTCGGTTTAATTTCTTAGTTTTCTTATAATTGTTATTAAACATAAATATTTAGCATATGCATTTATTTTATCCCGCGATGGGTTCAAGCTTGTTAAGCTTTGAGAAGGGCGAAGAGTGTGCGTAGTTTAAGAAGGATGCTTAAGAGAGAGGATGTTGGTCCTATTATTCGTAGGTTCTTTATCAACACGCTGTTTGATTCAACTTTTATGCTACTTGGCATAGTTGTTGGCGCAGCCTTTGCCGCCGATGCCAGCCTCGGAGTTGTCCTCGTCACTATGGTGACGGGCAGCTTCGCCCTCGGCATTTCAACTGGAGTTAGCGTGTACGAAGCTGAAAGTCTTGAGCGGGAAAGAAAGATCTATGAACTAGAAAGGGCGTTGTTCATGGATTTGAAGGGCACAAAGATTGAAAAAACGGCAAGATCCATCACAATACTGGTAGCGTTGATTAATTTCTTAACGCCTCTTTTTTCATGCGCGGTGATAATATTGCCCTTTGTACTGGTTGCCTTGGATGTTTTGGAGATTAACTCAGCCTCCTGGTTTTCTGTTATATTAGCCTTGAGCACGCTATTTGGTGCTGGAGTCTATATGGGCAGACTTGGAAAAAAGAACCCTTGGAAGAAGGGGTTGAGAATGGTTTGTTTCGGATTGATTGCTTTCATCATCGGATTTCTTTTGGATTCTCTAATCTAAAGCGGTTTAAACGGTGGGGATATGAGCCTATGGAGAGGCTGGTTTTGGGGAAGGTAGTTTTGTTTTTGATACGCTAATTTCATCTACACCTTTAATTGAAACGCCGTGCTCCTGCATAACCTTCGATATACCGTCATACTCAATGTTCGGGCCTCTCACAGTTAGTTTTATTGTTTCAGTTTTCACATCAACATCTGTGACCACGATGTCGCATTCTTCAACACCGTTTACGGAACAAATTGCCTGTGACAATTCGACAAGGAGTGTCTCACGAGGTTTAAGAGCCTCTATCAGAACTCTTCGAATATGTATAGCCATACACTTTTCCTCTAATAATAGAATTGTCATCGATTTAAATTTCTTTTCGCTAAACCCTCCTATTTGGTAGCTTGAGAGAGGTATAAACTCCCATTTCCAGATCAGGGTTTTATGAGGGATTTATAGCTTAGTTAATGGCTTCTAATGATGTCGGGCTAAAGCCTTTTCGAAAATGTTTCCTATTACATAATTTTGTCAGCGTTTTCTGTTAATAATGTCTAACTGAACTTTTACTTTTTAGCTATTCTTAGGTTAAAAACTGGTTAAATAAGATATATCCAAATTTGAAATATGTACTTTAAATATGGAGCTATTAATGATTGATGGGGAAAACCTTGG
>Ga0315298_1010257_pt1 | contig 11337 bp, 5 predicted proteins | sample WHS_1_MG_FD_203077 | JGI IMG/M metagenome (GOLD analysis project Ga0315298, IMG submission 203077) | Extremophilic microbial mat communities from Washburn Hot Springs, YNP, Wyoming, USA - WHS_1_MG | ecosystem: Environmental > Aquatic > Thermal springs > Hot (42-90C) | place: USA: Wyoming... | reverse complement strand
CCACATCCGGCCGCTTGTAAACCCATACGAGAACCCTCCTCAAGAGAGGCGGGGACGAGACGATAGGCCCCCAGGTGCCGTCAGTATCAAAGGATACAAAGTAAACTCCTTTCACATCCCTCACAACCCTTCTTAAAACATCGAAAACTCTCGGATCCACCTCGAGCTTAGCGCTCCTGCAGTAGCGTAGTAGCTCGTCTGCGTCGAGAGCGTTCGCTACATCCCAGAGAAGCTGCGGGTCCCATAGAGTCTCCCCACTCCATACAAGCAGGTGCCCATCCACAAGCCACCTCCCCTCCCCCAATCGCACCACCTCCTTTGGCGCATAGGTGTACGCCCCCACTACGCGAACCCAGTCTATCCTGAGCTTCTTGCACAGGCTAACAAGCTCCTCAGCGACCTGCCTGTTGATCCTGTCAAGATCGACGCGCCCACCAGCGGCAAGCCTAAAGAACTCCTCGGGGTTATGAAGCATCACCTGGCTCGAATCCTTGCCAAGCACAACACCGGCAATCCTGGGTGGGATGTGCATCTCGTAGATCGGGACTCTATCAGGTGTCTCATGCTGCAAAGCCCTTGCGACGCGCTCCCAAGATTTCATGATCTAATACCCTATAAAAATAATTATAATTATTCGTTTAAGATTCTAGTGGTGTAATTTTTCAAGCGTATAGCCAATGCGTCCAGCAGCCGGTACATGTTCCTGAAGGCTGCAGGCAATACGGGTTCAATGTACGATGCTTTAGAAGCAGTCACAAGCCACCCTATCTTCGTAGGGTTCCTGAAAAACTCGATCATCGACTCAACCTGGCTCCTACCTGGCAGAAGCTCGTAATAACATGTTATGTGAAGCTCTTCAGGCAAAGCCTTACCTAACAGCGTCTTAATCTCTCTATCATTGTTTAAAGCTTTAGCTAACCCTTCGTCAAAAGGTATGATACTGAAAAACATCTTTCGCACCGGGTTCTCGACAAACTTGTACTCTCTTCGAAGTAAACCTTTCACTTCAACCGAACATTCTAGGCTTTTTATCTTCCTGTAAGCTCTCGCTGCATCTCCTGAGTAGCCGAAAGTTATCGGTGTTGTAAAAACCCATTTGTAATCAGAGGAAAAACCTAGCGGCAGCAATGAGATCACTAACGCATCGAAACTAGCGTTTTTAGGTACAATAATTATACCGTTGCTGATAAGCTTCCATTCTTTGATTACATCTTCAAAAATTCTCGTTAACCTTATAAAATTATCCTCAAACATAGAAAAAGAAAAATATTTTAAGGTACGTAGAAGGCCGAGAACCTCGGGAGTATTACTGACCCGAACTCGACCAATCCAGCTATGAGTATCGGCGCGCCAAAGCCTAGCGCTATGCCCGTAGCTATCGGCAGCACGTAGTCCTCAAACCGCTTAACTCCCATCACCCTTATCAGCGCAACCCTGATGATAAGAGCGACTAGACCCGATAGCCACGTCCACTCCAACCCTACAGCCATCGACATGGTTAACGCTGTTGGATCGATGAAGAACCACGGGAACCGCATCCTAAGCCACCAAACCGCGAAGACTAGGACTAGACCCGCAATAGCGTAAGGCCACACGGCGTTCGGGTCGGTAGCACCCCACGGTGCGAAGTTCCAGTTACCGGTCATCATGTAACCGGTTTTCATCCAGTGTACCCAAGAGCCCCAGCTGTTAGTCCTAGCGATTCCGCCTCCATGAGCGAGGAACCAGATCATCCAGGTATAGGTGAGAACAGTTCCGAGTGCGGCGTAAACTATAGCCATGATTAAAACATCCCTGATATTGGTCCTAGTCTCGTAGGCTATCTTGTATAATCCAGTAGCTCCACCAGGGCTAAATCCATTAACTCTCAGAGTCCAGCAGTTGTTGAAGGGTGTAGCGAGCATCGCCGTAACAGCAGCTGGGTAATTGTTGCCTTCGGGGGGCAGGGTCCAAGGCCAGTAGCCTAGAGCCGCGCCGGGAGCGTAGATGTAGGAGTATCCTCCAACGCCCATGAAGTCGTCTACGTGCCACCAGAGCGCGCTCGTCACCCTAGCTAGCGCGGTGTAGTATATGATGGCCATGATCAGCATGATCACGGCTATGATGAATGGTACGCCGCTAGCTGTGAAGAGTGCGAGGATCCCGATCATCGTCACGAGGCCGAAGAGCGTGACACCCCTCAACGATAAACCGTACTCGACGCGATCAGGGCCTCTCAACGTCGAGAAGAGCTCCTTAAACCTATCCCTAAGGTAGTAGAGCGAGATGATACCGAGACCAACCATCATTCCTGTAACGCCGATCACTCTATATGGTAGCGGGGCCCAGTTCGCCGGTATGTTCTCCCAATTCCAAAGGAACTCCATACCAGGGTTGTACGGGATTATCTTAAGCTGGACAGCAATAGCCTGGTACAGCAAACCGAAAACCACATATGCAATAACGCACGTCAAAAGAACAGAAGTGGGGAGCAGGAGCCACAGGGCGATCTGGTCAACCTGAAGGACACCTTTAGCCATTGCGCCGGGCGCTATCGACGGGAGCCACGTGAAAAGTACTGGCTGCTCGCCCCATGCAAAAGCACCGTAAACCGCAAGGGGCGGTACTATCTCGCCGAGTATCGGTATGGCGGAGGCGATCGCACCAATCGCGAAGGATATCCAGAAAATCTTGTAGTGCGGTATAGATAGGTTGAACCACCTTGTTTTTCCTGTAGCTGGGTCTACGTCCATCGAGCTGTTAATAGCGAATATCATCGGCTGTGATAGCGGGAAGGCTAAACGCTCGTATTCAACCCATCTTCTACCGTACACTCCGAACGCGAGGAAGAGGCACAGGAAATAGGTGAGTGTAGTGTAGATAGACCAGTATACGATAGGCACGATGAACTCATCCCACGGGAGAGCTTGACCCGGCGTTAAACCCTGGTAGATCGCTCTAAGAGCTGATTCGCTCTTCGGCGCCATGAAAGGCGGGATTATTCTTCTCCAGTAGTCGGCAAGCTCTGGTGCTACTATCTGGCCAGAAATCGCCGCGATCAAGGTTTTCTCTACGAAACCTATAACGGCTTCCCCGCCCGACAATGCGCCTTTGGGCATATACTTGATACTGTTGACGAGGAGGAGCGCAGGGAATATTACGACGAGCTCTTGCCCGGTTAGCTTCCACTTCCGGTTGATCCTGCCTATTAGCTCGTTGAGGAGTATTATGTAGAGGAAAGGCAGGAAGAACGCGTTAATCGTTCCACCTTTGCTCGTGTAAAGCCAGGTCATAACGGACAGCGGCGCTGCGAGGAGCAAGAGCACAAGCCCGATGACCGCCGAGCGGACGGTTAACCCCCTTCTAAACTCGGCTTCTACGCTGCTTGCCGCCATCAGTTAGTGAACAAATAAACTCTTATATAAGCTTTTCCATGTAAAAGAAAGTCTAGTGAAACAGTACTTGAAGTAAAGCATATGAACCTATACTTTAGCAACTAGGCGATGAGGCGTTTTAAGGCTTCCAGAGAAGCGAAGATAGGGGTTCTCGCGATACTTCTAGCTTTGGCACTAGCGCAAATGGGCGAATCCCTCCCCCCATCGGGTAGCAGCCTTCCCAACACGCAACTACAGCTACCCGAACCCAGCATCGAAGCAATTTTAGAACACGTTAGGGCACTTTCATCTTTTGGTAGTCGGGTGACAGGCTACGACGGTTGCAGAATGGCTGCCGATTACATCGCTTCGCAGTTGAAAAGCTACGGTCTCGACGTGAAGAAGCATAATTACACCGTAGTCGTGCCAGTCGACGAGGGTTCTGAGCTCACTCTCATATTAAAAAACGGTACAAGGGTTGCGTTGAAAGCTTACGCGCTATGGCCTAACGGCATCAACCCTTCACCAACGCCTCCTCGCGGTCTCGAAGGGTCGCTCTTGTACGCGAGAACCGGCTCTCTGAGCGAGTTCAACGGGAAGTCCGTGGAAGGGGCGATTGTCCTAATGGACTACGAGAGCGGTAGTAACTGGCTCAATGCCGCGAAGCTCGGAGCTAAAGCTGTCGTCTTCGTGGGGCCTGATGAAGTGCCACCCTACTTCGAAGCGCTCGCGAAGTTCCTCGATACACCGCTCAACTTCCCGAGGCTCTACCTACCTTCAAGCTACGGCAACCTTCTCAGGAGCGCGGCAGAGCAAGGGGCAATCGCGGTGGTTAACAGTAGAATCGTTTGGAAGAGTGTAGAAGCCGTTAACGTAATAGGCGTTCTCAAGGGATCCACGAACGATACGATACTCGTCGCAGCGCACTACGATTCTTGGTCCGTAGTGCCGTCGCTAGCGTCTTCGGCGCACGAGGCTTTAGCCCCCGCTTTCTTGCTCGAGCTGGCGAGGACCTTCAGCACCCAGAAGCTTTACCGGACGATATGGTTTGTCTTCCTCTCCGGGCACTGGCAGGCTCTCGCTGGAGCGAGAGAGTTCGTTGAACGATTCTACTTCGGCCCTGAAGTGGCAAGCGGCGAGTTCAAACCAGTCATGCTCGTGAACATCGGTGATCTCGATCCTAAAGGCTTTGGATTGCAGCTGCTTAGAGGGGGCAGCGGGACTTTCTACGCTACAACGAGCAACGCGGGCGGGATCACTCTCCGCTACGCGTGGGTCCTCAAGAAGGTTCGCGACTATCTCTCTGATCCAGCGCTGAGGGACTTGGTAGTCAACATGACTGGCGCAGACCCGTTGAGCTACGTCAGGGATTTCTTCACAAACGACATGTACTGGGGCACTGAGCAGTACCCGTACATGCTCGACTCGGAACCGGCGGAAATGACACGCGGTGTTTCCTTTACGATACATACAGCGTTCGCCAGCAAGCAGTGGCTGGGAAGCCCGGTGAGCGATCTCGAAGTTGTAGAGCGCAACGCCCAATCCCTTAAACCTCAACTCCTGGTTGTAACACGCATCGTTTCATCATTCGTGAACGAGAGGGAATGGGGTTACAGGTGGGATGAGGTTTCGCCCGCCCGCCTGTACATCGTCCCGGGAGGGTTCTCCCAGTACGCTGGTTTCATAACGGTGAAGGGTAAAGTTGTGCAATACAACTTCACTTCAGGCTGGTACAGCCCCGTGCCCAACGCGCTGGTTAGAGTGTATCTAGGCTTTCACTCTGGGAGCGTTTACTTCCCCTTCCCCTACCCGTTCAACAAGATCGTAACGTTTGCTAACGGAAACGGGGAGTTCGAGGTTCACGGCCTGGCGCCCTACCCGTTCATTCCAGGGTTGGGTGCTGTTGGCGGTGGGCTTGTTAGGTCGATGTACGTCGCCGACGCTTGGGTGCTAAACCAGACAACCGGCGATATCTTGTACGCTCCGGATCTCGGCATCTACGGTTCTAAAGCTTTACCGCCTCGGGTGTCGCCTCTCACCCATCCCGACTACATGACCGTCGTTGTGAACAGGTTCAACGTAATCACGCTTTTCGATTTAGTCAATCCCAAGGAGGGTAGACCCTCCATAGTTCCAGATCCTAGGATTGTCACCTACGGTGATTCACCCAACTTCTTCCTCTCCCTAGGGGGTATGCTCCAAGTCCAAGACTTCGATTCGAAGGGAGAACCTCTCGTTTACGGCATCTACTATAACGGTTTTGAAACAGTTGGTTTAGCGTTCTTTCTACCTAGGAGCCGGGCAGCCGTATTGTTTAAAGTGGGGGGTCTAGCTAGGCCGGTCGGCGGTAGACCAGCACTGGTTCTCGTAAACGCTACCCGCGAAAACCCAGAAGGCTGGGGGATAGGAAAGAGCTGCACTATCGAGCTTTCGCCATTCAAGTACGCTCAAGACCTCCTCCTCGTAACTAAATCCAGGTACGAAAACCTCCAAAGCAAGGGGGTTAGAAGCGCGAGCGCTGAGGGGAAAATCAGGATAGCGGAAAACCTATTGTCCAACGCGGACGCAGCGTTGGGAAATAGGGAGTACGACAGAGCTTACGCCTCGGCTATGGCCGCTTGGAGCGCTGCGTACAGCGCGTATGAGGAGGTAATGGCGCTCATCGACGACTCCTCCCGAACTGGCCTCTTCTTCTTCGCTTTCATAATCGCGTCAACCTTCTTCGTAGAGAGGCTCGCTCTGCACAGCGAAGGCCTGAAGAGGCTTTTCAACATGGTTCTACTGGGCGCGCTCCTCCTGCTCTCCTTCGGCCTAGTTCATCCCGCTCTAAACGTTATGACAAGCCCGCCGATGGCGATCCTTGGCATGCTCGTGTTCGTCCTCTTCGCGCTGACCGCTGGCGTGCTCGCCGACGAAACTCAAAGGGTTATGAAGGAGACCGCTTACAAGCTTCTCGGCGCGCACATCGCTGAGCACGGCCGACTGGGTCTCGTCACCACCTCCTTCACGACAGCCATAGAGGGTATGAGAAAGCGAAGGACTAGGTCCCTGCTAACCCTCGCCACACTGGTGGCTGTCGCTGTGGCTGTGACGTCTCTGACCTCTATGTCGCCTTACATCGGAGTGGAGGAAGTTGCAGTTGGACGGGCGCCTGCATACACGGGGTTGCTCTTAAAATCCGGGCTTGGCACGCCGCCTCAAGACGTGTACCATCCTGTTCTAGCTGAAATTGTCTCCGGAATTGCTGGAAGTTCCGGCGTAGTGTTGCCGAGAGCTTGGTACTACCCACCATCGATAGGGCCGAGAGTTGGAGTATACGGGCTCGTCACGCCCGAGAGGGAGTTTAGCGGAAATCAGAGCTACAGGGTTACCGCTGTTATCGGTATGACAGGCAGAGATGTCGAGTTGACCTTTGGGGCCTACCTCGTCCCAGGCAGTAGAGCTTTCATGGAAGGTGAAACGTTCGCCTGCATAATCCCAGACTCTCTATCAAAGGTTCTTAACGTTAGCATTGGGGATCGCGTGAACTTCCAAGGTATCAGCCTACTGGTAGTAGGCATTTTCAACTCTAGCCTCCTACAGCTTGATGCAAACGCTACGAGAGACCTTGACGGGTTGTCGATTGCGCCTATCGACCCGCACTACGTGCAGCAGCTGGGACTGGGGGTGCTAGTACCAGCTCAGCAGACTCCACCACCCGTTTCTTGGTCATCGCTTTTAGTGGTACCATTGGAGCTAGCTCTGAGAATCGGAGGGTACGTGGCTTCGATCTCGATTAGAGCTCTCCCAGGCAGCGCTCAAACTCTGCTGGAGACGGGCCGGCTGCTGGCGCTTGTCCTCGACGTTCCAGTTTACGCGTCGAAGTACGGAACCGTCGTAAGGTTCTCCAGGTATCCGACGTTTGTCGCTTTCGGCTGGGAGCTCATACCGGTTGTTTTAGTGATAGGGGCGCTTAACGTGCTTGTAACGCTGCTAGGCAGTCTGCGCGAGAAGACCAAGGAGATATACGTGTATAGCGCTGTCGGGCTTTCGCCGTCCGGAGCGGTGATAATGTTCCTCGTTGAAACGTCGGTTTTCGCAGTTCTCGGCGCATTCGTGGGTTACTACCTCGGGTTCCTACTCAACAGGGTTTTCCTGCAACTGGGTTTTCTGCCCGAGGGCTTCGCGTTCAACTATGCATCTATATTCACCTTAGTCTCGATCTCCATTCTGCTTGCCGCGGCGCTACTTTCGTCCCTTTACCCCGCTAAAGTAGCTGCTTCCCTGATAACTCCTTCCCTCGAGAGGAAGTGGAAACCGCCCACTAAACCGCGAGGAGGGGTGTGGGAGATACCCATGCCGCTAAGCCTACCGTCCTTGGAAGAAGCTCGCGGGCTGATGGAGTTCCTGCAAGAGTACTATGAAGGAACTGGGGCTGAGAGACCGAGCTTCAGGGTTGTGAAAGTCGACAGGACAGATCCCCTCTCTCTACAGTTAGAGGTGGCTTTGGCTCCGTACGAGCTCGGAATGAAGCAGATCGCAGAGATAACTGCTGAGTTCTCGAAGGTGGAGAATAGGTACAGAGTCGTAACCGTTTTGAAGCACGTGTCTGGGCCTGAGAAAATGTGGGCCTCCTACTCTTACTTCTTCATCGATGATCTTAGGAAGCAGCTCTTGATCTGGCGCGCGCTGAGCGCTGAAGAGCGCCATAAATATGTACGCAAGCTGGGGGCCGCTGGGGGTTGATGACCTATGACCGAGGAAACAGTTTTCCGTTCGGGTTTCACTTGGAGAGTCATCATAGCCTTGCTCGCGGCAGCGGTCTTTTTCGTTCCGATAAACCTCTACCTCAACCTGGTTACGGGCGGCAGCGTAGCAACGGCGGCGCTCTACGTCATCACGATACTCGTGGTGGAACTTACGCGGATGGGGGCGAGTCCCTTAAGCTCGAGCGAGGTTTTCCTGCTGTACGCTGGGACAGGGGTCACGGTCGCTTCGCTCACACCCTACTACTGGCTCGTGTACAGGGCGTTCTTCGTCAACAGCCCCTTCACCTTCGCGTTTTCAATCGAAGGGGTGCAGCTGCCTTATCTCGTTCCCGATTGGCTCGCGCCGCCCTATGGTTCGACCGCGTACTTTTCGAGGACGCTTTTCAACCCAGCGTGGGCTAAGCCGATAGCTGTCGCCACGGTCTTCTTCACTCTCACTCTGTTAGCTGATATTGGCTTGGGGATCCTTCTCTCATATGTTATGGTGGAGGTTGAGAAGCTGCGCTTCCCCTTTGCCTACGTTGATGGCGCTCTCATCGAGGTGCTCACGGAGAGGCGGAGCGAGCACGTGAGAGCTTTTCTCGCAGGCTTCTACCCGGGCTTGATCTATGGAGCGCTTCTTTACGCAGGTCAGGCTCTAGGTGTCCAGATACTCCCTCTACCCTGGTTCGATTTAACGTGGTTCACCGAAAAGTACCTCCCAGGTGCATTGGTTGGAATAGCCACCGATCCAGGCTTCATAGCTTTAGGAATGATGCTGGACCTTCCCGTTGCGAGCTTCATAGCTCTTGGTTCGTGCATCGTTTGGCTACTCTTCAACCACATATTCACCGTGAACCCCGGGTATTTCCCTGTGTGGGCTCGTGAGTATTACAAAGGCATGACGCTCGCTACAATCTACCAGAGATCCCTCCAAAGAGTGTGGATCAGCCCGCTCTTCGGCGTTGCATTGGGGATGGCCGCCGCGATAACTCTCGCTCTCAGGAAAAGCATCGTAAGGGTGTTCAGGTTAATCGCTAAGCCCTCCGGGACTTCCGCCAACTACCCATCTCTAAAGCTAGCTGTAGCGATGTTCTTAGCTGGTTCTTTGGGATCCGTCGCAGTTTACAGCATCCTAATTCCGGAGATCCCGCTTTACGTCACCATTACAACTTCTCTCGCTTTAAGCTTCTTCATTGCCGTTGTTGTCAGCAGGGCTATAGGCGAGCTGGGATTCTTCCCATCGCTTCCTTGGCCTTGGCAGGCGATCGTGTACTTCACTCCCTACAAGGGCTACGCTGGGTGGGTTTGGTCCCCGTACATAAGCTTAGGGGTGCAGGGCTCGATGTGCCAGGCTGTGAAAGTCGCGTACCTTACGCGCACTAAGCCATCCGACTACTTCAAGGTTTACGCTTTAGGGCAGGTACTCAACGCCATCGTAGGCTTTTTAGCTATGGATATGCTGTGGAGGCTCGCTCCGATACCCTCTAGCGCGTACCCGAACTCCCTAGTCTTCTGGCCCCTCTACGCCACCAACGACGCGCTCTTCGCGACACGCCAGATAGTCCTCGATCCCAAGGTTATCGGGATCGCGGCGCTCGCATCCTTCGCTTTAACCCTAACGGCGCCGCTTTTCGCTAAAATAGGGCTCCCCTCCACAGTATCGCTCCTCTCGGGGTGCTTCATCATACCGCCGTACGCTCTAACCATGCTCATAGGCTCAGCCTTCGGGCACCTCGTTGGGAGGAGGGTACTCGGAGAGCGATGGCGTACACTCAGAGCTGTGATAGCTGCCGGCATATTAGCCGGCGTAGGGGTTTTCGTGGGGTTAGGGATAGCGCTGCTGCTAGTCGCTCGAGCCGCGTGGGTGTGGCCCTGGTAACCAGACCGCGCCTTCTGGCGCTATCACCTTCTCTTTCCCTTAAAGGTTCTTAGAGCTATCAGGATTACCGCGAGCGCCGCTCCGGCTCCAGCGAACGCAATGGCGTAAAGCTGGCTCCTCTTGAGAGCTGGCGGCCGCAAGACCACCTCGGGCTCGACGAAGTACGCGATCGCTGCCGCCGTCAGCTGAGCCGCGATCTCGTCCGTCACTCCACCGTGGAGGCCGCCCCACAGCAGGTACCCCCGCCCCACCCTGTACACGGCGAAGCCGTATGCTGTCACGTTGTTTCTCATCTCGAGCAGCGACCAGAGGGGAAGTATTTCGCCCGAGCCGTTGAATAATCTGAGGGGTCTCGGCACGGGGATCGACGCCGGCATATCGTAGCCCATCACGTCGAACAACCTTCTCGCAAGCTCGCTCGGCTTACCGTACGCCTCGCTCTCGGGGACAGGGGGCCAAGCGGTAGCGGTTAACCCCAGCTCCGCCGCAAAGCAGCTCAAACCCTCCTCCCCGATATTTTTTACGCTGCCGATCTCCGGCTCTTTCGAGTTCCCCACAGCCCAGAACGCGTAACCAACAGGGTTCACGAGGACCCAACCCTTATCTCTCACCATCCTAGCGAGGCGGCCTAGGAACGCGCACCAGTCAGCGCGGTAGCTGCTGGGGAGAGGTATCACTTCGCCGTGAGCGTTCACGACTACGATGTCGCTCGGCCCCTCTTCCAAAAGCTTTTCCCAATCCTCGATCCTTTGCAGGATGACGACTTCCAGTTGAAGATCCATTTTGCGAACCTCTCTAACGAAAAAGTTTGTGAAGCGATCCTTGTCAACCCAGCCAAACGAAGCCTCAGCTACGTCTAAAACCACCAGTTTGGAGACCGGTGGAGGGGTCCATTCGGGTTGCGCATGCATCGGTGGATAGAGGCTGAGGAGAAGCGCGATCACAAGCGCTACCGCGCGCAGCCGACGCTGCATCGGAGATTCTTCCGCTAAGAGGCTAAAAAGCTTTCTCCTTTCGGATAACATTTAAAATCGACTCCGTTTCAGAGGAGTGTTGTTCAAATTCAAAATTAGGGGGGACTTCGCTCTGCTAGTCGTAGCGCTCGTAACGTTAGCTGCGCTTCTCGCTGTGAGAACGGTTCTCGTGGGGGGTGAGGTTGCCGGGTGGGATCACTCTTTCCACCTCACTAACGCGTACTTGACCAGCTTCTTCTTCCTGCCCGAGGGCAGCCCGCTCGGCTACGACCCGTGGCATATGTTCGGTTGGCCGCCCACCCTCTACTACAACCTGGGCACGTCGCTCTTCGTGTCTCTAGCCTACAGCTTCGCTTCTCCTTTCCTCGACTTCAAGTCCACGTACAGCCTCTGCGTCGCCC
>Ga0315298_1010256_pt1 | contig 11338 bp, 13 predicted proteins | sample WHS_1_MG_FD_203077 | JGI IMG/M metagenome (GOLD analysis project Ga0315298, IMG submission 203077) | Extremophilic microbial mat communities from Washburn Hot Springs, YNP, Wyoming, USA - WHS_1_MG | ecosystem: Environmental > Aquatic > Thermal springs > Hot (42-90C) | place: USA: Wyoming... | reverse complement strand
CTCCTTCAATTGGCTTTAAAACATTGATATCATCTTCTTTTAAAGTTTGGGCTGTTCCCCTTCCATAAAGCATCGCTCCAACCCTAGCTGCTCCTGGAATGACTGTTAAAATGTTTGAACCCAAACCTTCAATGCTTTGAGTAATTTGCAATTTTGCCCCCTGTCCAATTGAAATCATTGCAATTACAGAAGCAATACCAATGACAATACCTAAAATCGTCAGACCCGATCTGATTTTATTTGCCGATATTGCAAAAATTGCTTCGTTTAATAAATCTCCAATTCTCATTTTATTCTTTAATGAGTTTTAAAGATTTTGCCCTTTCTCTTGGTGCATCTTCAATAATTTGACCGTCTCTCAATGCAATGATTCTTTTTGCATATTGTGCAACATAAAGTTCATGAGTGACAATGATTAAGGTATGACCTCTTTTGTTTAAATCAATTAAAGTTTTTAAAACAACATCTCCAGTTTTTGAATCCAAATTTCCAGTTGGTTCATCTGCCAAAATCAATTTTGGATTGTTTACCAAAGCCCTGGCAATCGCCACTCTTTGTTGCATTCCGCCTGATAACTGATTTGATAAATGGAACCAAAATTCTTCTGGAAAAGCAGAAGCTTTTAAAGCCTCTTTAACCCTTTCTTCCCTTTCTTTTTTTGGCAAACCTTCATAAATTAAAGGCAATTCAACGTTTTTGAAAACAGTTGCCCTCGGCAGCAAATTATACATTTGAAAAACAAAACCAACTTTCTTTTTTCTAATTTCTGCTAATTCCTCTTCAGATAATTTTGAAACTTCCTTTCCTTCAAAAAAATATTGACCAGAAGTTGGAGTATCAAGGCATCCTAGAATGTGCATCAAAGTTGATTTTCCAGAACCAGAAGGACCAATAATTGCCACAAATTCTCCTTCATCGATTGAAAAAGAAACTCCTCTCAATGCCCAGGTTTCAACTTCATTTTTATAAACTTTAGTAATGTTTTTGCATTCGATCAATTTCATCTTCTTTGAGTGGCTGGCGCTCCCATTCCCGGAATTTGGAATCTGAATTGAGTTTGGGTTGTTTGAGTTTGTGGAGTAACTTTTGAAGAAATAACAATATCTCCTTCTGAAACTCCAGATAAAATTTCTGTCATTGTCTCGCTTGAGATTCCAATTTTTACTGGCTGATTTTTGATTTTGACTTCTTTTGGCAAAACTATAGCTCCCCCAATTTTTAATTTATTTTTTATTTCTTTTGGAGCATCTATCAATTGAACATAGCGTGAATTTCCCTCTGATTTAATTGCGCTGTTTGGTAAAGTTAAAACATCAGGTTTTACCTCAACAACAATTTCAGCATTAACTGACATTCCAGGTTTTATTCTCTCATCGTCTGAATCTAAGGCAATTTTTACTCCGTAACTTGTTACTCCTTGGCTGACAGTTCCAACTGTATCAATCTCTGTTACTTTTCCTGTTAAGGTTAAATCTGGTAAAGCGTCGAAAGTCAAGGTCACCTTTTGATCCACTTTCACTTTTGCTGCGTCGATTTCGTTAAGAGTGATTTCAGCAATTTTTTTCTTTGCAACGATGGTCGCTAAAATGGTCGCAGTTGAAACCGTATCTCCCTTTTTAACTTTGACATCTGAAATTATTCCATCAAAAGGAGCATAAATTGAACAATTTTCTAAATTTTCTTTAGCATCAGAAAGTGCATCTTCTGTTTTCGTTAAATTATTTCGCGCAGTTTGGATTGCTAGTTCAGCATCCCTGATTTGAAGAGGAGAATTTTTTTCAAGATCATCGATTGTGTCTCTAATTTTCTTTAAGCTCGAATTAAGAGTTGAAACTGTGGAATCAAAAGTTGCCATTTGAGAGGCCTGAGAATTTGTTATTGATAGAGAAATAGGAGGAACGAGGCCCTCTTTATCAATAATTTTTAGGTATTCAGAAATGAGGTTTGAAGTTTGTCTTATCAAATCCAAAAGGTCGTTAGAAAAATTGTAGGTTCGATAAAGTAAATCTTTAATTTGTTCTCTTGGAGAATTTTGAGTAAGTTTCCAATATTCTCTTTGCAAAGATTCAAAATTATCTTTCAAATGAAGAAATTTATCCTCTGCTTTTCCTGTCCAATATGGCAAGGGGTTAATTTCTCCCTGATAAGTACGGATTGAACGAACCAAAGAAATGTAATAATCGAGGTCTGTTTCCTGACTGCTATAATCTTTCGCTTTAAAAATTGATTCTAGGCTTGGAATTAAAGGATTTAAATCTTTGTATGTTTCAACTAAGACATCGAAGGCATTTTTATAGGCAGTTTCTGTAGAATTTTCCAAATCCCTTTTTAATTTTTCATAATTATCTTTTGCTTTTTGGAGAGCATCTTTTGCATCTTTTAAAGCAATTTCAGCATCGCGGACCGCTCTTTCTTTTGGCTCTTTGTCTAGTTCAAACAAAAGTTCTCCTGCCTTTACTTCTTGGTTTTTTTCTACATAAATTCTGGCTATCTCTCCTGAAACTTTTGGCTTAATATCTCGTTGGTCTTCTGCAGAAATTTGACCAGAACCTGAAACCGAAACCAAAATCGTTCCCCTTTCAACTTTTGTTAAAACATAACGAGTTTGATTTTTGTTTTTTGAAATTTTTGTGAAATAAAAGTAACCTCTTTTTGAAATTTTTGTGAAATAAAAGTAACCTCCGCAAATTATCAAAATAACTAAAATTCCAATGATGATCTTTTTATTCATAGAATTTTATGCCTCTAAAACCAGTTTTTGGTGGAAAAACTCTAATTAACTTTGCCTCGATTTGACCTTTATCGTTTGGAGAACCGATAATTACTATCATATCACCAATTTTTAAATCTGAAAATTTAATATCTTCCCTGCCAGATTTGATAACAGTTTTTTCTGTCACTACAATAACTTTTTCAACATTTCCCCTTCCCTTAACGACTAAATTGTTTCCTTCAATTTTAATGATCTCTCCAAAAGTTCCGTGTGCTTCTATGAATTCATCAAAAGGAGGAAGAGGGGGCATTCTTAAACTTCCTAAAAATCCAGCTTTAGGTCCTGCAAACATTCTATGATAATTTTTTGCCCAAAGATAAGAAAATTTTGCTTTCTTTTCACCAACTAAAACTCCCAAACCAAAAACTAAAACAATAGCAACGATTGCAAGCAATCCCACAATAATCCATTTTAAAATATCATGCTTTCTTTCTTCCATGTTTTATTTTTGAATTAAATAGGCCAAAAATAATCTTTTTCTACTAAGAAAGAGATGGATGGTAAAAAGAAAAATTATAAGGTTGGTTGCAAAAAATATAATTTCTACGATTGGCAAAGATTCAAGGATTGCTAAACTAAATTCTTTCCATAAATTAATAAAAGTTCCAAAATCGTAAACTGCAGTGGAGATAAAATAGAGAATTCCAGAATTTTTCGCTTGACTAACGAGCATTTTCCAAGAAAGAGGAGTAGCAACCAATGAAACAACGAAAAGAAATAAAAATCCAAACAACAATCTTTTTGTTTTTTGAAATTCCTGTTCTCTTTTAATCGCCAAAATAATTCGATCGAAAAGTTCCGGGCGTGGCTCCAGATTTTGAAATCTATTAAAAAATTTTTTATTATCTTTTTCCATTCTCTATAATATTAATACGAAAAGAGAAATTTTTTGGTGCATTATTCCAAAACTCCAGAGAGGCATCGATTGTATGAATTCACTTGAAAATTGTATTGATCGATTAAATTTTTTGTTTCCTCAATTAAATTATTGTATTCTGAGACTAATTCATTGTATTGATCGATTTTTTGTGAGATTTCTTCCCTTTGCCATCTACTTAATTTTCTAATCTCAGAGTTTAAAGTTAGTAATTCTTCTTGAAGTTTAAAAATTTGCTTTTCATTTTCCTCAATTTTCTCTTTTAAAGATAAATCTGGTTTTTGACAAAAAGAAGAAGGTAAACCAAAATGTTGAACCGCAATCCAGACTTCTTTTCCTTCAAAAATTCCTTTTTTAACTGCCACCCCAATTTCTTGATATTTTTCATTTAAAATATTTTCTCTGTGCCCCGGACTTTCCATCCAAGCTAAAACCAAATCCCCGTCAGATGAAAAATTTCCCATCGCCAAATTTTCACCGATCAACAAAAAATCGTAGCCAAATTTTCTTGCCAAATCCGAAACTTTTTCTCCTGTTGGTGATTCATGAGCGAAATATTGATTTTGAAACATGTCTTCAACTTTTGCAATTGCGGTTTTATCTAAAATTTGATTTTCTTTCAGGGGCGCTAAACCATATTTTTCCCTTTGCTTATTCGTCCATTCAATTATTCCCTTTCGAGTTAAAATTACCTCTGGCTTTCCTTCCTTAATAACTTTCAATGGCGGAGGCGAAATTTCTTTTTCTTCTTTTTGAGTAACTTCTGGAACTTTTGTTATTTCTTCAATTTTTTGAGGAAGGTTTTTAATTTCCGGAATTTGAAAAGTAAAAAATTTTTCTATTCTTGACCAAAAATAAAAAATAAAAGAACCCAGAAGGGTTAAAAATAAGAGAGAAAATAAAAATTTTCTCATAAAATTATCTCAAAATCGATCTTTTTAGTTTTGAGATTGCTCTTTTGTGTCTGCTTTTTACAGTGTTCATTGGCTCTCCTAAAATTTCAGAAATTTCTCTAAAGTTTAAACCAAAATTGTAGTGCAAATCAATAACTTCCTTCATTTTAAACGGAAGATTTTCTATTTCCTTTTTTAATTTTTCAAGCAAACTTTCTTTTTCCATTTTTTCAAGCAAGGGATGAGCTAAATCCGCAACGATTTCTAAATTTTCTGCATTCAAAATCAAATTCCTTCTTTTCTTTCTTAAAAAATCTAAACAAGTATTTTTTGCAATTGTGAAAAGCCAACTTTTAAAATTTTTCTCTTTTTTAAACTTTTTTAAATTTCTCCACATTTTTAAGAAGGTTTCTTGAGTCAGGTCTTCTGCATCTTGTTGATTTTGAACATAACCAAAAATAAAACTATAAACTGGCTTTAAATATTTTGAAATCAAAATCTCTAAAGCCTTTTCATCCCCTTTTAAATATTTTTCTATGAGTTCTTGATCCTCTAGCATGGTTAAATTTTAGCACTTTTCATTTGAATCACAAATTATTCCGCCTCCCAAAACTTCTTCCCCTTTGTAAAAAACAACTGATTGACCTGGAGTAATTGCCCTTTGTGGCTTTTTAAAAACAACCTTGTAAATTTTATTTTTGATAGGGTAAATAGTGGCTTTGACAAAATTTGTCTTGTAGCGAATTTTGGCTTTAACTTCCAAGTGTAATTTTGGTTCTCTTCCAGAAATCCAGTTAACATCTTTGCAAAACAGTTCATCCTTTAAAAGATCTTTTTCATTTTTTGTAACTATTAAAAGATTTTTCTTTAAATCTTTCTCCATAACCCACCAGGGACCCCGGGAAAGACCAATGCCTTTTCTTTGGCCTATTGTGTAAAACCAAAGTCCTTTATGCTCTCCTAAAACTTTCCCTTTGGTATCCACAATTTTCCCAGGTTTTTCTTTTAAATATTTTCTCAAAAAATCATTGACAGTTTTTTCAATAAAGCAAACTTCAACTGATTTTTTCGCTTTTAAAACTGGTAATTTAAATTTTTTAGCAAAATTTTTAACTTCCTCTTTTGTATAATTTCCAATCGGAAACAAAATTCTTTTTAGGTGCTCTTGATTTAGCATCCACAAAAAATAACTTTGATCTTTGTTTTTATCTTTTGCTCTTAACAATTTAAATTCCCTAATTCCTAATTCCTTATTCCTTATTCCTTTTATTCTCGCATAATGACCGGTTGCTACAAAATCAACACCCAAATTTAAGGCTTTTTCTAAAATCAGACCAAATTTTATTTCTTTGTTGCAAAGAACGCAGGGATTTGGAGTATTTCCTGCTTTGTATTCTTTTAAAAAATAATCGATGATTTTCTTTTTAAATTCTTTTTCTAGATTAAAAACATAAAATGGAATTTTTAAAATTTTTGCAACTTTTTCTGCTCTTTCTTTTGCTTCATCAAACCTTGGAAGATTTGCCAATCTCATAAAAGCCCCAATTACTTCAAAACCTTCTTTTTTTAAAAGAGCAGCAGCCACCGAAGAATCGATTCCACCTGACATTAAAACTAAAACTTTTCTCATATTTTTAAAAATCCAGAGCAAATTAAATCGATTGCCTCTTTTTCAGAAAGTCCTCTCATTCTCAAATAAGTTAATTGTTCTTCAGAAATTTTTCCGATTGAGGCTTCGTGAGTAATTTGTGCTTCTTTGTTTTGGCAAATTAGAGCTGGAATCAAAGAAATTTTTGAATCTTTGTCTACCAAAAGGCCTTGGCAATCCAAATGGCCTCTTGAAGGAGAATTCGCCAAAATCATGCTTTTGACTAAAATTCTTGAATTTTTCTTTCCCACTGCCCTCACTTTAACAATTCCTTGAGAATCTTTTCCTTCCAAAATTAACCCATCCTCAATTTTTATTTTTGAATTTACCCCATTGACAATGAAATTGATATTGGCAGATGAATTCTCTTTCAAATGTAAAATCGTTCTCAAATTCAAGTTTTCCGGAGGAAAAAGATTTTGATAATTGTAAATCAATTTTGCGCCTTTTTCTAAAATGAATTCATAATCTGGATTGACAAAATCTTTTTGACCCCATTTGTGAATATGATTATATTCTAACGAAACTCCACTTTTTAGTAAAATTTTTCCTTTTGCATTATGAACTCCACAAAGATTATTTTTTGCTGCATTGCAAAAAACATTCGCTTTAGCTTTTATTCCCTTTTCAATTACTAATAAATTCCTCAAATCTTGAGAAACTTTCGGAGAGGCAATTGTGATGCAAGTCATTAAAGGAAAATCAACTTCTTTTTTTACCCAAACAAAATAGCCCTCCTTTGGTTTTTTCTCAAAAATTTTTCTGACAAAATCGAATTTTTCCCAGGCTTCTGGGGAAGATAAAATTTCAATTCCCTTTCCTTTCAAAATTTGCAAAACTTTATGGTCTATTTGCCAAAAATTAAATTTTTTTGAGGCATTCTTTACACTTCTCATAGCCATATTTTTTGATAGTTCTTAGAACCTTTTCAAAATCTTTGCCTTGGCAAACAATTTTTCCATCTAGCATTACTGAAACTAAATTTGGTTTTAAATAATTCAAAATCTCGCCAGAATGGGTAATTAATAAAACTGAAACTCCCTTTCTTACCAGTTTTTCTCTTATTATTTTTGCTACTTTTTCAACTCTTTTAATATCTAACCCAGAATCTATCTCATCAAAAATTGCCAATTTAGGTTTTAGTGCTAAAACCTGGATCAATTCTGAAATTTTCTTTTCTCCTCCTGAAAAGTCAACGTTAATCTCCCTTTCAAAAAGATTTTTTCCATCCTCGATTTTGACCTTTTCTTTAGAAATTCTCTCTAACAATTGAGAAAATTTCACCCCTTTTACTGAAGGAGGAATTTGCCAGGCTAAAGCAATTCCCATTTTTACTCTTTTTTCTGGAGGAAGCTTTGTAATGTCTTTTCCAAAAAATAAAATTTTGCCTTTTGTTATTTTGTATTTTGGATTCCCTGAAATTACTTGGGCAAGAGTGCTTTTTCCCGAAGCATTCGGACCCAAAAGAGCCTGAATTTCTTTTTCTCTTATTTCAAGATTTACTCCTTTCAAAATTTCTTTTTTATCTGCATTCACCCTCAAGTTTCTAACTTTCAATAAAATTTTTTTCATCGAGATTATTTTACCAAATTAAAAAACACTGGATAAATCCATTCTAAATTTTTAGCTATTTTTAAAATTATTTCTCCTCAATAGCTCCAACGGGGCACCCCTCTTTTGCTTCTTTGATACAATCTTTGTTTTTTTCTAGATCAGCTCTTTCTTTTACTCTCGATTTCCCATCTTCTCCCAATTCAAAAACTTCAGGGCAAACTGAAGCACAATATCCGCAACCTATGCATTTTTCTTTGTTTACCTTTACCATAATTTTTATTTTATTATTCGCTTTTTTGCAATTTCCATAGCGACCTTTCTCGGATTTTCTTTATTTTTAATGCTTTCTTTTACTACCAGTAAAGTATTCTTTTTAATTTTTTCTTCTACTATCTTAAACATAGTTTTTTCGCTGTATCCTTTCCATTCACAATAAGAAGAAATTACTCCTCCCGCATTGGCAACGAAATCTGGTAAAACAAATACTCCTTTTTTGAAAAATTCCTCTTCGATTTCTTCTCTCATTGGAATATTTCCAGCTTCAATAATAATTTTTGCTTTTATTTTGTCTTTATTTTGGCTATTAATAATATCAGTCACTGAAGCAGGAATTAAAACATCGATGTCCAAACCCCAAAAATCTCCTGGGTTTATTCTTTCTCCTTTTGGATATTCCTTTAGGGGCAATGGCTTTCCTTTCTTTATCATCTTTGCCATTAAATTTTTGTCGAATCCTTCTTTTTCGTAAATCGTTGCACTCAAATCAGCTATTGCCACTATTTTAGCTCCCATTTGAGAAAGGAAATGAAAAGTGAAATATCCAACATTGCCAAATCCATGAATAGCAATTGTAGTTTTTTTAATGTCTAGATCCAATTCATCACAAACTGTCTTTGTGGCTATTGCTACCCCAAAACCAGTACTACCTAATTCATGAGGAAGCCCTTTTAGTTTTTTAGGTTTTCCTGTAGCTGTTTTTAAGTTACCAGTTGCTTTAACAAACCATTCCATTTCTCTCTCTCCAGTGTTCACATCAGGACCCGCGATATAATATTTGGGACAGAAAGGAGATATTTTTTTAGCAAAAGATTGAATAAACTTTTTCTTCAATTCATCATTTCCTCCTGACCACACAATTCCAGCCTTGGCTCCTCCAAAAGGAAGGTCAGCCATTGCGTTTTTAAAAGTCATTGCCCTAGCTAATCTAAAGACTTCTTCTAAGGTTACATTCTTTGTCATTCTGATTCCTCCTTTTCCGGGACCTCTCTTTAAATTGTCTATCACTAAAAAACCTTGCATTCCTATTTTTGGATCGTAAACCTCGATTAAATACTCTGGTCCTATTGAATCTTTTTGGATCATTTTTTTATAAAAATTAAGCAGCTGACCTTTTTATATTTTTAGCCTTAACAAATCTGGTATTTTCCCTTTATAATTTCCATTTGAATTTTTCTTAAGTTTTTGAATTTTTCATCAACTATTTTGTAAATTTTATCTTTTATTTTCTCAAAATTTTTAGTAACAACTTTCACGCTAGCAACTTGTGGCTGATCCAATGGTTTTCCAATTTGACTCAAAATCCTCACCGAACATTCTCTAACTCCTCTTATTTTTCCCGCTTCCTGGGCAATTAAATGAGCCAAAATTTGATAAAGCTTTCCAGGATGGTTGATATTTTTTCCTGCAGCAGCTTCCAAAGACATTTCTCGACAAGGAGTGATTAAACCCGAAACTCTGTTTCCCCTTCCAACCTGGCCATCGTCTCCTTGCTCTGCAGAAAGTCCCAAAACAGTAAGATAAATTTCTCCTTCTTCTTTTGCCTCCGGATTGTCTAAAGTATTGTGATCTATTTTTATTTTCTTGAAATTTGAAATTCTTCTAACGTACCTTTCAATCTCCTTTTTCACAATTTCTTTTTTCTCAAAGTAGTCTTTTGGACTCTTTATGTACCTGGCAATGTAAGCGGCTGGAATTGTCAAAATCAATTCATTTTTTTGCCTGAAAGTCATCACTTTGATATCGGTTCCAAAGAAAGGATATTTTTTCAAGAATTTCTCAGAATTCAAAAAGTTAGCAACTTTTAAAGTAATAATTTCTGCTCTTGAGTAAGGACCGTGACCGATTCCAAACGAAGTATCGTTAGCTATAGCAACTTCTTTGCCTCTTTTGAAAACTTCTTGCAGATTAGCTGCTCCAGGTCGATAATCTATAGAAATTTCAAAATTTTCAATTATATTTTTTGAAGAGTTAACAACTCTTTTTAAACACTCTTTGGTAGCTTTCTCTGCGATTTTTCTAACCGGAATTTTAAATTTACCAACTTTGTCAGTTGCCCTTCCAGCAACGATAATTTTTATTTTTTCTAAAATTTTTCCTCCTCCAAATTTTGGCTGAGATCTTCCGGCAACTAAAAGTCCTTTGTCCAAATTGTGATGCAAAACTTTACCAAATCTTTTTAAGTAATATTGACTCAAAGCTTGAGAAGCAGATTCGCAAACTAAATCGCAGATTGTATCTGGATGGCCGATTCCTTTTCTTTCTACAATTTCAACTTCCCTTTCATCTACTGGCAAATAATCACCTTTTTCAATAACAATATTCCTCATAGATATTTCCTGTATTTTATATTCACAAATTTTCGACCTTCTTTCACAATTTCTTCAATTTCTTTTTCTTCAAATGGGGTAAAGGTTTTTCCTGAAATTGTATGATTTTTTTGATAATTTTGAAGATAGTAAACTTTTGCTCCTTGAATTTCCTTGCAAATTTCCAAGATATCCTCTTTTTTATGAAATTCCTTCATTATTGTCGTTCTCAATTCGTAATCCACCTTTCCTGAAAGGAAAATCTTAACAGATTTTTTAATATTTTCAAACATCTCTCTTGTTAAAACCCATCCTGTGATTTCTTTATACTTTTCAAAGCTATCTAACCTATGTTTTACGTCCGTCGCAACGTAATCTATTAATTTTTCTTCAATCAAATATTTTAGCATCTCTGGATTTGTTCCATTAGTTTCCAATTCAACTAAATAGCCAAGTTTTTTTATTTTTTTAATGAAATTTGGAAGGTCTTTGTTAATAGTTGGCTCCCCTCCTGAAATTGCTACTGCCTCCAAAAAATTCTTTCTTTCTTTTAAAAAAGAAAAAATTTCTTCTTTAGAAATTTCCTTTTGTTTTTCAATTTCCTCTGGCAGAACTAAATGGGGAACATAGCAAAACTGGCATCTCAAATTGCACCCTCCTAAAAAAACGATGGCAGAAATCCTGCCTGGATATTCAATCAGGCTTTGCTTTTGGAAACCTAAAATTTTCATTTCAAGATAGTTTCTTTTATTTTAAACTCTTTTCTTTGTTTGAATTCTTGTTGTTTCCCAAGGTTGAACTGCTGCACAGGTCTGTAATAGCCAACGATCCTTGTATAAACTTCACAAGGTTGCTTTATCGTGCATTTCGGGCAGAAAAAGTGTTCGCCTGGAATGTAGCCATGAACTGGACAAATTGAGAAAGTAGGGGTGATTGTAATGTAGGGCAATTTGAAGTTTTCAAAAATTTTCTTTACCAATCTTTTCACTCCTTCCCCGCTTTGCATTC
>Ga0315298_1010255_pt1 | contig 11338 bp, 10 predicted proteins | sample WHS_1_MG_FD_203077 | JGI IMG/M metagenome (GOLD analysis project Ga0315298, IMG submission 203077) | Extremophilic microbial mat communities from Washburn Hot Springs, YNP, Wyoming, USA - WHS_1_MG | ecosystem: Environmental > Aquatic > Thermal springs > Hot (42-90C) | place: USA: Wyoming... | reverse complement strand
GTAGTGGTTTTCCCAGATACTAACCCGGAGTTGAGAGAAAAAGTTAAAAGCGCTTTGTTAAAATTAAGATTTGATAACCCCAACCACCGATTTATTTTAGAACGGATTCGAATTTTGGGATTTTCACCTGCGGAAAGTGCTGATTACCAGAGCTTTAAAGCCTTGCTTACTGGTTACGGTTTTCTCCCCCCGGATTTAAATTATTTCCCTTCATCCTCTTCGTAATACCAGAATTATTTTTAAAGGGAAAATGGCATGATAATGCCGATAATGCCGGAAAATTATTCTTTAAACTCCCTGGAATTTTTGATCAATTTTCTTCTCACCCATTTCCCGGGCAAAGTAGTTATTATGGGAGTGGGGAATCAATTTTGGGGTGATGACCGGGCAGGGTTAGAATTTATCACTAAACTCAAACACAAATGGCATTCTACTCAATCTTTTGCTCCGGTTCTGGAAGGGGAAAGGGTTTTAATTTCTGCCGGAGAATTTCCCGAAGACTGGCTTATCCGCATTTTAGATTTTAAGCCGGAGTTTGTTATCCTTATCGATGCAGTTGATGTTCAGGCGGAACCAGGAAGTATTGCAATATTGAGAAGGGAAGATTTGCCTGATTCTGCTTGTTTTTCTACTCATCGGTTACCATTAAGAAGTATGGTCAACCTCTGGGAAAAAAATGGAAGCAAAGTCTTAATCTTGGCTATTCAACCCGAGCGAATCGATTTTGGGGAAAGAGTTTCCTCCTCAGTAGAAAGGAGCATAAATCATTTAATTGAACTTATTCCGCCGCTAAGTAATTTTAAGAGTATATTTTTTGAGTTTAACCCCTTGTTAGGAAAAAAAGAATGTGGAATTTAAAAAGAAGTAATAGAGTTTGTTTAAAAATGATATAATATTTTTGTTTGTTTTATTGACCGGGCAAGAAAGGAGGGTAGTTATGGAAAAGCCCAAGATTTTACTTATTGATGATGATCCCGATGTGGTTGAACTTATCAAAATTGCCTTAGAAGCTAATGGGTATCAATTTTATCGAGCAGCTAATGGCACCGAAGGTTTAAAGATGGTTAAAGAAATTCGTCCTGACCTTATTATTCTGGATGTGATGATGGATACTACTACCGAAGGTTTTCAGGTTTCCTATCAGCTGCGGAGCAAAGACCCAAAATCAGAATATCGCGAGTTTTCCCAGATTCCGATTATTATGATGACCGGAATCGCCCAGAAAATGCAGATGAAATTTGCTCCTGAACAAGATGGTGATTATTTGCCAGTGGATGAGTTTTTGGAAAAACCGGTTCGGGTTGATCCACTACTGGAAAAAATAAGAAAATTATTAAAGCGATAGATCCAATTGTTTTATGGATGATCAGCCGCGGATCAAAGCTTTTTTTTATGAACGAGGAAGAGAAGAGCCACTTTCTAAGATTGGCTGGTGGATTCTGCTCCGCTGGTTTTTACTCGGAGTCACGGTTATTGCAAGCTTTATCGGTAACTTTCTGCTGGGGTTAAATTTTCCTCTTTTCCCCATTTTTTTTCTTTGTTTGACCGTTGCCCTCCTTAATGCGATTCTTCATTATCAGCTTTATCTCCTTAAACAAAACCCATCCTTAGACTTTAAAGTTGTTGATCGAATTACCTATATTCAGTTCGGAACTGACCTGGTCTTTATTGCGGGAATTTTTAACTATACCGGAGGAATTGCTAGTCCCCTTTTATTTTATTTTCTTTTCCATGTGATTTTGAGCGGAGTTATGCTCGAACGGTGGGCTTGCTTTCTCTATATTAGTTTAGTAGCGGTGATGATTTTTTCTCTTACCTGGTTAGAGTTTTTTGGCCTTATTCCTCATTTTTTTTACTCCTCGTTTATCTCTCCCGAATTGCAGAAAAATCCTTTTTTTATTATTCTTTTACTTTTTTTCTTTTTGTTGGTTCTTTTTATTTCCAGTTCTTTAGTATCAGCTTTACTTAAACGGTTGCGAGAAAGGATAAGTCAATTGGTAGAATTGGAAGAAAAATTAGAACGAGCTAATCAGCGACTCGAAACTCTTAATAAGGTAGCAGCGGATACTGCTGCTACCTTGGGGCTTACCCCGCGGCTGGATTTTATTTGTGCAAGTATAAGATATTTGATGGGGGTAAAGGGAGTGAGCATTCGATTATTAGATGAAAGGACCAATCGGTTAGAATTAGTATCCGCGTGTGGGTTAAGCGCCGAGTACCTAAAAAAAGGACCAGTTGATGCGGATAAAAGTTTAGCTCAGGCTTTAAAAGGTGAGCCTCATCTGGTTTTAGACGCTACTTCCGATCCCTCGGTTCAGTATCCGGAAGAAGCAAAAAAGGAAGGAATTGTAAGTATGTTATCTTTCCCCCTCCGTGGCCGGAAAAAGGTGATTGGCACCATAAGACTCTATGCTAGTGAAAGACGAGAGTTTACTGAAGAAGAGATGGAATTTTTATCTGCCCTGGCTAACCAGGGGGCGATTGCTATTGAAAATGCTAAAATTTATGAGGCATTAAAAAAACAAGATGAAGCAAAAAACGATTTTATCATTCTAATGACTCATGAGTTAAAAGCTCCTTTAACCGCGATCCAGGGTCTTTTAGATGTTATGGTAAAAGGTTATGTAGGAAGTATTACCGAAAAACAGAGAGAACTGATTGAGCGGATGCAAAAGCGGATCGATTCAGTTTTAGAAGTTTCAGCCAGTTTACTGGATCTTTATCAATGGCAATCAAAAAGAATTATTGACCAGGAGTGGAAGGAGGTATCAGTAAGAGAGCAAATTCAAAAGGCAGAAGAACTTTTTAAATTAATTGCAGAGAAAAAAGGGGTCAAAATATATTATGAATTAACTGATTCTCCAGTGATCGTAAAGGCAACAGAGGAAGAGGTGGAAAAAATAATTAATAACCTAATCAGCAATGCAATTAAATATACTCCAGCAGGAGGAGAAATTCGAGTGTGCTTGGAACGGAGAGAAAATCAAGCTGTTTTTAGGGTTAAAGATACTGGAATCGGGATTTCGGCAGAAGATCTATCAAAAATATTTACTGAATTTTTTCGTACCAAAGAAGCTAAACTCCTTGACCCAGAGGGGAGGGGGTTAGGATTGCCTTTTGTAAAAAAAATTGTTGATGCGTTGGGTGGAGTAATTCGGGTGGAAAGTGAAAAAGGTAAGGGGACTGAGTTTAGTGTAACTTTCCCGTTAGCCTGAGAAAAAAACAAAAAATCCAAATAAAAAGTTTTACAAACTGTAAAAAGGTTTTTAGAATTCTTCTCTATCTTGCTTAAGAAAAAATCTCAGATTTATAAGAAACGAATTGATAAGTGATGGAAAAGTTTTGTGAGGAAAACTATCTAATCCAATTAAAGGTTAGCTGGCTGAGGAAGCCGAGTAGATAAAACCGGTTGGCAGTTTCTTTTAGCATTGGCATAACCCTTGCTATTTCCTAAGTTTAGTTTTTTTAAGGTGTGGCCAATGCGAGAGAAATTTACTATTTTAGTTGCGGACCGGAATCGTAATATTCGGGAATTTTTGCAGCGGGAACTTACTGCCGATGGTTATCGGGTAATTTTAGCTTGTGAAGGTCGGCAGGTGATAAAATTAATTGAGCTGGAAAAGCCAGACCTTTTACTTCTGGATTTGGATATCCCTTATGCGGAGGAATTAAAGTTTTTAACCCCCATCCCAAATGAAAACTTAAAGATCCCAATAGTAATTCATACCTTACCAACTGATTATCTTTCTTTTCCTCCGGGGATAGAAAAAGTTGCCGTCCTAATCGAAAAAGATGGAAATAATATAAATAAACTTAAGGATACCATAATCCAGTTGTTAAAACTAAATTATCCCCATCGGTTTTAAGTTTTTATTCATCCAATCAACCTCAGCAATAAACTTAATCTTTACTCCGGTTTTTCTTTTGTGGTAAAATTTTTCTAAATACTATGACATTTTTAAGAGAAGGTTGATGATTTTATACCGAATCAGTTTGCGTAGCCGAATATTTTTAAGCCTGTTTACCTTAGCAGTGATCGTATTGGGAGGGGGGTTGGTAATGATCTGGTATACCTATAAAATCGAAGCTATTTTTAGTAAAATAATTGACCAAGAGGTGGCTACTTTACAGTTAGTTGAAGCATTGGAGTTAGATTTAGCCAATCAAAAGGGATTGGTATCCTATTATTTTCTTGATGAAGACCCTAAATGGCTTGACCAGCTTTCTTATTATCGGCAAAGCTTTAAACTCAAGCTTGAAAAATCCCAACAAAATATTTTGAGTGAATTTGATCGGGAATATCTGGATAAAATAGAAAAGGAATATAATGAGTATGTAAAGATTAAAGACCAGATAATTGAACTTTTTCATAACCATAAAAAGGGGGAAAGTATAAAAGCTAACCAGAAGGCGCGGGTACAATTTTTCAAAATAATGGAACTTCTTAATCAGTATAAAAATATCGTTGAAGCTCGAATAAATTCAACCCAGTCGGAAAGTAAAACGCAAGCTGAACATCTTCGAATTATTGCAGTGACGGCAATGTCGATTGCCGTGATTTTAGGGGTTACTTTAAGTGTTATGTTAATGACTCAAATTCTTGAACCACTTCGCAGATTAGCATTAGAAACCGATCGCTCGGGTGGGGGAGAGAAACCGGAAAATGAGGTGGCTGCTCTTAGTTATCAAGTTCGCGGGCTAATTAAAGATATGGAAAAATTTGCTCTGGTAGGTAAACTTGCCGCGGGAGTGGCGCATAGTATTCGTAATCCACTTACTTCAGTTAAAATGCGTCTTTTTTCTTTAGAGCGAAGTCTAAATCTTTCCTCCAGTCAGAAAGAAGATTTTGCGGTAGTAGCGGAAGAGATTCGACATATTGATACCATTGTGCAAAACTTTCTTGAATTTTCTCGGCCTCCCAAGTTAAAGATGCAAAAAATAAGCCCTTCAGAGGTGGTAGACAATGCCATCCAGCTTCTTCGTCACCGGCTTGAAGCTTATGGAGTAACGGTTAAATTGAATCGGCTAAAAAAATTACCAGAAATAATGGTTGATCCCGAGCAATTAAAGGAAGCAGTGGTTAATTTAATAGTTAATTCGTGTGAGGCGATGGTAAGTGGTGGTTTAATTAGTATAAGGGAAGAAGAAGTAGAGAAAAAAGGCCGGGGAAAGGTTTTGACTATTATCATTAGTGATACTGGTCCTGGTATTCCGGAATCGATTCAGGAAAAAGTTTTCCAGCCGTTTTTCAGTTGTAAAGAAGAAGGTACGGGGTTAGGATTACCTATTGCCGAAAGGATTGTGAGCGAACATAGGGGATGGCTGGAACTAAAATCAAAGGAGGGGGAAGGGGCAACATTTATTATTAATCTTCCTATTAGCTGAGAAAAAATGAGTAATATTTTAATCGTTGACGATGACTTTAATTTGCGACAGAGTTTTGAAAAAATTTTAATTGAAGAAGGACATTCCGTGCTTTCTGCTGGAACGGGAGAAGCGGGGATTGAGATGGTAAAAAGGCAAGCACCGGACCTAATAATTATGGATATACGTTTACCCGGGATGAATGGCTTGGATACTTTTCGATTAATTCGAGAAATTGATTCTAAAATCCCGGTTATTGTTATGACTGCATTTGGTACTACTGATACCGCAATTGAAGCTACCAAATTAGGGGCATTTGACTACATTCTTAAGCCATTTGAAATTCCAGATATGCTAAGTTTGATTAACCAGGCTCTGGAAGCAAGTAAGTTTGTCCGTTCTAAGGTAGAAATGGATGGCTATCCTGACCCCAGTGCTTCCGAAACCATTATTGGTAAACACCCCCTGATGCAAGAATTGTACAAAGCAATTGGTCGGGTTGCTCCTACTGATGCTACGGTTTTAATTCGGGGTGAATCCGGAACGGGTAAAGAATTAGTAGCCCGGGCGATTTATCACCATAGCCTTAGAGTAAATAAACCATTTTTAGTTATTAATTGCGTTGCCATTCCGGAGACCTTGCTGGAAAGTGAACTTTTTGGGTATGAAAAAGGAGCCTTTACGGGTGCGATTAACCGCCGAATCGGAAAGATTGAGCAAGCCCATGGCGGGACGATATTTCTTGACGAGATCGGCGATATGCCTTTAAGTATTCAGGCAAAGATATTGCGACTTCTTCAGGAACGAAGTATTGAGCGTTTAGGAGGAAGGGAGCCGATCCCAGTAGATGTTCGAATTATTGCTGCTACCAACCGGGACTTAGAAACCGCACTAAAGGAAGGACGCTTTCGGGAGGACCTTTATTACCGTCTTAAGGTGGTTACTCTCTGGGTACCACCATTACGCGATCGGAAAAGTGATGTCTCTTTATTAGCGGAATATTTTCTCTCCCGGTTTGCTCGCGGGATGAATGTTGAGAATTTAGGTCTTACCGAAGAAGTAAAAAATTTGCTTACCGAATACCACTGGCCGGGAAATGTCCGGGAACTGAGCAATGCTATCCAGAAAGCTTTGATTTTTAACCGGGGTGGCCCAATTCGGCCGGAAGAAATCTTTCAGGCTATTCATGGGGATAAGGCGGGTAAAGAGATTACCGAACAATCTGCTAACGAAGCTATCCGACAATGGGTGCGAAAGAGTTTGCTTTCCGGATTAAATGAAAATAGGTTTGATTATTGTATGGACTATTTTGCCAGTATTTTGATTAGTGAAGCTCTTGCTATCACCGGTGGTAACCGAGTTCGAGCGGCTAAATTGCTTGGCCTTTCTCGGCCTACACTTCAGGCGAAAATTGAAAAATACAAGATTAAGATTGAGACTTCGGTAAAAACTGAATAATTCATCTTGTTAAAATAAGAAAGGTAATCATCGTGGGAGATAGGATAAAGCTTTTATTGGTAGATGATGAACTTCAATTTCTGAACGCATTAAGGCAGAGGTTAGAGTTTCGAGATTTTGAGGTTACCCCAGTATCAAGCGGAAGCCAGGCATTGGAAGCACTTAAACAAGGTGAATATGAGGTGGCTTTAATTGATTTAAAGATGCCGGAAATGGATGGGGAAGAATTGCTTTACCATTTAAAAAACCAGGACCCATTTTTAGAGGTAGTTATTCTTACCGCTCATGGTTCAATTGATTCTGCCATTCGGAGTACAAAGCAGGGTGCTTTTAGTTATCTGTATAAACCCTGCCCAATGGATACTTTACTTCATACTTTGAAAGAGGCTTATCTTAACCGGATGAAAAAAATAGCTCAGTCAAAGGGGAACTATTGACTGGCTTATGATGGTTCAGGTAAAGATTCGCTTTGCCCGGAGAGAATAAACTAAATAGAAGTCCGGCTCTCTAATAATTGTTTATTTTTTTATCTTACCTCTCAACATAAGTTAACTTAATGTCATTTCTTCTGCTATTTGCTCGGAGTTACTTTTATTTGTCATTTTTTCTGATTGCCAGTATAATTATTTTTAACCTTAGGTTAATTGAGACGGTAAGGTTTGTTTTGGACAGGAGAAATTGATATGGGAAAAGAATCAGAAAACAAAGGGTTTTTTGGTCGGTTGTTTGGAAGAAGCGCCCCCGAGTTGGTGGAAGCTAAAGATAAAGCAGATAGGGATAGTCATCAAACTGAAGGCGAAAGAGAAAAAAAAGGATTTTTTCAGCGACTTAAAGATAGTCTTAAAAAAACCCATGAAATTTTGGTAACCCCGGTTGATGAACTTATTTTAGGCCGGAAAAAGCTTGACGAAGATACTTTTGAAAGCCTGGAAGAGATTTTGATTACTTCTGATGTGGGGCCAAAGACGGCTTTGAGTTTGATTAAAAAAGTTCAGGAGAGGGTAGGTTATGGAGAATACAATAAAACTAATTTGCTTCGCGTTTATTTAAAAGAAGAAATCTTGAAAATTCTTTCTGCCCGGCAGGAGCTGCTTAATTTTTCTTCAATAAAACCTTTTGTGATTATGGTTATCGGCGTTAATGGTTCAGGGAAAACTACCACAATCGCAAAACTTGCTTATCAGCTTCAATCGCAGGGGAAAAGTGTGCTTCTGGCAGCAGCCGATACTTTTCGAGCTGCTGGCATTGAACAATTAGAGGTCTGGGCAAAACGGCTGGGATGTGAAATGGTGAAGCAGAAAAAAGGTGCTGATCCCTCGGCAGTTGCTTACGATGCTATCCATGCCGCTTTAGCTCGAAAGGTAGATGTACTGATTGTAGATACGGCAGGAAGGTTGCATACAAAAGTAAACTTGATGGAGGAATTGAAAAAAATAAAAAGAATTATGGGAAGAGAATATCAAGGAGCACCCCAGGAAATTTTGTTAGTTTTGGATTCTACTACCGGACAGAATGCGATTGCTCAAACTCGAATGTTCCAGGAAGCGGTAGGTTGTACTGGGATTGTGCTTACCAAACTTGACGGGTCAGCTAAAGGAGGAGTTATTGTAGGTATAAGCAATGAGTTTAAAATTCCCATCCGGTTTATCGGTATCGGAGAAAAAATGGAAGATCTCCGGGAGTTTAATGCCCAGGAGTTTGTAGAGGCTTTATTTGAGTAAATTTTACTCGAATTACTCACCTTTTGAAAGGGGAGGAATCTTATGAACTCCAAAACAAAAAAGGGGGAAAATATTCGCTTGCCGGTAGTTGCTGGTAGTTTTTATCCTGCTGATCCTAAAGTTTTAGCTCAGGAAGTTAAACATTATCTTGATAATGTTCCTATTTCCAAGGTTATTCCGGAAAGGCCAATGGGATTAATTTGTCCTCATGCTGGATATATGTATTCGGGACCAATAGCTGCCTTTGCTTACAAACAGATAATGGGGAAGAAATATGAAGCGATTATGGTGATTGCCCCCAGCCACCGGGCTTATTTTTCGGGAATCTCTATTGATAAAGTAGACAAATACCAGACTCCCTTAGGTATGGTAACAGTAGATAAAGATTTTGTCGAAGGCATTTTAGGGAAAAGTTCTTTGATTGGCTATTACCCCCAAGCCCATATTCAAGAGCATTCTTTAGAAGTTCAGCTCCCTTTTTTGCAGATAGTTTTTGGGGAGTTTAAGTTAATCCCCATAATTATGGGAGAGCAAGAGGCTTTTGTCTGTGAGGAATTGGCTCGGATATTATCCGAAGTTATTAAAACCAAAAATAAAGATATCTTGATTATTGCCAGTTCCGATCTTTCTCATTATCACCCTTACTCTCAAGCCCAAGAGTTAGATCAAAGAATAATTGATCGAATTAATGCTTTTGATCCTCAAGGACTGGCTTCAGATTTAAAATTACACCGGGCTGAGGCGTGTGGGGGAGGACCAATTATAACTGCCTTGCTTTTAGGAAAATATCTGGGAGCTAATAAGGCTAAGGTAATAAAGTATGCTAACTCGGGTGATGTAAGTGGAGACTATAGTGGAGTTGTGGGGTATGTTGCCGGAGTGATGTATAAAGAAGATAAAAATTTGGTCCAAAATTCGCAAAAAAAGAAAGTAGGAATTGACTTAGGGTTAACCGAGGAAGAGAAAAAAATTTTGCATCAGATTGCGAGAGAAACTATCCGAAACTATTTAGAGGGTAAACCACTTCCCCGCTTTAAGGTAGAATTCCCTTCACTGAAAGAACCACGGGGTGCTTTTGTCTCTCTCCACAAGGAAGGGATGCTTCGGGGCTGTATTGGTCATCTCCGCGCTGATCAACCGCTTTATGAAACCATAAAGAATATGGCAATTGCCGCGGCATTTGATGATCCTCGTTTCCCTCCTCTCCGTTTAGAAGAGTTGGATCAGGTGGAGATTGAAATTTCGGTCCTTACTCCCTTTAAAAGAATTACTGATATCGAAGAGATTGAAATTGGAAAACATGGGCTTTATATTGTAAGGGGTTTTTATTCTGGTTTGCTGCTTCCTCAGGTAGCTATTGAATATGGATGGGATAGAATCACTTTTTTAGAACATACCTGCAATAAAGCAGGCTTACCAAAGGATGCCTGGAAAGATAAGGAGACGGAAATTTATATTTTTTCCGCGGATGTTTTTTGAGCGTAGTTAGGTGCGGGATAAAGAGAGAGGAAATGACGAAGATTGATGAAATAAGCCGGGGTTATCCTAAGCTCAGAGAGGTTGAAGTCTTTCCGGTAAGGGTGGGAGGACAAGAGCTTATTTGTTTTCGCGACCCACATAAGATTACCAAAGGGTTAGTAGTTATTCCCCAGAGTGCTTATTTTATTGTCAGCCTTTTTGATGGCAAACATTCTATCCGGGATATTCAGGCGGAATGGATGCGGAAGTTTGGTGAACTTATCTATTCTGATCAGATTGTTGAAATAGTAGAACACCTTGATTCTCATTTTCTTTTGGATAATGAAAATTTTTACGAACATCGAAAGAAATTAGAAAAAGAGTTTCTTAATTCTCCGGTCCGCGAACCTATCTTAATTGATGAGGTTTATGAAAGGGATCCAGAAAAACTTCGACTGCAAATTGAAAGTTATTATTTTTTAGCTGGTGGTCCTGGTTATGGTCCTCGACCGCAAGCTTCGGTTAATAACCTGAGGGGGTTAATCGTTCCTCATATTGATTATCAAAGAGGAGGGACCTGTTATGCCTGGGGTTATAAGGAATTAGCAGAAAGTTCAAAATATGAGGTTTTTATTCTTTTAGGCACAAGCCATGTGCCAACCCAAAATTTTTTTGTTCTTACCCGAAAAGATTTTTCCTCTCCTTTTGGGATTATTCATACTGATCAAGAAATTATAAACCAGCTCGAAGATAAATTACAAACCGATTTTTTTGCTGATGAATTTGTTCACCGGAATGAGCATTCTTTAGAGTTGCAGGTTGTGTATTTAAAGTACCTTTTTCCCGACCCCTCTCCAATCCGGATTGTTCCTATACTTTGTGGTTCATTTTTTGAGATTATTTATCGCGGGCTATATCCTCGCGAAGTGCCTGAGATTAATCTTTTTATTGAAGCTCTGGGAGGTATTCTGCAGAGAGAAAGGCGGAAGATATGCCTTATTGCGGGAGCTGACCTTGCCCATGTGGGAAAACAATTTGGGCATCCTTTTTCAGTATCGCCTTCGATCCTGGCGGAAATTAAACAAAAAGACCTTGAAATGTTAGATTATTTGGCAAAAGTCGATGCCGAAGGGTTTTATCAATATATTCTTCAGGAAAAAGATCAACGGAATATTTGCGGCCTTCCTCCCATTTATGCTTTTCTCCGCCTTTTAGAAGGGGCGAAAGGAAGACTTCTTAACTACCAACAATGGTGTGATCCAGCAGGCAATGGAGCAGTAACCTTTGCCAGTATGGCTTTTTGCTAATTTTTATTTTATCATCATAAAAAATCTCCA
>Ga0315298_1010252_pt1 | contig 11339 bp, 9 predicted proteins | sample WHS_1_MG_FD_203077 | JGI IMG/M metagenome (GOLD analysis project Ga0315298, IMG submission 203077) | Extremophilic microbial mat communities from Washburn Hot Springs, YNP, Wyoming, USA - WHS_1_MG | ecosystem: Environmental > Aquatic > Thermal springs > Hot (42-90C) | place: USA: Wyoming... | reverse complement strand
GAATGACAAAAAAGTGGTCATTCTGAACGGAGCGTTAGCGGAGTGAAGAATCTCTTAGGAGACCCTTCGGCTTACGCCTCAGGGTGACAAAAAAGGGGTCATTCTGAGCGTCAGCGAAGAATCCCCTCCCTTCTCCTTTTTTCTCTTTAAAGCCTGCAATTAGAGATTCTTCGGGGCATTAAGCCCCTCAGAATGACAGAAAGAAGGAGGAGACCCTTCGGCTTCGCCTCAGGGTGACAGATAAAAACGCCTCAGGGTGACAAATAAAAAGCCTCAGGGTGGCAAGTAAAAAAAGCCCTCAGGGTGACAGAAAGGGAATGACGGGATGAGCTCAAGACATCTCTTCCCTATCGCCAATTTTAGGGAAAGGTAAGGTTTAAATTCAGTAGTTGATTGCATTATAATTATATATTCAGTTTTTTAAACTGACTTTCTGGGAAAAAACATGTTTGAACTTAAAGCATTGAGGGTGATTAATTGGAAATGAAGGATGGCAATTTTTATTTTGATTTTGAAAACAGACACAGAGGAACAAGAGAACAAATATTAGAGAGATTAAAATTTTACGAACCTTTGGTTAGATTTATAGCAAAAAAATACTCAAATGAGAAACCAAAGGCAGTTGATTTAGGATGCGGAAGGGGAGAATTCTTAGAGTTTTTAATTAATTACGGCTTTGAAGTTGAGGGAGTTGACATAAATAAAGAAAATATAAAATTGGTTAAAGAGTTAGGACTATCTGCTACAGAAGGAGATATCCTTAAATTTTTAAAGGGTTTGTCTGAGAAAAAATATGAGCTGGTTTCTTTAATCCATGTTATAGAGCATCTTCCTTTTGAATATACTTTTCAGTTATTCAGTGAGGTAAGTAGAGTTTTAAAACCGGGAGGCATTTTTATAGTAGAGTTTCCCTATACGAAAAACCTTATGATTGGAGCTTATTCTTTCTGGATAGACCCAACTCATTTAAGACCTGTGCACCCTGAGCTTTTAGAATTCATCGGTAAAAGAAACGGTTTAATAATAAGTAAATCCTTTCCGATTAACGGAGTTAAAAAGATAGATTCCTTTTCAATAGAGAGTTTATTTTATTTTTCTCCAGATGTTTCTGTTGTTTTTGTCAAGGATTCAGAGAATGAGCTTTATTTGGAAAATGTTAAGGAGGTATTAACTCAACTTAGTCTTAATGCTTCCCTTGATTTTGAAGATGTTGCAAATTTGCTTAAAAGAGACCTTAGAAATTTAGACCATAAACTAAATTTTCTATCAGAGAAGTTTGCAAAAGAGATGGAACCACAGTTGTTGGATTTACAGTCAAAGCTGACTGCAATATGGAACTCAAAACCATGGAGATTTTACCGCTGGCTCGGTAAAAAAAAGCGAAGTTTATTTCATTTTATAAAGAAAATTAAGTTTTTTTTTAATGAAAGACTTTTTATTCACCTTGCAAGTTATTTAAACAGCAAACCGAAATTAAAAGAAACAGTTAAATTTCTCATAAAAAAAATGCCTGCAGTGGAAAGAAAACTTAAAAGTAAAATTAATAAATTAAATACTTCCCCGAGTAATTTTCAAGAAAATTCAGAGCAGATTTTAATTACAAATTACGAGGCTCAAATATTTAACAAAAGGCTAAAAAGATGGAAAGAGCAAAAAGAATAGTCTTTGACCTTTCATCATATCAGGGTGAAAGCGGATTTCGCGGGATGGGACGGGTAGCATGGGAAGTCTTCGGTCATCTTATAAAATTTCTTGATAAATCATGGCAGATACATGTAATACTTTGCTCTCATTTTAATATTGAGAGAGGAGCACAAATAAGGGAAAGTCTTCTTAATTTGAGAGAAGAAATTAAAATTGAAGTTTTTGAACCGGTAGGGTTTAATACATACTTTGATATACTTTTACAGGACTATGAAATGGCTATTTTGTATGACATTGCTCTTGAATATTTTATATCACAAGTAAAACCTGATGTCTATTTTAATCCTTCCCATTTTGAATGGGACCATCCTACTTCAATTAAAAAACTGAATGGCTCATGGAAGGACTTTATAGTATTATATGACCTTATTCCTTTTCTTTTCCAGGAGATTTATTTAAGTTCAGAGAAGCAAAAAAAATGGTATTATCATAAACTTGATGAGGTAACAAAAGCTGACTTTTATTTTGCTATATCCAATTCAACAAAAGAAGATTTTGTTAAGCATCTGAATTTTAACCCAGAAAAAATAAAAACAACATATATTGATACAAATTTTAATTTTAGAACATTAAATCGTGACGAAAAAAAAGAAGCTATAGACTATATAAAAAATAAATTTGCTATTGAAAAATTCATATTATATGTGCCCGGTGGTTTTGATTACAGAAAAAATTTTCATAACCTCTTTAAAGCCTATGGTATGTTACCAGAGGAAATAAAAAAATCCTATAAGCTTGTATTAGTATCAAAGATTGATGATGCTATGAAAAATAATTTATATTCCATAGCAAAGGACTCAGGAGTGGAAAAAGAAAACATAGTTTTTACTGGTTATGTTAGCGATGATGAGCTAAACTTTTTATATAATTTAACCTCCCTTTTTGTATATCCTTCTTTATACGAAGGTTTTGGACTACCTGTTTTAGAAGCCATGAGAGCTGGCGCTCCTGTTATTGGTTCAGATTGTAGCAGTATAAAAGAAATTATATTAGAAAAAGAGGCGATGTTTGCCCCGGAAAATCCTGAAGATATAAGCAGGAAAATAGCTTTTGCCTTAAAAGAAAAAAATTACAGAGAATTCTTAACGGAAAACTCAGAATTACAGCAGAAAAGATTTTCATGGGATAAAACAGCAGAGATAATTGCCTCTACTATACAGGAACTTGTAAATGACTAAATTAAAACTTGCCTACATATCTCCCCTTCATAAAGGATTAAATGACATTAAAGAAATTATTTTTTCTCTTGAAAAGCATTATGATATGACTTTTGTAATAGAGCAGGATAGCATAGATGAAGAAATTGCTTCAAAGTTTAAAATTATAAGGGTTGATGATTTTTTACAAAAATTTAGGGATTTTGATAGAGTTTTGTATCAATTCGAAAACTCCTGTTTTCATAGGTATATGGTCAATCTTTTAGAGGAAATTCCCGGGATTATAATTTTAAAGGATTTTTATCTTTATAATTTATTTGATAATATTTTGGAAGAATTGGAAATTGAAGAGGGAATAAGGGGATTCATAAGATTAAAAAAATACGGTAAAGAGCAGGTAATTAAGAGTGTGCCTTTTAACTATAAAATAATAAACAATTCATTAGGTGTTATAGTTCACTCTGAAGAGCTGTTTAATCTTTTAGAAAAGTTTTATTTCTTAAATAGAGAGGAAATCCGTTTTATTCCAAATCATAAAATAGCAGAGGATTATTATTTAACAATAGAAAATTTTTACAGATATAACAGGACAGTTGAATTGCTGAAATTTTCATCTAAGTTAAACATTCAGAACGACAAAATTGAAAGATTTTCCTATATTTTATCCAGAAATTTGAAAAAAATTATTTCAAAAGGAAAGATTTTATTTGACTGTTCAGTATTAAGCAAAACAGATGCAAAAACAGGTATACAGAGGGTTGTTAAGGCAGAATTAAAGTATTTATTGGAGATGGTTCCACAGAATACTCTTGTTGAACCAGTAAGACTTTTAAATGAAAAGGGGATTTGGACTCTTAAATATGCCAGAGAATGGAGTAAAAAATTTTTTGAATTTGATTATGAGGGAATGGGAGATACTTCGGTTTTTTTTGAAGAAAATTCCGTTTACTATGCTCCTGATCTCAATCATAGAGAGATAATTGATGCTCATAAGACTGGGTTTTATCATTACTTAAAGCTAATGGGTATAAAAATTGTTTTTCTTGTTTATGATTTGTTACCTATAGAGTTTCCTCAATATTTTCCGTCAGGATTAAAGGAATTACATGAAAATTGGTGTGAAGTAGTTCTAAAAGTCTCTGATGAAATAATTTGTAATTCAAAAGCTACAGTTGATTCATTAATAAAATTTGGAAGGGAAAAGGGGTTATTAAGGAAAAACCTGAAAATAAAATGGCTTCAACTTGGTTGTGATATAAAGAGTGTAAAGCACATAGATGGTTTAAAAGGAGAAGACTTAAACATTTTTAATCAGATAAAACAAAAACCATACTTCTTAATGGTATCAACCATAGAGCCGAGAAAAGGACACAGTCAGGTTTTAAAAGCCTTTGAATTCCTCTGGCAGAAAGGACTTGATTATAATCTTGTTTTTGTAGGTAAAGAAGGATGGATGGTAGATGAACTTGTGAAATATATGGAAAACCATCCTGAGAGGGAAAAGAGATTTTTCTGGCTTGGATATGTATCCGATGATTTACTTGAATTTCTATATAAAAATGCCTCAGCTACTATAATAGCCTCTGAGGGAGAAGGATTTGGGCTTTCTATAATAGAGTCTGCTTATTACAAAACTCCAATAATCGCAAGGGATATACCTGTTTTTAGAGAGGTAGCTGGTGAAGGGGCTTACTACTTCAGGAATACAAAAGATGCTGAATTACTAACAGAGGATGTTATAAAATGGATTTCTCTTTATAATGAAAACAAGCACCCAAAGCCAGATGCTATAAAGTGGATGACATGGAGAGAACATACTGAAAGATTGATAGAAATTCTTTTATAAGAAATGGGACAGGCTAATTTTATTGCAATTTAATCTATTTTTTAGTAAAATGAAAAAAAATGAGGTAGAAGGATGTCCCTGACAGAGAATTTAAACACTATCCAAAGGCTTTACATTGCTTACTATCAAAGACCAGCAGACCCCGGAGGATTAATTCATTGGTCTGGATATCTTGATAAAAACGGAATAGATTATGTTTTAGCTAATTTTGTAAACTCTCCTGAAGCTCAATCCTTATATGGAAATAAGAATATTACGGAAGTTATAACAGAAGTTTACAGGTCTGCCTTCAACAGAGACCCAGAGCCTAATGGTCTCAATTACTGGTTAAATGTTTATATGCAAGGCAAAGCAACACTTGGAAGTATTGTCTGGCAGATTATAAACGGTGCACAGGGAAGTGATAGGGAGGCTGTTTTAGCCAAAGTTGAGTCAGCAAATAATTTTACAAAGGTTGTTGACCCAGAGCTTGATGGCAGGGATTTTAAAGTAACCTATTCAGGACTTTCAGATGCAGAAAAGGCAAGAGAATTTTTAAAAGATGTTACCTATGACTCAGGAACTGTTGCAACTATTGAGGATGCAAAAGCATATATTGTATTGTCAGGAATTGCAGACAGCAGTGACCCTATTCTTAAAAGTAACAATCCTCAGCAAGATGCTGTACTTAAGTCCGCAGAAGCAAAAAGTAATGTGAATTCAGGAGTTACAACAATATCGGATTTATCTTCTTCTACAGTAAAAGCCCTTGATGAAGAAATAAGTTGGAATAAAAAAACAATAACTTACAGTTTTCTTCAGTCAGACCCTAAAATTGGTTATAGTGGATGGATGCCCCTTGACAGCTTTGAGAAAAATCTTGTAAGGGAAGCATTCAATAAAATCTCCCAGTATATTAATCTAAAGTTTGAAGAAGTACCATCGGGAGGGGATATTCAATTTGGCTCAGCTGATTTAGGAGCATACGGTGCATCAGGTATAACCAACTACATTTTTAGCAATGGATTATTTCTACCTCCTGTTTATATTCATCTTGACAACTCTTTACAAAATATGAGGGATAAATATTTTTATAATACTGACTCTACTTATTCAGGTTGGGGTGTTGTTACAATTTATCATGAAATAGGACATGCCTTAGGTTTAAAACACCCTTTTGAGGGTTCATACATTCTTCCAGAAAATATTGATTCCACTCCATACACTGTAATGTCATACACAGAAGGAAGAATTTATTATCCGGAATTTTCCTTTGATGGTACCTATATGCACTGTTTTTTCAATAATTTTGCTACACCCAACTCCTTGAGTCTCCTTGATATTCAAGCCCTTCAGGCAAAGTATGGTGCAAATCTTGAAACTAACAAAGAAGATAATGTTTACAATCCTGTTACAACTGCTGACAGTCCCTTTTATCTAAGCATATGGGATGCTGGAGGCAGTGATACAATTGATTTTTCAAGTGCTACAGGAAGTTGCATAATTAATCTAACAGATGGAACAACATCAACAATTGATAATATTTCCCCACAGGATTATATAAATTACTGGAGCAGTAAGCTTATAAATCAGGGAGTTAATCCCCAGTCTGCAATGGATTTTGTTTCTAAAAATGTTAATTATTTGGAAGCAAAAGGCAATCTTTATACAGGAAAGGATAATTTATCAATTGTTAAAGGGACAGTAATAGAAAATGTAAAAACAGGGTCTGGTGATGACATCGTATATGATAATGTTTACAACAACATTATTGAAACAGGTTCTGGAAATGACAAAATCTATATTTCCGGAGGATTTGATACAGTGTATGGAGGTTATGGTTACGATAAAGTTTATATTAATGTACCAAAAAATTCTGCCTCAATTAACGATATAGATTGGTATCATATTGTCACTGGAGAAAATTTTGCAGTAAAAGTTGTAGGAGTTGAGGAAATAGTATTTTCTGATTATTCTATAATTCTGTAAAAAAGGGAGCCGCTGCCTTTTATAGTCTCCCATCAGTTTATAAACATACTGTTGTCCATAATTTTTCATTCTGAGCGTCTTTTTTGTCATTCTGTCTCTGCCAATCTGTCATTCTGTGTATACCACTGTATCATTATGTGTCATTCTGAACCTGCCAATTTGTCTACATAAACCTGCCACTGTGTCATTGTGTTTATACCGCAGTGTTTTTCTGTTTATACCACTGTGTCATTTTGTGTATACTACTGTGTCATTCTGAGCCTCCTTTTCTTGTCATTCTGAGGCACGAAGTGCCGAAGAATCTCCTCAGGAGACCCTTCGGCTACGCCTCAGGGTGACAGAAAGGTGTCATTCCTTCACTTCGCTCAGGACAGCGTCTGCCACTTTTTTTTGTCATTCTGACCCTGAGCGAAGCGAAGGGGAAGAATCCCCTCAAGAGACCCTTCGGCTTCGCCTCAGGGTGACAAAAAAGGTGCCATTCTGACCCTGAGCTTAAGCGAAGGGGAAGAATCTCATCCTTTTTCTATCGGCAATTTTAGACCTTACTTAAAAAAAAATCCTGCGGATTGAGTTATAATATACTCATTATGGAGTTTGCACGGGAAAAAGCTGAGAATCAAACATCCATTGAGCCAATGATTTTCCCATTTAAAAGCTCCTTCTAAATTTCTTTTAAAAAGAGTCTTAGACTATTCCTGTACTTTAACCCTTCTTCCCTTTTTATTATTTCTCTCTCTTGCTATAGCCATAATATTGAGATTAAGTTCAAAGGGAAGAGTAATTTATACTCAATACCGCGTTGGCAAAGATGGTAAACTCTTTAAGATTTATAAATTTAGAACAATGCATGAAAATGGCGAAGAAATACTTAAAAATACTCTTAAAAACAATCCTGTTATCCTTGAAGAATGGAAAAAAAGAAAAATGTGTAATAAAATATTGCTTTTTATTTACATTTTGTTTAACCCTAACTTTATTAGGGTCTCATGGGAGACCTAAAATCTATAAGGAGGAGGTATGTCATGAAACATTTAAAAGTATTTACCGTCTTTATGATGTTATCCTTCCTTAGTTTTCTCGTTGCAGGATGCGGTGGCGGTGGAGGAGGGGGAGGTACAACAACAACCACACCAACTCTTTCTGGAACTGTAGCAACAGGAAAGCCTTTGGCTTCAGTTGCTGTATATTTAAAAGACAGCAAAGGTAATATAAGGTCTACAATCACAAATGCAAATGGCAAATTCTCTTTTGACACAACAGACTTAACTCCACCGTTTTATTTAAGGACACAGGGGTTTGGTCTTTTTTCTTACACAGACCAAAAATCTGGGACTGCTAACATTACACTTCTTTCCACAGCAGTAGTAGCAGTTGCAAATAACGGGAATGCAGATATATACACCAACCCCCCTTCTCAACTGAATTTAGATAATGCAAAAGGCTCACTTAAGAATCTTCTTGATCCAGTTTTACAAAAATATGGAGTCCAAAATGCAGACTTTATCACAACACCCTTTGATGCAAATGGACAGGGAATGGATAAGGTATTGGATACAATATTGATATCAGTCAATCAAAATATTCAAACTATAGAAATTAAAAATCCGTTTACAGGTGAGACTATTGGCAAAGGAAATTTTGCTAATGGTACCGTTACTGCAACTGATCAAATTACTACCGATGAAGCTAACAAATTACCACAGTCTGTTACACATCGGAAATATTTTGCTTATATAAAAGATAATTATGGATCCCCTGAAGATGGACCCAGGATGGTGGATATTGTTTATGCTGATAATGGGAAAATATCAGTAACAATAACAGCTACAGAAGGGGACACTGGTGATATCTTTTTTATTTATGGAAACGGGTCCAAAACTGGAAATAACATCGATTTTACAGCCTCTGTAATTATGTGCAGTGATACAAGTGAAAATGGCACAGGTACTGCAGAATTTACTGGAACAATAGATAGTAATGGAAACATCTCAGGAACATTCACAAATACTTTATTAACTTCTGGTGATACTTGCAAGGAAAATGGTAGTAGTATCTATGAAGGAACATTTACAGCTGAAGATGTAACAGATGCATTACCTGTTAATGTTGCAGGTACATATGATGCATATGCAACTCCAAAGGGATGGCCAGAAGAAGGTCCTGCTACATTAAAAATCACTCAAAATGGTAGCAGTATAAATGTATCAATAACTGCTACTGAAGGTGATACAGGGAAACTCTTTACACGCACAGGACAAGGGACAGTTTATGGAAGTTATTTGATGTTTAGGGTTCCAATTATTTTATGCCATGATACATGCAGGGATTGTGAAGCCGAGTATGCAACATTCTTTGGTAGATTTGATAGCAAAACTAACACAATATCAGGTATTTATGGTGATGGTGTGCCTGCTGGAGATTATTGTAAAGCTCCGGATTCTGGAACCACTGCCGCTGAAGGCACCTGGAGAGCTGTAAAAAAGTAATGATATTTGAAAGGCGGGGAATTTTTCCCCGCCTCATTTTTTATTTTGCATTCTTCCTATCTTTAAAACTTTACTTCCTTTTTTCATGGTTTTATGATAAATTTCCTTTTGTCTAAGTACACGGTGAAATAATCGGGTTTGCCGTTGAATTCTTCATAGGAGCTTTCTCCTTTGTAAGCCAAAATCTTGAAGTCTTTGAATTCTCCAACAGGAATTAGCTTGTCTTCTTCGTAAAACTTTAAATCTCCATAGGGATAGGGAAATTCATAGTAAAAAAGTTTTTGTTCCTTATATTTATATATATACGCAGATTTTACAACTCCCTGATAGTAATCGCCAGCAGAGGTTGTCATGTAGAGATTTCCCTTTTCAAGATATATTTCCTGTGCTGAAAAAACCTTTCTCTGCATGTTCCAGAATAAATCCGCCTCTGTTTTTAATTTTTCAGAAGACAAAAGTAAATTCAATGAGTTTTGTATGTTTGAATAAAATACTGTTGAAAGAAGTGTGAAAACAAGAGCAATGACCGTAAGGACTATTAAAACTTCTATTAATGTAAATCCCTTTTTTTTCACTTTATCTCGTATCTATAAATAACTGCCTCGCCAAAGGTGTACTGTTTTTCTGTAATTTCAGGATAACCTGGAACCTCCCTTACCATTAAATTTAATCCTTCAAAATTCTCAAGTTTAACTTTACTGTCAAGTTCAACAGTATCAGTAAAAATTTTCTCAGAAATTTCAATGTCTTCTTTTGCTTTATAAAGCAAATCCAATAAAACTCCAAAGGCAATGGCAATTATTGTAACAGCAATCACAACTTCAATGAGGGTAAATCCTTTATTTCCAGACATCCAAATCATCCTCTGTGTCTTCTTTTCCGTCAGCTCCCAGAGACCTTAATTCAAAAGGTCTGTTTATTCCCGGGGAGAGATAAACAAAGTCTCTGCCCCATGCATCCTGTGGAAGTTTGTCAAGATAGGGTCTCCACCTTGAAGGAAGAGGCGGAGTGTTTGGCTTTTCAACAAGTGCCTTAAGACCTTGTTCTGTTGTAGGGTAGGTGCCATTGTCAAGTTTGTATTGTTCAAGGGCATCCTTTATTGCACGCATCTGTATTTTTGTTGCTTCTACTTTTGCCTCATCAAGTCTTCCTGTTATCCGTGGAACAACCAATGCTGCAATCAATCCAAGTATTATTATGACAACTAAAACTTCAATTAAAGTAAAACCTCTTTGATTCATAAGGTCCCCCCTTTACTTTTTTATTCCTGTAGAAATTTCAGTTATTGGTAAAATAACGCTTAAAACTAAAAAGGCTACAATTATTCCTATTATTAGTATTGAAAGAGGCTCAATGAGCCTAAGCCAGAAATTAATTAATCTCAATGCCTGTCTTGTGTAGATATCACTAAGAAGTATTAAAACTTTTTCCACCTCCCCAGATTTTTGTCCTGTATAAAGAAGACTTATATAATCCTCAGGGAAAACAAGAGTTTCCGAGAATGCCTTGCTTAATGAAGTTCCCTTAGCTACTTCTGCTGGAATTTTTTCCATTTTTTTTCTTAGATAGCTGTTACTTATACTTCCTATGGATAAAGCTACTGCCCTTACAATAGGAATACCAGATTTTATGGACATTCCTAAAACCTGACTGAATCTTGAAAGATTAAAATAGTAAATTACCCTGCCAATTAATGGAATTTTAAGAGTAAAATGGGACAATGCCTCTTTCTTGAAAAGTCTTTTTCTTAAGAGAATAAACATTATAAATAAAGGAAGAAGATAAAAGACATACTCCAAAAGTTTAGCAATTCCAAGCATTATTTTAGTCAGCAGGGGAAGTCCTTTGCCAAGACCTGCTAAAACCTTTGCTATCTTTGGCATAATGAATTTAACTACTGCTACAACTGATATAAAGCTCAAAAGTATTACAAAGGCTGGATATGTAAGGGATGAAAAAATTTTATTTTTGAGTTCTGATGTTTTGCTTAAAAAATCTGAAGAAATTTCCATTATGGTCTCCAGATTTTCTCCCCTGTAAGCAGTTTTGAGCATTTCAATAAAGAATTCCGGAAATATTTCTGCCTTTTTAAAGGCATCGGAAAGAGTCTGTCCTTCCTCAATTCTTTTTTTTATGAATAAAATAATCTCTGATAGTCTGTTTTTCCCAAGCTGTCTG